>Ga0307410_10000466_pt1 | contig 16364 bp, 16 predicted proteins | sample 322Ometagenome_3_FD_203707 | JGI IMG/M metagenome (GOLD analysis project Ga0307410, IMG submission 203707) | Maize rhizosphere microbial communities from greenhouse at UC Davis, California, United States - 322HYB-O-3 | ecosystem: Host-associated > Plants > Roots > Rhizosphere > Soil | place... | reverse complement strand
CTAGAAAAGTGTGTTACAGCTTGTTGATCTTGCTCATTCCACCCATATGATACGGAATTGATATATGGAATGGGTTGATTGTTTTTGATACGAATCTGATAATCAATCAACCATTCGTAAATCCATCCCTGAACTTCCCAATTGAAAACTGATAAATTATATTTGTACGCACCCAAAACAACAGTTTGAATATCCAATTCATTTTCGATACCATAATATTTCAGACCTAATTCATTTAGATTTGTGACATTTACACCATCAATATCTTGATAAAGATTTTGTTTGTCCAAATCTTTCATAGAATAACCATTGGGACTTCCAAATTCAATTACAGCAATTGATTCAAAATTATTGGATGAATTATCAATTGTAAAGTTATACAATTCAGATAACGTATTTCTATTAACATAAGGAATAGAATCGGATTTTAATTTGTTTGTATAAATTGGAGAAAATCGTGCAATAGATGCATTTCCAGTTGTGATAATGAATGAAATATTTGAATGAAGTTTATACATTCCTTGTATAACATATTGCTTATCAGATATTTGAATGATATTTGTACATGGTGTTTGGCACACTAACGAATCATATACATTCAAACAATTATAAATATTGTAATGTGAAACCCAATCTATAATCTCTTTAACTATATGTGAATCAATAGAGATTAATTGTGTAAATTCATCATATGAAAGATGTTGTTTGTATTGGTCAGAATTCGGATTATATGTATTTAGAACAAGATTTTCTACAAGATTAATATTTGGTTGAATAAGTGCAATATAAACAGAACACTCATTATAATGAGTATTTACAGATACACACATATAAACAAAACACGCAAAACAAATAAATATATTAAATTTCATTATTGAACGCAAGAGTAAAAAATAAACTCAGATGAATTCATAATAATTTATATATACAATAATTCATTTTTATTTTGTTATATAATATGAATATTATGGTTTGAATATGATTCATTCACACGTTTTCTGTAACAATATGAATTGAAAAATTACACTTTCTGTAATGATATGAATTGAAATATTATAAATATTTTTGTAATATATGAATTGATAGATTACTTTTTTGTTATTGTATGAATTGAATCTTACAATTTTTCTTGTAAAGTTGTGAATTATAATATTTACAAATGAAATGTAAATAAATGATTTGAAAGATATGAATTATTTATTTGCACTTTTGTGAAAATATGAATTAAATTTATACACAAAATTGTGTACAATAAATTTATGGATATGAAATAATATTGTTTATAAATAATAATTTGGATAATTGAATAGTTAATCATGTCTCAAATAGAGGTAGATGGAAACTTTACAAGTATTAGAACATCCAGTTCAGGATTTCTATCTATACCATATATAGATAATATTAATACGTATCCTGTAAATTCTGTAATTGGATCTTTGGTATATGATGTGAGTACGAACCAATTGTATATATCTAATGGATTTGAATGGGTTGTTGTAACAACAACTGGATCGACGGGATCTAATTTGACTGGCCCAACTGGGGCAGATGGAAGTGCTACAAATACTGGTGCAACAGGTTCAACTGGACCACAAGGTGATTCAATTACTGGCCCAACAGGAATGCCAGGATCAGCTTCAAATACTGGTGCAACAGGACCACAAGGATTTTCTATAACAGGACCAACAGGATTTCCAAATACTGGTCCGACTGGTAGTTCGTCTGATATTACAGGACCGACTGGTTTTTCTATAACTGGTCCGACTGGTAATGATTCAAATGTTACAGGGCCAACAGGTAATCCATCAGATATTACAGGACCGACTGGTTTTTCAATTACAGGTCCAACAGGTAATCCATCAAATGTTACAGGACCGACTGGATTTTCATTTACTGGTCCAACTGGTAGTTCATCAGATATTACAGGACCGACTGGTTTTTCAATTACAGGTCCAACTGGTAGTTCATCTAATATTACAGGACCGACTGGTTTTTCAAATACTGGCCCAACTGGAAGTTCATCAGATATTACAGGTCCGACTGGTTTTTCTATAACTGGTCCAACTGGAAGTTCATCTAATGTGACTGGACCAACAGGTATACAAGGAAATTCATTTACTGGTCCAACAGGAGAATCATCTAATGTTACCGGTCCAACTGGAATTTCTATAACAGGACCAACTGGAAATTCGTCTAATATTACTGGTCCGACTGGTTTTTCTATAACAGGACCAACCGGAAATTCATCAAATGTGACTGGTCCAACAGGAATAACGGGATCTACTGGAATGAATTCTAATGTGACAGGACCAACCGGACCTACATTACATACATTAAATTTTGCACAAAATGGTGGTGGAATTCCGTTGGCTGCAAATAATACATCAGAAGCTATTATGCGTTATGCAGGATCAACAGGAAGTGCATTATCTAGTGTTTTCACATACTTTATAGAAGCTAATGGAGCAACATCTAGAACTGTTATTATCAATCAAGCAATTCCTCCAACTACATTTGCTACTGGGGCTGGTGGAGCAACTACAATAGCTACAACTGGTCCGTTTACGTCAGGTGCAAATGGAAATTATGAAGTTATAAATATAACCATCACACCAACTATTTCACCAGCTTTATGGCAAATACGTTTGGCTGGAGGATCAACTACAGGAATAGATGCCATCCAATTAGATTTTTAAATTATATATTTATTCATGTATTATACTTTTATTTGTACAAAATGTCGATAAATTATGTAAAGATGTGAATCGTAATATTTACAAATGAATGTAAATATAATTGAAATTATAATATTTATAAAATATGTGTAATAATTATGATTATTAATTTTTTTGATAATATCATTCATAGTATTATTAATGTAGAATATTGATAATTGTATAAGCAGACAACAGAAATTATCACAATCTGGATTGTAAAATATTTACAGCTTGTTGAATATAATTTTGTATATAATTACCAAAATGATATTGATAAAATCCTATTGCAAAATATATTATCAATGTAGATACAACCATAAATACTAATAATGATAACTCATTAGGAAATTGTTGATATATAATATACCATACAATAGTTATAATAATAAATGATACAATAAAAGCCGGACGCCATACAACTATTCGTTGTGATGCATGTGATGCATTCTGTATATCATCTAATAATTCAGATGTAGTTTGACTATTGGATGGATTTGAACCAAGAATAGATAATTGTTTATTATTTGATTCGATCGTTTGATATTGTAAATATTTTCTTTCAATAATAATACAATATATCAAAATAATAAATATAATAATATATATCCACATACTTATAATAAAGTTAAAATTATTGTAAATAATCAAATGATCGTATATGAATTATAATATGTGAATTGAACAATTACACGTTATTGATTATTTGTTATTGAACAAATAATTATTCGTCAAATATAAATTTTAATGATGGATTATTATGTATTAATTCAAATTTATCTTCATCTGTCAAATCAAATGCATATGCCCATTCAGGTTTATTGCATATTAATTTAATTCTTATTTCTTTGGTATAATCATCAGATGCATGTAATATTTGTCGTATTGCCCAAGGACAGTTTTCATGGTTATTATATTTATTTTTAGATCCGATTAAATTCAAAAATTCACTAATTGTGTATCCTATTACATGGATAAGAACATGACATTCTAAATAATCAGCTAATGACCACAAACATCTTAAATTATATAAATATTCATATTCATCTTGAGATGGGGGAATTCGTTTACTATTTGGTCGAATAGGAGTATAATTTACATTTAATGATTTTTGAAATAAATGAGTATATTTTTTACACAATTCCTCATAATTTGAATTTGATGGTTCATATGCTTGCTCATCTTGACCCATTATATCCAAAATAGATATTAAAGTACAAATATCAGAATTATTCAATGGACGAGTTTTAAGAATGAACGGAGATTCATTGGGAGGAACTTGATCTACATACATTCCAATCTCTGGTTCAATGTATATAATATAATTATCAATATGATGTACTGATGTTTTTGTAAAATCTATGTCATACTTTGACGCAAATTCTAATGATAATTTATTATTATTACAATAAATGTATACATCATTATCATCTACATAATCGATATTTTGTTGTATATATACTTTTTTAATTTCACTGTATATATCACCTGTTGCAATCCCACGAGCTCCTAAACTCACAAGATAATCATGATCATGATTGTTATGATTTTTCATTTGAATAAAACATGTAATATTATTATTATCAAATAGATGAATCATATTATCATTTAAAATTATAGGAATGTCATTAGATAATGTATCTTGAACAAAATTTTTAAGCGTTCCACATAAATTAATTGACGCGTTAGATATAGGAATAATTTCGGTATTTTTATATATTAATTGTGACATAAATACCAAATTATTGTGTTTATAAATTTATTTAATAATGGTAATACATTATTAAAATCATTTTTAACTTATTAATCAGATAATTCATCATTTACAGTACCTAAGAAAATATTGTATATACAATCATTGTATTTCATAGAAAACTCTTCATTATTCGTAAAATCATGATTAAAAACTGAATTACGTATATTTTGTGACCAATTCCATGTAATCATTTTTTTATTCAATTTATTATATAATTCATCATATGAACCATAATCTTCAACAAAATCATCTTGAACACCTACCCCGCTCTTACTCATTTCAAGAGTCCACAAACTCATTTGTATGATATATTCATGTCAATTCTCTAAAATAAAAATCATTTTAATCTAAAAATATCGTTCGACCCATTCATTTCTTATATCACCTTCATATATGTAACTATAATATCTAAATGCCGCATCATTAATTATCTCAATAGTTTTAGAATTATCAGTCAACATATCAATTGTTTCATCATCTAATTATTTGGATAAAAATGTAATAAAATGTTTCTTGTTACCTTCTTCAATTATTAAATTCACATAATTGAATTTTGTCATGTCCATTTGATCGAAAAATTTGTGAATTTTTATTTCACGATATATATGATTATATAATTCATTGGACATAATATCATTTAATTCTTCTAATAATTTAATCCTAATGGGATGCATTTCTTGCACTTGAGCTGATGACATATTTAGATATTTAGTGTGATGAATAAAATGTTTATTAATAAAATTCTCTATTTGTTCATTTCGCCAATCAATCTCTTTGTCATTATTATCTGTGGAATGAATATCATATTCATGTATCTGTTGTTTAATTATACCAGATAATTCATTATAAAATACATTAATAATATAATTCGAATGAATTACATTGAAATAATGACTATCTTTATACAACTCTTCACATTTTCTATACAAGTTATTGAAATTCATTATTAAATTTGATATTTATATATCTGAGATACATGGACAATTAATTCATTTTTATAACCAATCATTTGACATTCTAACTGTCACATTCAAATTATTCTTTCGCGCACACTTCACCGTGTGAAATGTTCCACGAGATGATGTAACAGGAAATGCAATCAAATGAGTTGAATCATTAACCATTTCTTGATTTCTTATTATTGGTGCTTTAATACCATATTTACTATAATTTGGTTTATATAATTTTACAGGAATATTATTCAATTTTGCCCAATCTTCTCCCATTTGATCAATTCCAATTGCATTACCAGATACAAATAAAATTGGCCAATCCCCAATTTTATTTACATAATCATCCAAATAATCAAAGAATTCTGATTTATGGTCTTTAATTTCACGACTTCCACTAATCATGAGAATAATATCTGATTCCATTGAATTGTAATTTGTAATTGTATTATCTTTCATTTTATAATCAAAATTTTTTGCATTCATTCATATAAGTATTACAGAAATTTTTTATATTCATATAAAATTTATTATTGAATTATGATTCAATAATTTATTGATAATATATAATGAGTTTAGTGGAAGTTGATGGACAATTTACGTCCTTGAGTGTACAGTCTTTATTATCTCAGAGTAGTTTTCAAATACCAATTATCAATGATATTATAACTGTAGAAGTCGGTACAATTGGCAGTATGGTATTCGATAAACATAGTGATATTTTGTATGTATCTAATGGGATAATGTGGTTAGGCGCTTGTTTTACAGGTAATACAGGTTTAGGTAATAGTATGTGGAGATATTTTACAGACCCTGAAACTTTACATACAACAGTTCAATTGGAACCAACAAATTCATCATATTCACAATTAACAGATTTTGTATTTCCAAATACCGGATGTAATTTTTCATCTGGTCCGATTAGATTCTTTTTTGACACTACATCATCTGCATTTCGAGCTGGATCAACCACAGGAACACAATGGGATTTAGATAATCTAGGAACAAATAGTGTAGCATTCGGAATAAATACAATTTCTAATGGAGATGCATCTACTGTTAGTGGAGGAGATAATAATGTAAATACCGGAAATTATTCTACTATAAGTGGAGGATCAAATAATAGCACACAAAACGAATATTCAACTATAAGTGGAGGTGTAGCCAATGTTATAAATGAAGATGGAGTAGCTTCATCTATTGGCGGAGGTAATTCGAACACTATTTCTAATAGTAGTGGTGGTATAATTGGTGGAGGTATTAGTAATACATTAAGTGGTAATAGAAATGTTATTAGTGGTGGTTATAATAATACAATCAATGGAGAAAATAGTAATAATTTAGGTAATGTTATTAGCGGAGGTCAACGTAATTTAATAGATACCAGTAATGATTCAACAATAGGTGGTGGTTCTGATAATAGATGTATGGCTGATTATTGCGTAGTAAGTGGAGGATTAAATAACCATTCGACTGCATATTTGGCAACGATTGGAGGTGGCACAAATAATACAGTTAGTGGAGCTGGATCTACCATTCCAGGTGGACAAAGTAATACATCATCTGGATCTAATTCATTTGTTTGTGGTATGGCTGCAAATGATAATGGAAAGAATAATGTATTTGTATGGTCAGATGCTACTGGATTTACTGTTCCATCAAATTCACCATCAAATAGTGTTTGGTGGGCGGTTGGAAGTAATAGTAGCGGATCAACAGGGGTATACACGATTTTAACAGATTCAACTCGAACGAATGGTGTTTCTGTGGCATCTGGTTCAAATACGTGGAGTAGTGTCTCTGACAGAAATCTCAAAACAAATATTGTAGAAATGAATTATCAAGATACACTTTTGAAAATACGAGAATTACCAATATATTCGTATAACTTTATTGGAAAGGATTCGGGAATAATATATCGAGGTCCAATGGCACAAGATTGGAATAGATTATTCATTTCGGATAAAAATCCATTGACAATAGATAGTATAGATTTGGATGGGGTTGCATTATCATGTGTGAAAGGATTATTGGAAATCGTTCAGGATTTACAACAACAAAATGAAGATCAAGAAATACGAATTCAAAAATTAGAATCAATAATTCAAGAATTACAAAAATAAATTATTCAATTACAATTGAATAATAAACAATTTATTCAATTACAATTGAATAATTTATTGAATTTTTCTTGTACAGTTATTTTAGGTTTATCCATATATCTATTGACATTATTCAGTACATCTTTTGTGAAGATAACCAAATCGTCATTTTCATCCAACAAATTCAACAAAATTGATAAGCGTTCTATCAACTTTTTGGATTTATCATAATCAAGTTGTTCAAATTCGAATTTTAATATTGATAATTGTATTCCTATTTCGTATAATAATTTTGATTTTGTAGTTTTTGTACTTAAAATAGAAAATTCATCGGCACATGAGCGTATTTTAAATAGTATTTCATGAAACAACATTGAATTTTATCTATTATACAAGTTTTTTGTATAATTTCATTTTAATATTGTGGATAATATAATGTGTGATCGTGAATCTAGAATAAAATCGAGATGTTCATGTCAAGATATGGGCTGTCCGAGTGATACCCTAAAACAAGGACGATGTTTCAATTTCGATAAATGTGCACATGCGTCAAGATTAAACCTGGTTTATCCTGGTTTAGCATATGAGCCTTGTTTCTCATATCATCGAGATAATATACCTAACGAACAAATGACAAAGAAACAAATGAGTCACAATAATCAATTGATGGCACAGAAAATGCTTCGTAATTATATTGTTGCAAATTCACCTACCGTGGTGGACAACAAGGGACTCAATTCGCCGCAGAGTGTACTCGACTACCCCGGCCAACTTTCAATGTAATTTGTATAAAACGATATTAATTTAAAGTCACAACTTATCAATTATAAGTAATTGATAAAATTAAAAACAATATGCCAAGAACAAAATTACCTCCTAAAACATGCAATTGTCCAAATACTAAATCCCCCTGTAAACATAGAAATTTATTGGCTTTATATCCTGAATTATGCGAAGAATGGAATTATGAATTGAACGAATTGGAACCAATATGTTATTCTGGTGCTTCTAATGTAAAAGTTTGGTGGGTTTGTAAAAAACATTCAGCATGTGATTGTCATGTTTGGTTTGCTAAAATAACAGATCGTTCACAGAAAAAAAATGGTTGTCCTTTTTGTTGTCATCAAAGGGTATGTGCACACGATAATTTAAGTACTAATTATCCAGAAATTGCAGCTCAATGGAATTATGAATCAAATGAGCTTGGACCTGAAAATTACGCTTCATCTAGCGGTAAAATTGTTTCATGGAAATGTAATACTATAAATGTATGTGAATGTCACACGTGGATGAGTTCTATATATGAAAGAACGAGAGGAGGAAGATGTCCTTATTGTAATAAAAACAAAGCTTGTAAACATAATAATATAACTATTTCACATCCTTTTATTTGTGAAATTTGGAATTACGAACTAAACAAAATCAATCCATCTGAATATACATATGGATCTGAATTGTATGTATGGTGGATATGTAAAAATCATACGAAATGCAAATGTCATATATGGCAAACACAAATTAATTCTGTTTGTATTAAAAAAACAGGATGCCCGTTTTGTTCACATAAACAAGTTTGTCAACACGATAATCTGTTGACAAATTTTCCTAATTTATGTTTAGAATGGGATCATGATGTTAATGAATTAGGTCCTGAAAAATATTCATGTTATTCATCTCAAAAAGTTGCATGGAAATGCAAAAAATTGCATAAATGGATTACAACAATAAATAGTCGAACATCTGGCGAATTTGGATGTGGACGATGTAAAGTATCTAAAGGTGAAAAATATATCAGTGATTCATTGAATATAAATAAATTAATTTACGAAACACAAAAATCATTCAAGAAGTGTGTAAATATTAATGTATTAAAATTTGATTTTTATATAGAATCCTTAAATTTATTAATAGAATACGATGGAGAACAACATTTTCGATATATTGAATTTTTCAAATCATCGCCTAAAAACGATATAATAAAAAATATTTTTACAAAGAATAAATATAATTTACTTCGTATATCATATGAAGAAATAAATTATATTGATGATATTATTTGTCATATCATTCAATTAATTTCGAACACAACAAAAATACAATTTTATTACAATATAATCAATAAAATAAAATCAAATCATATAAAAACAATATATGAACTGTTTGACACTTCAAACAAAACAAATCTGAATGGTAATATTCAATTGATTGAACAAATAAAAGTGCAACAAAATAATAAAGATGATTAGTCGTGTTGTGCTAATTAAAATACAGCAGTATATGAATTATTTTTCATAAACGAAAAATAATATACAATTATAATATAATTATATAGTATGTCTGGAGGAATTTTTTCATTCTTTAATACTTCTAATTCTAGAAGTCAATCAAATCAGCAAGTGTTAGCATTGATATCACAGAATTTTGACGGTGTATGTTCTTTTCAGTGTGAAAATATAGAAGAAAACGTCAACGTGACACTTATTAACAGTGATTTGCCCGGGGGTTTGAATTTTACACAGCAGTGTTCAATCGATTCCAACTGTTTAATGAATGCCAATTTGTCTGCTCTTGCAGATCTAACGCTTTTTGCGAAAAATAGCAGCAATGCCACATTGTCTCCTAGTATTGTTGGTATTGGTAATACAACAAATGCAACAAGTAGTTCTAATCAAAATGTTGGAATTAATATTAATCAACAAGTTAATGAAATTTGTAATACTGAATCAACAAATGAAATGAATAATATTAATATTTTTGCTGATAATTCAGATATCGGCGCTATAGCGTTTTCTCAAACGGGAAACGTCACAGGGACATGTAATTTACAAAACAGTATGTCGGCATCTGCCTACGCCAGTCTTACCGCCCAAAATACGAGTGCTTCCGGGAAGAAGGCCGTTAAATATGGAGGTACGTTGTTTGGAATTTTAGCATATATTATATTATTTTTCGTTATTCTATTAGCTGTTATGATAATCTATCGTTCATATCAAAAACACAAAGGTACTTCTATTTCATCAGTTTCGTATGCTACACCTAACACGACATCAATTCATACAATTGGTGGCACTTCATCATAAATAACATAATAAAAATAATTTATATATTGAATGGATTGATTGAATTTGTTACATCTAATGAATTTCGCAAATTCATCAAATCTCGTTCATTCTCTTCTAAAATTGGTTGTAATAAAGATTCATCAAAATTGTAATTATAAATGACTTTGGTATTTTTATTCATATTACCACGTTTTTTTGCGGATTGTGAACAACAAGATCCCATCTAATACACAACTATATTAATCTTTTTACATTTGTTACTTCAAGTAACAAATAAAAATATTATCCCATATTTTCTGAACATTTCATATTTATTTTAACAAGAATAACCATTTAATAAACATTATTTATGTTTATCATCTTTACAATCATTTTTATTATCTGTAATATACGGAATTTCAATATTCCAATTGAATTGTTGAACAATGAATCTACCAAATAAGAACCCCAATACGTCAAAAATTATATCATACCAATTACCAGCTAACCATTGTTCGGAATATTGAGTATTTGAATTATTCTGAGATTTTGGTCTAATCATGTCAAATCCTGAAAAATACAATCCTGCTGCATATTCTAATCCTTCCCACAATATTCCAATGGTTATGATTAATTTGCCACAATCTGGGAATAACATACCCAAAATCATGAAAAGAATGAAATGTGATATTGGCCATCCTGAACAACATTTTTCTCCAAAAGCCGGAAAATTGAATAATTTAATATTCATAAAATCGTTATTTTTGTAATCCAATCCATAATTCACAAATAGATAAATTACATGAATAAATAATATTAATAAAACAATTATAAATATTTTATAAACTCCTCCACAATTTCGACAATCAGGAAGTGTACACTTCCCTCCAGATAATTTGTCATTTGGATTACACACCATACTTATTATAAATGTATTATATTATTGAATAATATAATTATAAAGTGTATATATTTTTTGCATCATTTATATATTAACATTTAATTACATAAAATGTGTATAAATTTTAATTCATATTGTTATAGAAAAAAGTTGTAATCCTTCAATTCATATTATGCACAATTTTATGTATAAATTTTAATTCACATCTTTACAGAAAATGTGTAAAGGTTCAATTCATATTATGCACAATTTTATGTATAAATTTTAATTCACATCTTTACAGAAAATGTGTAAAGGTTCAATTCATATTATACACAATTTTATGTATAAATTTTAATTCACATCTTTACAGAAAATGTGTAAAGGTTCAATTCATATTATGCACAATTTTATGTATAAATTTTAATTCACATCTTTACAGAAAATGTGTAAAGGTTCAATTCATATTATACACAATTTTGTGTATAAATTTTAATTCGCATCTTTACAGGAAATTGTAAAGTTTCAATTCATAAATCACCAAATTTATATATAGGTAATAATTTTTGTAATTGATATTAAATTAACAATCTTCACTATAAACAACATACATTCCATATTCTTTATCAGATAGATTCAAACTATCAAGATATTCTTTAAATTCGAGAATTTCTTTCTGTGTTGGAGGAAGAGGAAAATTATTTTGTTGTTTATACGGATGCAAAAGTTCATAATGCATTTCTTTTAATACCATATATGTAGGCGAATGTGTCAAATTTTTACCATTATCTAATCCATTATCATTAGCATTTCTATGACATATGTCGATGCAGATAGGATACAATTCTTCTTCAAAAAGATCTGCAAAACTAGTATACCCTAATATATTTAATTCATGTTGTCTTATTGGTATTCCCCAAATAAAAGTAACTCCACGAGACCGTCCCATTTTATATTAAAATCCTTATATATTTGTTATATATTTGTTATATATTTGTTATATATTTGTTATATAATGGTAACAAATATTCATTTTTTATTTATCATAAAGTACGAATAAAATATAGTAAATTAATTCAATCGAAAGTAAATTTTATTTGTAAAATTATATGAATTTATTCTTGATAATTTTCGATTGAATATTCTTTCATGGCTTCTGTTATTCCTGTTAACAAATTCATTTTATCAACTCCCATTCGATATAATAATTCATCTGGTCCAGATAAATCTCCATAAGTTTTAACCAATAATTTATGAGCATCTACCAATACATCTGTGGGTTTGATGACACTTTCATCTATTAATTTTTTAGAATCATTATTAATATTAGGATCGATTTTTTGTTTAACCTCAACCCATTTATATTCTTCATCATCTACATAATTCAAAAATGATGCCCAATAACGATAAATATGAACTTTACGTAATTCTAGTGGTAAATCATCGTGAGATTTGTATCTCACTGCTCTCCCAATCAATTGTTGAATTTTATTTTCTCTATAATCACTTTCGAGAATATGAACATATTGTACGGCTTTTAATGTGATACCTTCACCACCAGCTTCCGTTACTAATAAAACTTTATATTCATCACCATACAAATTAGATAAGGCATTGAATTTTCTTAGAATGGATGCACGTTGTTCATCATTTGTTATACTACCACTATAAATAAGTGATTTAATTCCACACTTTTCCAGTAAAGCATGAATTAAGTCTACTCCACCACGCTGCTTAAAAAAGGAATATACCAAATGTTTACCATTAAAATTCTCGGCAATTTTGTTTAATAAAGCAGCAATTTTGGGAGAATATTTTGTGGATAATAGATTACCATCAAAAACATTAGGTGTAATCCATCCTTCACGAATTGGAGTTCCTTCTTTAACCAAATGATCGGGGATGATAATTTTAACATAATCATCAATTCTAGCTTCTCTAACTATTTCTGGATACGCCATATTTGAGATGGACCGAGTCATAATATATTGCATTGCCATAATATGTAAATCTTCCAATAATTTATATAATGCATAATTCTTTTGTCGTAATATTAGCATTTTTTCTGAATTCATTCGTAATAATCTAAGAGCATCTTCACCTATTTGAGCATCCAAAAATAATTGATATTGATAAGGAGACATATTGATTTTTATAGGATCATGAACGATAGTTTGTGGATAAGCACGTTCATCAAATCCTGGAACATATGAAACAATTCCTTGTATGGCATGACGAGCCATACTCTTTTTTACTGATGTGGAAACTGTATAAGATCCTTGTCTGAAATTTTTATCAAATAAAGTATCCATTCGAATTACAATTTTAGGTTTCAATTCCATATGAAAAGTTCCAGGTTTTAATAAATTTACAGTTAATCCAAATTCGACTGGATTATTGTAAACTGGAGTTCCAGATAATAAAAGAATTTTGCAATTATCTGCTTCTACTAATTTTCTATAAATGGATGCACCAGTTCGTGAATTATTTTTAACCATGTTCATAACATGATGAAATTCATCTATAACCACAATACTGTTATCAAATGATTCTGGTAATTCATCCACTACATCATAATTATATGTAATAAAAGTAAATAATTTGAATTCATCTTTGGAAAATCCGCATTTTTTACAATATTCATCAATGAAATTCTTTCGTAAAGATCCGGGAGAAAGAATATAAACATTTTCATAATTTCCGTGTTGTAATAATTTATGAATTGATAAAATAGCTGTGCATGTCTTTCCTGAACCTAATCTGTGATATAAAACCAATCCACGATATTCGGATCGTACGATATAATTAGATACAAATTCTTGATGTGGTAAAGGAACAAATGAGTCAAATGGAGGTTCATTGGGACACGTTACGTTGTGTATTCCTTTGGGCATTTTCTATTATATCATGAAATTTTTATTTATTCATATAAATTTATTGAAAGTGAAATTTTTATTGAGGTTTAATAAAATCCTAAAATTTATAAAAATATAAATTTTATAAAGGGTCAATCAAAATTTTGATTTTTATCTAATAATAATATATAATTAATGGCATTAATTATTGAAAATGCTAATGTGCATAAACAAATAGATTTAATTACTGAAAATGAATTGAATGACCTTATAGATCTTAGTAAAGATAATGATGAAGTACATAGAGAAATAAATTTTTTACGTGATCGTTATTACGATGGTAATATTGTGCGTTGGTCAGATATATCACTAATAAACGCGGCGATTGGAATGAAATATGCAGATAAATTAGATTGGGATATGATTACTTATACAATTAATCCTCAAGAAAATTTAGATCCGAGTACAGGTATACCCAATCCATCATATGAATATGCACTTATGATGACATATTATTTTAGTGACCACATTAATTGGGATATTTTATCTTTACATCCTAAATTATCATTAGAGATAATTATGCAATTTCATGACAAAGTGAATTGGGAAAATATAGCACTTTATAATGATGTATTACAACCGGAATTTATTCGACAATATATACATCATTTTAAACGTATATTTACTAAATCTACTACAATTCCTAGACAAATAACATATGAAAATGAGAATGATGAATGTCCATCTGTAAATAAACCCATAAATGGAGAATGTGTTGAACCATTTCCATTCAAATTCAAAACAATGGGAGGGCAAGACTGTTGTTACAAAAAATCCACACTATCCAAATTCAAATTCACAAAGATACGTAATTTAGATAGAGAATCATATTATAGAGCCATACGGAATAAAGATAATGTGAGATGTCCTAATTTACAATGTCAAGTATTTCCGCAACTTGGATGTGAAACATATATGACTACAGATGATTTTATTCATGAAATTTATCTACGATCTATACCTTATGATCGTTATAATTCGCAAAAAGCGTGTTATGCTTTACAAATGGAAATGCCATCTATTGATTGGTTATATGCACAACGAGATTATTCTGATTCATTATCGGTGATGGATAAAAAATGGATACGTTTGTATACACATAATGGTGATCGTGTGTTAAATGGATATCTTAGAGGTAAACCAATTGATCAAGATACTATACAATATATAACTGATCGTTATGATAGATTTAGTGAATTTATTCCAAATATTGATGTAAACAATATTCGACAATTTTTGATTGAATTTGATAAGGAAATATCTCGTATTATTAGAGGTGCTCCAGTATTGAACGAACGAATTGTGGTATATCGGGGAATGAGAGATGCAGATTTTTTTATTGGAACACCTAATCATATCTACACAAATAAAGGTTATGTATCGACTAGTATTTTTAGTAATATTGCATTAAATTTTGCCAATGATCGTGGTTATATAAATCGTATTATTATTCCATCTGGATATTCATGTTTGGTTCTATTTGAAACATATTACGAAAACGAATTTGAAATATTGTTACCTAATGGGTCTATGTATTATATAACTCAACCGTTCAAATCTAAAATCACATTAGGCGATAGAATAGTTCAAATGAATGAATGTGTGGTTGTTAGGATGTTTGCATAATTCATATAAAATATATGGATATATTTTATTATTCTAAGAATTTAACAATCGTTCTTCAAAATATATTCCTGCACAATACATGAATGGTTTTTTGATATTAGATGTTTCACCATATGATAATTTACCAAATGAACTTCTAAAACTATTTATTGGTAAATGTCCACCATAAATTTCCAGCAATTGCCAATGAGGTGCTTTGGGAATTGATGCAATCTGTCCAAATAATTTGTAATACATTAATAGCAATAAAGTTGATGATTCTTTATATACACCAGCTCCTCTCATATCTAAAATATAACTTTTAGCACATGGAAAACTACAAAACAATCCGACTGTTTCAAAAATATCATATTCATTATGAATTTTCAATTTCAATTGAT
>Ga0307410_10000465_pt1 | contig 16378 bp, 17 predicted proteins | sample 322Ometagenome_3_FD_203707 | JGI IMG/M metagenome (GOLD analysis project Ga0307410, IMG submission 203707) | Maize rhizosphere microbial communities from greenhouse at UC Davis, California, United States - 322HYB-O-3 | ecosystem: Host-associated > Plants > Roots > Rhizosphere > Soil | place... | reverse complement strand
AGGCTCCGCAGGGGAAGCCAGGCCGATGAAACTGCTCGCGGGGAACAGCAACACGCCGCTGGCCCGATCGATTGCCGACTATCTCGAGATTCCCCTTACGGAGGCGAGCGTCCGCCGCTTCGCCGATGAAGAGATTTTCGTCGAGATCCACGAGAATGTGCGCGGCGAGGACGTGTTCGTAGTCCAGTCGACGAGCTATCCGGCGAACGACAACCTGATGGAGCTGCTGATCTGCATCGACGCGCTGCGCCGCGCGTCGGCGAAGCGGATCACGGCCGTCCTCCCTTACTTCGGATATGCGCGGCAGGATCGTAAGCCCGGTCCGCGCACGCCGATCTCGGCCAAGCTGGTCGCCAACCTGATCACGGTCGCTGGCGCCAACCGCGTCCTGTCGATCGACCTCCACGCAGGCCAGATCCAGGGCTTCTTCGACATCCCCACCGACAATCTGTTCGCCGCCCCGGTAATCGCGGCCGACATCCAGGCGCGGCTGTCGAACAGGAATCTAATGATCGTTTCGCCGGACGTCGGCGGCGTGGTCCGCGCCCGGGGGCTGGCCAAGAGGCTCGACAACGCCCCGCTCGCGATCGTCGACAAGCGCCGCGAGCGCGCCGGCGAGTCCGAGGTGATGAACATCATCGGTGACGTCGAAGGCCGCACCTGTGTCCTCGTCGACGACATCGTCGATAGTGCGGGAACGCTCTGCAACGCTGCTGCCGCGCTCAAGCAGCAGGGCGCGGAAGAGGTCTTCGCCTACTGCACCCATGGGGTGCTCTCGGGCGGCGCGGCAGCGCGGGTCGGCGCTTCGGTGCTCAGGGAGCTGGTCGTCACCGATTCCATCTACAGCGGCGAGCCGGACGGCGAGGGCGGAAAGATTCGCCGCCTGACGCTCGCGCCCCTGCTTGCCGAGGCCGTCCGGCGCATCGCCGATGAAAGCTCCGTCTCAAGCCTGTTTGACTGAGCGGGCCTTCGGACCGTGTGCAATCTCTACACGCTGGAGAAAGGCCCCGACGCGATCCGGAAGATCTTCGAAGCGGCGCAGGTCCCGCTGAACTTCCCGGAAGGCATTCCCAATTTCGAGCCGCGCAGCGTGCGGATCACGGACCGCGCGCCGATCGTCCGCTTCAACCGCGACAGCGGCTCGGCGGAACTCGTCGAGCGCCGCTGGTCCTGGTCCGGGCCTCATGGGAAACCGGTGTTCAACATGCGGTCGGACGGGCGCGAGTTCGGACGTGACCGGTGCCTGGTCGTCGCGGACGGCTTCTACGAGTTCACCAGTGCCGACGACCCGAAACAGAAGCGCAAGAACTGCTGGCTGTTCCGTCCCGCCAACGGCGAGGCGTTCGCGATCGCGGGAATCGTGCGCGACAGCCCGGACGTGGGCGAAGCCTTCACCCTGCTCACCGTTCCCCCCGGGCCCGACATCGAGCCCTACCATAATCGGCAGATCGCCTTGCTCGCGCCGGCACAGTGGCGGAGTTGGCTCGACGGTTCGGTCAGCTCGAAGGCGGTGCTGCGTTCCGCACCCGCGGGCGGGCTTTCCGTGGAAGCCGCGGCCGCCTGAATTGAAGGAGGAAAGGATGGACACCAACGTCATCCTGAAACGCTTCGAGCAACCCGACGAAGTGCGCGAGTTCGAACTCGGCCGGTTCGAGCTCGTCACGCTTGGCGGAATGACCATCGGTCGGGCGACCTACCAATCTGGCTGGAAATGGTCGGCTCATGTCGGGGCGGCGCTCGGCCAGACGTCCTGTCACGTCGAGCATGTCGGAATGGTCGTCTCCGGTCGGGCCACCGCAGCGATGGACGATGGCGAAGTGATCGAGATGCGCTCGGGCGACATCTTCTACATCCCCCCGGGCCACGACAGCTGGGTCGTCGGCGACGAGCCCTACGTCTCGCTGCACTTCATGGGCGCCGAGGATTACGCTTCGCACGATTAGCGGAACAACTCGCGCCGCTGGCGTTGATGGCACATGCCACATGTCCTGATCACGGGAGCCAATCGCGGGCTCGGTCTGGAATTCGCTCGCCAGTACACGGAGGCCGGCTGGGATGTCGTTGCCACCGCGCGACAATCGAGCCTCGAACTTGAGGCGCTGGAGGTCCGTGTCGAAACGCTCGACATGCAGGATCTCGACGCCGTCGAGCGCTTTGGCGATCGCCTCGACCGTCTCGACCTGCTGATCGCCAACGCGGGCACCTACGGCCCGCGCGAAGTGACCACCGCCGACGAAGCACGCGAGTGGGCCGAGACGTTCGTCACCAACACCATCGCGCCCTTCCTGCTCGCCCAGTCGGTCCTGCCGCTCGTCGAGGCCAGCAGCGGCAAGCTGATCGCCATCAGCACCAAGATGGGCAGCATCGAGGACAATACGTCGGGCGGCTTCATCGCCTATCGCTCCTCCAAGGCCGCGTTGAATGCGGCCTGGCGGAACCTCGCCATCGAAGCGCGCAACCGGGGCGTAGCCGCCGCGGTCCTCCATCCCGGCTGGGTGCAGACGCGCATGGGGGGAGCCTCTGCACCGCTGGAGCCGGAGGAGAGCGTCGCCGGCATGCGCAAGGTCATCGAGGGGATCAGCCTCGAGCAGTCGGGCGACTTCTTCAGCTACGACGGAACGACGGTGCCGTGGTGACGGTTGAACTTGCGCGATGACGCTCACCAATCTATAGGCGCCGCGCTTTCCAAATCATTGGAAACCCGATGGCCCGGCCCAAAGGCATGCCGTGGCGGTTGGATTATGTCGCGCCTTTCGAGGCGCAAAGGAGACGAAATGCCCAAGCTGAAGACCAAGAGCGGCGTGAAAAAGCGCTTCAAGCTCACGGCGACCGGCAAGATCAAGCACGGGGTCGCTGGCAAGCGCCACCGGCTGATTAGCCACAACGCCAAGTACATCCGCCAGAACCGCGGCACCGAAGTTCTCGCCGACGCCGATACGGCGCGCGTGAAGCTTTGGGCGCCCTACGGCCTAAAATAAGGAGCGGATGACATGCCACGCATCAAACGCGGCGTAACCACGCGCGCAAAGCACAAGCGGATCCTCGACAATGCGAAGGGCTATTACGGCCGCCGCAAGAACACGATCCGAATCGCCCGCCAGGCGGTCGAGAAGGCAGGCCAGTACGCCTACCGCGACCGCAAGGTGAAGAAGCGGAGCTTCCGCGCCCTCTGGATCCAGCGCATCAACGCTGCGGTCCGCGCGGAAGGCCTGACCTACGGCCAGTTCATCCACGCCCTGAAGCTCGCAAACATCGACCTCGACCGGAAGGTCTTGGCCGACATCGCGATGCACGAGGGCGAGGCGTTCAGCGCTATCATCGCCCAGGCGAAGAAGGCACTCGAGGGCAACCAGGCCGCGGCCTGACCCTCAAACGCTGAAGAAACAGAGAGGGCGTTGGGAGCGATCCCGGCGCCCTTTTTCATAAATTCACTCAGGTACGGTCTCGCCGCTGCCGCCCACGTCGGCGGGCATATCTCGCAACTTGGGCAAGCCGTCGCGAACGGCGAGCACATGCTCCTGATAGTTGACGTGCAAGCTTGGTTCGAACGGAAAGTTCGGAATGGTGGAGGCATGGACGTCGATCATCCCGATCGTCGGATGATCAATCAGCACCTGTCCCCCGCAGACAGTGCAATGCTGCCGGTCAGAAAAGCCCATCTTATTGAACCCTGCCAGCTCGCCTCGCGTGACAGTCACGGCATCCTTCGGCCACAAAGTGAAGCCACGAACCAGGGCACCCGTGTGGCTCCGGCACGAAGCGCAATGGCAATAGCCCTGCATGACCGGCTGGCCCTGAACATGGAGCTCTACTGCTCCGCAGAAGCACTGGCCCACATGGGACGACACACTGTCATTTGCTTCGGCCGGCATCGCTAATCTCCTGGCGATCAAAGCTCGCAACTAGCGCTTGTACGCGGGGGCCGCCAATCAGACGAGCGAGAGCTACAATTGGTGGGCCCCAGGCACGCACCTACAGAGTGCGGCTCCAGCTTAGTCGAGCAGCTCGTAAGCGGGCAGGGTCAGGAACTCGGTAAAGTCGTCTGAGACGACCATTTCGCGGAACAGCTCGGACGCGTCGGTGATGTTTGGCACTTCCTGGAGCAGGCCGATCTCTTCCTCGTAGAGCGCATCGAACAGCTCGCGAGTGAACTTCCGACCGTCGTCGAGCGGCGCTTGGAAGTGCAGCCATTGCCAAAGCTGGGCGCGGCTGATCTCGGCCGTCGCCGCATCCTCCATCAGATTGTAGAGCGGCACTGCGCCTTTCCCGCCGAGCCAGGCGGCGAGATATTGCACGCCGACGCGGATGTTTTCGCGGGCGCCGGCTTCGGTGCGCGGGCCGGTGTGAAGCTCCAGCATCTCCTCGCGGCCGGGCACATGGTCCCGACGCTTCGAAAGCTGGTTCGGCCCCTGCATCGCCTCGAAAGCTTCCAGCGCGATCGGCACCAGCGCCGGGTGCGCCACCCAGGTTCCGTCGTGGCCATTGGTCACTTCGCGGAGCTTGTCGGCACGGACCTTGTCCATCGCCGCGCGGTTCGCTTCTTCGTCGCCCTTGACCGGGATGAAGGCGGACATGCCGCCCATCGCGAAGGCGCCGCGGCGATGGCAGGTGTCGATCAGCCGCAGCGAGTAGGCAGCGAGGAACGCCTTATCCATGGTCATGGCCGACCGGTCTGGAGTCAGCCGCTCGGCGCTTCGCCCGAGGCGCTTGATGGTGCTGAAGATATAGTCCCAGCGGCCGCAGTTGAGGCCGACGATATTCTCCTTCAGCGCATAGAGGATCTCGTCCATCTCGAACGCCGCCGGGATGGTCTCGATCAGGATCGTCGCCTTGATCGTCCCGCGCTCGAGCCGGAGCCTGTTCTCCGCCAAAGCGAAGATGTCGCTCCACAGCGCCGCTTCCTCCATGCTCTCGAGCTTGGGGATGTAGAAGTAGGGCCCGGAGCCCCTAGTCAGCGCCGCCCGCGCATTGTGCCAGACGTAGAGAGCGAAATCGAAGAAGGCGCCGGCGACCGGCTCGTCGTCCACGACGACATGGTCTTCGGGCAAATGCAGCCCGCGCGGACGTACCATCAGCAGCGCCGGGTTCTCGCCCACATCGTAATGCTTTTCGCTGTCCGGATCGCGGTAGTGGAGACGGCCTAGCCAGTAGGCCTTGAGGTTCGCCTGGCCCTGGACCAACTCGTCCCAGGTCGGCGAGGTCGCGTCCTCGAAATCAGCCATGAAGGTGCGTGCGCCGGAGTTGAGCGCGTTGATCAGCATCTTAGCATTCGTCGGGCCGGTGATCTCGACCCGCCGGTCCTGCAGGTCGGCGGGGATCGACCCGACCGTCCAGTCGGCCTCGCGAATGTCTCGCGTATCCTCACGGAAGTCGGGAAGCCCGCCCGCGTCGAACTCCTTCTGGCGGTCGAGCCTGCGGTCGAGCAGCTGACGCCGCCGCGAATCGAACCGCTCGTGCAGCTCGGCAACGAGATCGAGCGCGTCCGGGGTCAGGACTGCGCCCGCCCCCGGCACCCGGCTGGTCTCGGCCGCGATGCGGGGCCGGTCGATCACTTGGTTCATGCGCGAGTCGGCTCCACGCAGATCGAATAGCGCGTCGTCGCCCCGCAATGATCCCGAAAAGTGAGCCGCTGCCATTCCATGCGGGCCTTCACTTCGTCCTCATAGGGGCCGTGGACGAGCTCCGTCCCGGGCTGAATGTCCTTGAACTGGCAGTCGCGATAATCGCCGCCGATCACCCAATATCTTTGCGACATCCTGTTTCTCCCTACTCGGCCGCAACGAACTGGGCGGCTTCGGTGGATTCCTTGAGCGCGACGGTCGAGGACTGGCCGCCCGAGATCGCGGTTGCGACCGCGTCGAAATAGCCGGTGCCGACCTCGCGCTGGTGACGGGTAGCGGTGTAGCCCTTCGCCTCGCTGGCGAACTCGGCCTGCTGAAGCTCCGAATAGGCGGCCATGCCGCGGTCGCGGTATCCGCTCGCCAGCTCGAACATGCCGTGGTTGAGACTGTGAAACCCGGCCAAAGTGACGAACTGGAACTTGTAGCCCATCGCGCCCAGCTCGCGCTGGAAGTTGGCGATGGTCTGCTCGTCGAGCTTCGCCCGCCAGTTGAAGCTGGGGGAGCAATTGTAGGCGAGCAGCTTGCCCGGGAAACGGGCGTGCACGCCTTCGGCGAAGGTCCGCGCTTCGTCGAGGTTCGGCTGGCTGGTCTCGAACCAGAGCAAATCGGCATGCTCGGCAAAGGCCAGCCCGCGCGAGATGCAATGGTCGAGGCCCGTCCCGTCCTTGAGCCGGAAGAAGCCCTCGGGCGTGCGTTCGCCGGTCAGGAACGGGCGGTCGCGCTCGTCGACGTCGGACGTAATGAGCTTGGCGCTCTCCGCGTCCGTGCGGGCGACGAGCAACGTGGGAACGCCGCAAATGTCCGCTGCAAGCCGGGCAGCATCCAAATTGCGGACCGCCGCCTGAGTCGGGATGAGCACCTTGCCGCCGAGATGGCCGCACTTCTTCTCCGAAGCGAGCTGGTCCTCGAAGTGAACGCCGCCGACGCCTGCTTCGATATAGGCCTTCATGATCTCGAAGCAGTTGAGCGGCCCCCCAAAGCCCGCCTCCGCGTCGGCGACGATCGGCGCGAACCAATCCCTTTTGGCTCCGCCTTCGCTGTGCTCGACCTGGTCGGCGCGCTGCAGCGCACGGTTGATCCGCTTCGCCAGCTCGGGCCCCGTGTTCGCCGGATAGAGCGACTGGTCGGGATACATGGAGCAAGCGGTGTTGGCGTCGGCCGCAGCCTGCCAGCCCGACAAATAGATCGCTTTAAGCCCCGCGCGGACCATCTGCATCGCTTGGTTGCCGGTTACGGCGCCGAGCGCGCGGACGGGTTCGTCCTGCTGCAGAAGCTCCCACAGCCGGAGCGCGCCACGGCGGGCGAGCGTATGCTCGATCGGGAACGAGCCGCGCAGGCGCAGAACGTCATCGGCACTGTACGGACGCTCGATCCCGTCGAAGCGGCCGGGAGGAGCGGAAACAACGTCACCAAAGTCAGCCATTGCGAATCCCCTGTGATCTGGAAGCAGGGAAACACGGCATCTTGGTAAATGATGCACAGATAAGGGCTCAGGAGACAGAACTATACTTGTGTACTTTGTAAATTCGTTCACAGTCTGACCATGGTTGCACAGCGGAAGCTATTTCTGGGGGCAAGGCTGCGGAGGCTTCGGCGTGATCGGGGCCTCAACCAGGCGGCCATGGCCGAGGAGATCGGCATCTCCGCATCCTACCTGAACCATCTCGAGCGCAATCAGCGGCCGGTCACCGCCGGAATCCTTCTGCGGCTCGCTGAGGCGTTCGACATCGACATGAAGGCCTTTGCATCGGACGGCGGCGATACCGCCGGCGCCGACCAACTCGCGGAGATCTTCTCCGACGCGATGCTGGCGGACCTAGGCATTGGCCGTGCCGAGCTGATCGAGCTCGCCGACAATGCGCCCGCGGTCTCGGAAGGCGTCGTCCGCCTCTATACCGCTTTGCGCGAGCTCCAGCGTCGGCCTCCCGGAGTTGTGGACGAGGAATCGGGCGTCGATCCCCGCACCCTGATCACTCCAGAAACCTGGGTGCGCGACTACATCCAGGCCCAGCGCAACCATTATCCGGAACTGGAGGAGCGCTGCGAGACGCTCGGCGAGGCGCTGAATGACCCGCTTTCGGTGTCGGAAGCGCTGCGACGCCGCCTAAAGGAAGCGTTTGGGGTGGAGGCGCAGGTCGTGTCGCCCGAGTTGCTCGAAAATTTCAGCCAGCATTACGATTCGCAGCGGCGCACCTTCATGATCTCGGCGCTGCTGCGCGCCGAGAATCGCACGTTTGGCCTCGCATACCAGCTTGCGCTGCTGGAGCTCGCACCCTTGCTGGAGCACATGGCGGACGCCGCGCGCCCTCCCGATGCCGGTACTCGGGCCCTGCTCCACATGAGCTTCGCCAACTATGCCGCGGGCGCGATCATGATGCCCTACGGCCGGTTCCTCCGCGCCGCCGAGGAGCATCGCTATGCGATGGACCGCCTGTGCGGGCAGTTCGGCGCCAACGTCGAACAGATCGCGCACCGGATGACGACGCTTGGCCGGTCAGGGGCGCGCGGCGTCCCCTTCTTCATGCTGCGCGTCGATCCGGCCGGGAACATCTCGAAGCGCTACGCCGGCGAGAACTTCCCCTTCTCGCATTTCGGCGGGACCTGCCCTCGCTGGAGTCTCCACGCGGCGTTCCAGACACCTGGCCAGACGATCCGGCAGCTGATCGAGACGCCCGACGGCCAGCGCTTCTTCACCATCAGTCGGACTATCGAGCGGCCGATCCGGCCCGAACTTCGCGACGATGCCTTGCTTGCGATCGGTCTCGGCTGCGATGTCCGCTATGCGCCGCGCATTGCCTATGCCGACGGACTGGATCTCGCGAACACGCCGGCGACTCCCGTCGGGCCCGCATGCTCCGTCTGCCCGAGGATGGAGTGCGCCTATCGGGCGATGCCGCCGGCCGGGCGGATGCTTGCGGTGCACGAGAATCGCAAGACGATCTCGCCTTTTCCGTTCCTGCCCGGCTAGGGCGCCACCGGCTCCCGCTCGAGCCTGACGCGATTCCAATCCGCGAGATCGGCGGCGGCATCGTAAGTCGACTGAAGGAAGCTGCTCAGGAGCGCCTTCGGGTTCGCCGCGGATCGCACCTCCTGATAAGGCAGGATGTATTCCTGCCAGTCGCCGTTCCACCCGCCGGCAGACACGGGGTGCTCTCGAAAGCCCGCCGGCTCCGGATAAGCGTAGCTGTAGAAAAACGCGTCCGCGTCCGTGATGCCTCCCGCCCAGAAGCCCGCGCTCGACACTTCCTGACTGTAGGCCTCGCGGGTGACCCGGTCGGGCAGGCCAGGCACTCCGCCAGGATGCTGGGGAGCGGTCCGGCCGGAGAAGCGCGTCACGGCGAGGTCGAAACTTCCCCACCAGAAATGGACGGGGCTCGACTTGCCGGTGAAACCCGCGCGAAAGCGCTCGAAGACCGGAAGCATCGCCGCGAGCGCTTCGCGGAAGCGCGTTGCCGATTCGGGATCGTAGTTCCGCGTCGCGCTGTCATCGGCGAAGGGCACCGGCTCCGGGACCTCGTTCGGCGTCCCGTGGAAAACGGAGGGGAGGCCATGCTTCCGAAGCATGGCCGTCAGGCGGGAATGCAAGGCCGCGATGCTTCCGGCACTCAGCGTAAGCTCCTCGCGCTCCTCTGCGCTCGTCGTCAGCACGATCGCATGCCGGCACAAGTCGAGCGCCAGCACGAATGTGCGTCCGTCGCCTGAAGCCGTAGGCAATGTCGCAAGGCCGCGGGCCGTCGGTTGAAGGGCTACGTGCCAGCCGTGGTTGGTCCACGGCGCGTGCCGGACCCGGATCTTGCCGAGCATTTGTGAAGCGAGGTGGATGATCGCGAGAGTCTCATGGTCTCGCGCAGGGTCGAGCTCGGGCCAGTTGCTCATCTCCGTCCATTAGCACGCGCCTTTGCAATTTGCGCTGCGGTGCAGCTAAGGCCGCGCCATGGCGTCAGAGACCGACATTTTAGATCAAATCCGGAACGCGCCCGACCTCGGCGCGCTAGACCAGCTGCGTGTGGCGGTGCTCGGCAAGTCCGGCAGCATCACCGCGCGCCTGAAGTCGCTCGGCTCGATGGCCCCCGACACGCGAGCCGCTGAAGCTCCCAGGATCCATGCGCTGCGCGAGCAGGTCACCACCGCAATCTCCGACCGCAAGGCGGCGCTCGAGAGCGCCGAGCTCGACCGGAAGCTCGCGACCGAGACGATCGACCTGTCGCTTCCCGTCCAAGAGCAGCCGCAGGGTACCGTCCACCCGGTCAGCCAAGTGATGGACGAGCTGGCGGAAATCTTCGCCGACCTCGGCTTCGCCGTCGCCGAAGGACCGGAGATCGAGGACCAGTGGCACAACTTCACCGCGCTCAACATGCCGGAATTCCACCCGGCGCGGGCGATGCAGGACACCTTTTACCTTGAACGGCATGAGGGCGAGGAAGAGCCGAAGGTCCTGCGCACCCACACGTCCCCGGTGCAGATCCGCGCGATGCAGGCCAAGGGCGCTCCACTCTACGTGATCGCGCCGGGTCGAGTGTACCGCTCCGACAGCGATGCGACCCACACGCCCATGTTCCATCAGGTAGAGGGGCTCGTCATCGACCGGGCGATTCACATGGGCCACCTAAAGTGGACGCTGGAAACTTTCCTCAAGGCCTTCTTCGAGCGCGACGACGTCGTGCTGCGCATGCGGCCGTCCTACTTCCCGTTCACGGAGCCCTCCGCCGAGGTCGACGTCGGCTACACGCTGGAAAAGGGCAAGCGCGTCATCGGCGGCAGCGACGGCTTCATGGAAGTGCTCGGGTCGGGGATGGTCCACCCGCGTGTGATCGCCAATTGCGGACTCGATCCTGACGAATGGCAGGGCTTCGCCTTCGGCTGCGGGATCGATCGCCTCGCCATGCTCAAGTACGGAATGGACGACCTCCGCCCCTTTTTCGATGGCGATATACGCTGGCTGAAGCATTACGGCTTCCGAGCGCTCGATGTGCCTACGCTCAGCGGAGGAGTAGGCGCATGAAGTTCTCGCTGAGTTGGCTGAAGCAGCACCTCGACACCGACGCCGATGCCACCACCATCGCCGACACGCTGACGGCGATCGGGCTTGAAGTCGAAGGCCTCGAGAACCCGGCGGAAGCGCTGGCGCCCTTCCGTGTCGCGAAGGTGCTGACTGCTGACAAGCATCCGCAAGCCGACAAGCTTCAGGTGCTGACCGTCGACGCGGGCGAAGGCGCGGTCCAGGTCGTGTGCGGCGCGCCCAACGCTCGCGCCGGAATGCTCGGCGTGTTCGGCCCTCCGGGTGCGTACGTCCCGGGATCCGACCTGACGCTGAAGGTCGCAGCGATCCGCGGTGTCGAGAGCCGGGGGATGATGTGCTCGGTCCGCGAATTGCAAATCGGCGAGGAGCATGACGGAATCATCGAGCTCGCCGGGGACGCACCGGTCGGAGCGGTATTCGCAGACTATGCGGGCCTCAACGATCCCGTCTTCGACGTGAACGTTACGCCGAACCGCCCCGACTGCATGGGCGTACGCGGCATTGCACGCGACCTTGCGGCGGCCGGCCTCGGGACGCTGAAGCCGCTCGGCATCCCGCAGGTCGAGGGCAGCTTCAAATCGCCGATCGCCATCCGCATCGAGGACAAGGACGGCTGCCCTGCCTTCTTCGGACGAGCGATCCGCGGCATCCGCAATGGGCCCAGCCCCGAGTGGCTTCAGCGCCGGCTCAAGAGCGCGGGGCAGCGCCCCATCTCCGCGGTCGTCGATCTCACCAATTACGTGATGCTCGACCTCGGCCGTCCGACGCACGCCTATGACGTCGCCAAGCTGGACGGAGCGCTGATTGCACGCGCGGCTCGCGACGGCGAGAAGGTGCTCGCACTCAACGAGAAGGAATATGTGCTCGATCCGTCGATGACGGTGATTGCCGACGAACGGCAGGTGCATGACATCGGCGGGATCATGGGCGGCGAGGATTCGGGCGTTACCGCAGCCACGACGGACGTCATGCTGGAGATCGCCTACTTCGCACCGGACCGGATCGCGCGGACGGGTCAGAAGCTCGCGTTGACCAGCGACGCCCGCACCCGCTTCGAGCGCGGCGTCGATCCGGCATTCCTTGGCAACGGCCTCGATATCCTCACCGGCCTGATCCTCGACATTTGCGGCGGCGAAGCTTCGGACGCAATCCACGTCGGTACTCCGCCGATCGAGAAGCGAACCGTCCGTTTCGACGCAGAGCGCGCATTCGCGCTGGGCGGCGTCGACGTTCCTGAAGACCGCCAGCGCGGGATACTCGAATCTCTCGGGTTCGAGTTCGCCGATGCGACGACCGTCCGCGTTCCGACCTGGCGGCCCGACATTATCGGTACCGCCGACCTGGTCGAAGAAGTCGCCAGGATCACCGGCTACGACCAGGTCGTATCGACGCCTTTGCCCCGCACTGCGGGCGTTGCGAAGCCGACCGCGACGCGTTCGCAGCTGATCGAGCGCAAGGTCCGCCGTACCGCCGCCGCGCGCGGCCTCGACGAAGCCGTGACCTGGAGCTTCATCTCCGACAGCGAAGCCGAAGCGTTCGGCGGCGGTCCGTGGCGGCTCGCAAACCCGATCAGCGAGGAGATGAAGGTCATGCGGCCCTCGCTGCTCCCGGGGCTGATCGCGGCCGCCCGGCGCAATCTCGACCGCGGAGCGCCCTCGGCGCGTCTCTTCGAGATCGGACGCCGCTACCTCGAAGAAAGCGAGCGCCCGACAGCGACGCTGCTGCTGGCCGGCGACAAGCAGCCGCGCAGCTGGCAGTCGGGAAAGGCAAAGCGCTTCGACGCCTTCGACGCGAAGGCCGAGGCGATCGCGCTGCTGGAAGCCGCCGGGGCGCCCATCTCAAACCTGCAGCTCTTTCCCGATGCAGGCCCCACCTGGCATCCCGGACGGTCTGCAACGCTGCGGCTGGGCCCGAAGACGATCGTCGCCGCCTTCGGGGAACTGCATCCGCGGCTCGAGAAACTGCTCGATGCCCCGGAACGCGCGGTTGCCGCCGAGGTCTATCTCGACGCAATCCCCGCCCCACGCTCCAGCGGGCATGCACGGGCGAACTATACGCCGCCCCCGCTCCAGCCCGTGACTCGGGACTTCGCCTTCATCGTCCCGGCGGAGGTGCCGGCGGACAATCTCGTTCGGGCAATCCGCGGCGCCGACAAGCAGGCGATTATCGCCGCGCGCCTGTTCGATCGCTTCGAAGCGCCGGAAGGCCTCAGCCTTGCCGTTGAGGTCACGCTGCAGCCGGGCGAGAAGAGTTTCACCGAGGCGGAGCTGGGGGAAATCTCGAAGAGGATCGTTGCGGCGGCCGAGAAACTCGGCGCGAAGCTACGGAGCTAGTTCCAAAGCGTTGATCGCGGCGTGGACGCGCGTCTCGATCTCGTCCCGCTTGAGCCCGGCTGGGATCGGCTCGCCGATGAGGAAGCGCACGGTTCCGCTGCCTTTGGGCAAATTCGGGCCCCATAACCGCCCGCTGTCCATGGCAACCGGCACGACGGGCATGCCCAGGGCCTTATACAGGCCGGCAAATCCGGCCTGCAACGGCGGCGTCTCACCGGGCCTGACCCGCGTTCCCTCCGGATAGATGAGGACGGGGCGCCCTGTGGAGACGGCATCCTTGGCCGCTCCGAGCATTTCACGAAGCCCCTTCGCGCCTGCTTCGCGGTCGACCGGAATGACGCCATAGCGCCGCGTAGCCCAGCCGAAGCCCGGCATCCGGCTCAGCTCGCGCTTGATCACCACGATGGGCGTGCGCGCAATGCGCATCATCTCCAGAGTCTCGAACATCGACTGATGCTTGACGGCAATCAGGTAGCTACCGCTCGGGATTTTGCCCTCGACAGCGACGCGCGTTCCCAGGAGCCGCACGAATGCGTGATAGAAGTCGGTCCAGGCATGAACGACCGAGCGGACCGGCTTCGACCCGAACAGGCTCGCGACGAAGCACCCGGTCACCAAGACGAAAGTCGCCGGATAGAAAACGAGCGCGTAGACGGCCGAGCGGAGGGCAGCCATCAGACGTCGAGCCAAACCGCCGCACGGCGAAGCACATACTTGTTGTACTCGGAGAAGAGCGTGGTGAAGCCGGGCTCCGTCCGCACCGCATCATGCACAATGTCATATTTGCCGCCGATCGCACGGTCGAACTCAAAGGCGGCCCGTCGCATATGCCAATCGTTGGTGATCAAGCGCACGGATTTGTACTTGTGCCGGGCCAGCCACCGCTGAGCCTCTTCCGCATTGGAGCGCGTGTCGACGGATTCGCTGCCGAGATCGACGCAGCAGCGCACCAGCCGGCCCCTGGCGTCGAACCTGTCTATCAGATCCTTCTTGGTCACCAGCGGATCGGCCCCGGCAATCAGCACCCGCTTCGCCTGGCCCTTTTCAAGCACCTTCATCGCATGTTCGATCCGGCCGGAGCCGCCGGTGATCACCACGGCTGCGTCGGTTCGCGCCTCCGCCTTCGCCGGTCGGCCGAGCGTGACACCGAACAGGATGAAACCGAGAGCGTAGAGCAGGATGAGAAAGGAGAAGAAACGAGCGATCATACGATCTTGTGCAATGCACCGAGCACCGCAAACCGCGCAACAAGCGTCGCAAGCACGACCGCAGCGACCGGCAGCAAGGCGAGCAGGATGAAATCGGAGCCGCGCAGCGGCGGGCCTCCAGCCAGTTCGCTCGCCATCGCCAAGCCTCCTCCGCCGATGAGGAGCAACGCAGCAACGGCTAGCGCTCCTCCGACGAGCGCTCCGACCATCGCATCGAGCGCGATCTTGCGCTGGAACAGCAAGGCGACCTGCTCGTCCGTCGCGCCGATGCCGTGCATGGTCTCGATCGTCGATCGGTGCGTGTCGAGTGCGCCTCTCGCGGCGAGGACCACCGCAGCCGAGGTCGCAGCGGCCATCAGCAGAACGAGTGCAACGGCCAGCCAGCGGAGCGCCCGAAACGATCCGAGCAGCGGCTGGACCGTCGCCTGCTCGGCGATGAACCGGGCCCCGGGCATTCCACGGCTGAGCGTTGCTCCGATGCGGCTCGCGTCCGCATTCGGCGCCAACTCCAGGTGGATGAGCGCCGGAACAGGCAGATCCTCGCCCAAGCCGCCAGGCCCGAGCCATTTCTCCAAAGTCTCGCGCATCTCGCCTTCGGGGACCGCCTCGACGCCGATCACACCAGGCATCGATCGCGAACTGCGCAGCGCGGCCTCGAGCTTACCCGCGCCGCCATCCGGCAACTGCAGGACGTAGCGATGCTCCACCGCGCCGGCGACCACACCGGCGGCATTGGCGAGCGCCAAGCCTGCAGCGGCGACGATCATCATCGCGAAGGTCATGATCGCGATCACATAGGGCGTCGGTCCGCGCAGGGTGCCGCCCGGAAGGAGCCGGCGCTCGGCCTCCGTGCCCACAAGAAAGGAAGAGTTCATCGCGCCTGCGCCGTTCCGAGCGGCGGATTCCGCAGGCTTCCCGTCGGATCGGTCATCGAGCCCTTCTCCAGCCGGATTAGCTGTGCCCCGGGCGTGCGGGCGATGAGGCCGACGTCGTGGGTCGCGACGACGATGGTGGTGCCGAGCCGGTTCAGCGCCGTGAAGAGGTGGAGCAGCCGCGCGGCCATCTCCGCGTCGACGTTGCCCGTCGGCTCGTCGGCAACCAACAGCTCAGGTTGGCTGATCACGGCCCTGGCGATCGCCACGCGCTGCTGCTCTCCGCCGGACAAAGTCGGGGGGCGCGCACTCGCTCGATCGGCGAGCCCGACCCAGGCGAGCATCTCGCGCACCGGCCCCTCGAGCTCCGCATCGCTTTTGCCGGTGATCCGCAAGGGCAGCGCGACATTGTCGAATGCCGAAAGATGCCGGATCAGTCGGAAATCCTGGAAGACCACGCCGATCCTGCGCCGATAGTCCGGAAGAACGTCGCGCGGGGCGTCGGTCAGGTCCTGCCCGAACAGCTGGATACGTCCCCTGGTCGGCCGGCGCGCAAGGTACAGGAGCTGCAGAAGTGACGTCTTGCCCGCGCCGGACGGGCCGGTCAGGAAATAGAAGCCGCCCCTTGCAAGCCGGAAATCGAGGTCGCGAAGGACCTCGGCACCCGTGCCGTAACGCAAACCAACGCTGTCGAATTCGACGATTGCCGACAGAGGCCCGCCCCTCCTTGTCCGGCAGCTTTTTGCATGCGCCCGCCGCCTTGCCAATGGCTGCGCATTCCTGTTTACCCTTTGCAAACGACGGACGAGTGCTGCGCATGATCCTGACCTGCCCTTCCTGCGGGACACAATATGTCGTGAAAGACGGCGCGATCCCCGCGTCGGGGCGCCAGGTCCGATGCAAGGCGTGCCAGCACAGCTGGCGGGAGTTCCCGCCGGTAGAAGAGCAGGCGCAGGAGTCCGTCGCACAGCCTGAGCTGACGGATGAACCCGAGCCTTCAGCCGAACCGATCGAAGAGCAGCCGGACGAACCCGCTGAGCAGTACGCGCAGGCCGACGAATTTGCGGACCACCAGCCGCCTGAGGAGGTGGAGCCCGTTACCGACTATGAGCGCGATGAGCCCGTCGCCGACGAGCCGAGCCCGTCCCCCATACCGCCCGAGGCAGACGTCGTCGGCCTAGCGGAAGCCGCGCCGTCACATCGGCTGGAGTGGGTGGAGGAGGACGACGATTTCAGTCCCTTTGCGCGGCAGGAGCCGGAGGCGGCCAGGTCCCGCAGCGGAATTATCCTCGCCGCCGTTGTCGTGCTTGTCATTGCTGCGATC
>Ga0307410_10000464_pt1 | contig 16388 bp, 14 predicted proteins | sample 322Ometagenome_3_FD_203707 | JGI IMG/M metagenome (GOLD analysis project Ga0307410, IMG submission 203707) | Maize rhizosphere microbial communities from greenhouse at UC Davis, California, United States - 322HYB-O-3 | ecosystem: Host-associated > Plants > Roots > Rhizosphere > Soil | place... | reverse complement strand
CCGAGACGAACAAGATCCTCAACCAGCTCGTGCCGTCCTTCAACTTCCCGCAACCGTCGATCGCGGACGGGTCCGATGCGCTTCGCCCCGCGACCTTGCGCGGCCTCAGCCCCGACCAGACCCTGGTCCTGATCAACGGCAAGCGCCGCCACGTCTCGGCGCTGCTCAACATCAACGGAACGATCGGTCGCGGCAGCGCTGCGGTGGACATGAACCTCATCCCCGGCATCGCGATCAGCCGCGTGGAAGTCCTGCGCGACGGCGCCGCGGCGCAATACGGTTCGGACGCCATCGCCGGTGTCATCAACATTCAGCTGAAGAGTGCCGACCATGGCGGCAAGGCGAGCCTGACCTACGGCGAATATTTTACGACGCTCGACGGCGTAGACCGGGTCACCGGGCTGCAGCTCGATGCCAACGGCCAGCCGCAACTGGATCCTGCCGACAACCGCTATTTCCTGGCCAATACGGACGGCGAGCGGAAGGCGACCGACGGCATGCAGGCCACCTTGGCCGCGAACCTCGGCTTGCCGGTCGGCCCGAACGGCTTCGTGAACGTGAGCGCCGAATATCGCCGGCGCGATGATACCAACCGGGCCGGCTACGACCTTCGGCCGAACTTCGTCCGCCCGACGTCGGCCTTCGACCCGCGCGAGGTAACATTCGACCGCCTCCAGTTCCGCTTCGGCGACCCACGGACGAGCGACTACAATCTGTTCGTCAATTCTGGGCTGGAAGTTTCGCCGGGCTGGGACGTGTATGCCTTCGGTTCGTTCGGTCATCGGCGCACGGTCAGCGCTGCCAACTGGCGCCAGCAGAGCAATGGGGCCAACCGCGACTGGAGCGCCCTGGCGCCGGACGAGACGCCGACCGCGGCCAATTTCGTTGCGCTGACGGACATCGGCTTCCTGCCGCTCATTGAAACCGACCTGGACGATTATTCGGGCACGATCGGGCTGCGCGGCGAAGTCGCGGGTTGGGGCCTCGATTTGTCCGCGGGCCGTGGCCACAACAGCTTCGACTACCGAGTCCGCGACACACTTAATTCGTCGTTCGGTCCGGACAGCCAGAGCGACTTCGACGCGGGCGGTCTTCGCTACGGGCAGAACATCTTCAACCTCGATCTGTCGCGCGAGTTCGCGGTCGGCGGGTTCGCCAAGCCGCTGGCCGTCGCCGTGGGCGCCGAGCACCGCCGCGAGAACTTCAAGATCCGCCCCGGCGACACGCAGTCGTGGGCGATCGGCCCCCTGTTCCAGGCGGCCGTCACCACGACGAGCGCGGACTGCGCTGCACAGCAGGGCGTGTTCAACGCGACGACCAGCGTCTGCAGTTTCCCGGGCCGGCAGGCGCCGGTCGGAGCGCAGGGCTTCCCCGGCATTCCGGAGAACAGCCGGACCGACGAGAGCCGCCACAGCTGGGCCGCTTACGTCGAGCTGGACACCGATCCGCTGCCCGGCGTCACGACAACGCTGGCCGGTCGCTTCGAGCATTTCTCCGACTTCGGATCGACGTGGAACGGCAAGTTTGCCGCGCGCTGGGAGCCGGTGACAGGCTATGCGCTGCGCGGTTCGGTTTCGAACGGCTTCCGCGCACCGTCGCTGCATCAGCAATTCTTCACCACGACGTCGACCAACTTCATCGGCGGCGTGCCCGTGGATATTGCGACGCTGTCGACCGACGCACCGGCGGCGCGCGCCCTCGGTGCCCAGGACCTGAAACCGGAAAAGTCGGTAAACGTCAGCTTCGGCGGAACCGCGAATCCGGTTCGTGGCCTGACGCTCACCGCCGACCTCTATCAGATCAAGATCGACGACCGTATCGTCCTGACGGAGACGCTCGGTAATGGGGGCACCGGCAACACCGCGGCCGTTCAGTCGGCGGTGACCGCGCTGCTGGCTTCGAGCGGTTTCCCGCAGGTGGCGGCGGCGCGCTTCTTCATCAACGGCCTCGATACGAAGACCAAGGGCGTCGATCTCGTCGCGGCCTATACCCTGCGCGCCGGCGACCTCGGACGCTGGACGCTCACGGCCGCGTATAATTACAACAAGACGAAGATCGACAAGCGCCTGGATGCCGTCGGTCCGCTGGCGCAGATCCCGGGCATCGTGCTCTTCGGACGTGTCGAGGGCCTGCGCTTCACCGAAGGGCAGCCGCGCGACAAGATCGTGCTTAGTGCCGACGGCGATATCGGGGCGTTCGGTCTCACGGCCCGCACGACACGTTACGGCAAGGTCGTGTCACCGGGTGCTGCGAACCCGATCGCCGATCCGACGAGCCTGACGGCGTACGGACCGGACGACATCTTCCTCGGCCGCAAGTGGATCACGGACCTCGAGCTGCGGTTCAAGGCGGGCGGGGATCGAACGGAGTTCGCTCTCGGCGCCAACAATTTGTTCGATGTCTATCCGGACCGCTCGCCGTTCGGGCCGCGGCCGACCTCGGTCGGCAGCGTCTATCCGGCGAACCAGATCTACATTCCGTACTCGATCTTCTCGCCGTTCGGCTTCAACGGCCGCTTCCTCTACGGCCGCGTATCGGTGAATTTTTAAGGGACAAGGGGCGCGGCCGGGCGGTCTTCGGACTGTCCGGCCGTAGTATTTAGTGCCGGTGCTCCGGACGGAGCCGATAGCGCCCTTCGTCGAACCCCGCGAAGTAGGCAGCGATCGCCGGATGATCGATCGGCTCCTCGCTCTCGTCCTGGATCAGGTTCTGCTGGCTGACGTAGGCGATGTAGCTCTGCTCCGCATTTTCAGCGAGCAGATGGTAAAAGGGCTGGTCCTTGGACGGGCGGATGTCCTCCGGAATTGCCTCGTACCATTCCTCGCTGTTGGCGAAGGTCGGGTCGACGTCGAAAATCACGCCTCGAAAGTCGAACAGGCGGTGACGGACCACGTCCCCAATGCCGAAGCGAGCCTGCGGCATGGGAGGGAAGGCGGAAGCCGGATTCACGGGGGACAAACGCTCGATATGCGACATGGGCTCAACTTAAGCATCGCGGGGCGTTCGACAAGGCTTTGGAACAAGGCGGCTAGGCAAGGCGATTAGGCGCTGCTAGAGGCCCGTCCGCCCCGCCGGCTTCGTCCGGCCAGCGCCTTCATACAATGCGGAGAGGTGGCTGAGTGGTCGAAAGCACCGCACTCGAAATGCGGCGTACGGGCAACCGTACCGTGGGTTCGAATCCCACCCTCTCCGCCATATGAATTGACCCTTCGCGTCGTTCGAAGAAGACGACCCAAGCTCTCCACGCAACCGAACGGAACGCCCGGGCGTATCAGGGACCGAGGAGGTTCGCATGCGCGATACCAAGGTCTCCGGCTTCGTCAGTGTGCGCGGCGCGCGGGAGCACAATCTCAAAAATGTGGATGTCGACATACCGCGCGACGCACTCGTCGCGTTCACCGGCGTGTCGGGATCGGGCAAGTCGTCGCTCGCCTTCTCTACCCTCTATGCCGAGGCCCAGCGCCGTTATCTGGAGTCGGTCTCGCCTTACGCGCGGCGTCTGTTCCACCAGATGGAGGTTCCCGAGGTCGACGAAATAGAGGGTCTGCCGCCGGCGGTGGCGCTTCAGCAGCAGCGCGGATCGCCGACGACCCGATCGTCGGTCGGGAGCGTCACCACCCTCTCCAATCTGCTGCGCATGCTCTATTCGCGCGCCGGCGACTATCCGCCGCGACAGCCGCATCTCGATGCGGAGTCCTTTTCGCCCAACACGCCGGAAGGGGCCTGTCCGCGCTGCCACGGCCTCGGCCGAATCCACGAGGTCACCGAAGCCTCGATGGTGCCCGATCCGTCGAAGACCATCCGGGAGCGCGCCATCGCCGCTTGGCCGACGGCGTGGGGCGGTCAGAATCTGCGCGACATCCTGATCAGCCTGGGAATCGACGTCGACACGCCGTGGCGCGACCTTCCGAAGAAGGTGCGCAACTGGATTTTATTCACTGACGAGCAGCCGCAAGTGCCCGTCTATCCCGGCTGGACTCATGACGAGATCCAGCGGGCGATCCGCCGCAGGATCGAGCCGGCCTACATGGGCACCTTCTCGAGTGCTCAGCGGCACGTCACCCACAGTTTCGCAACCACCCAGAGCGCGATGATGAAGAAGCGCGCGGCGCGCTTCATGATCGGCCGGGACTGCCCGCGCTGCCACGGCAAGAGGCTGCGCCCGGAAGCTCTGTCGGTCCGGTTCGGCGGATTGGACATCGCTGAGATGAGCCGGCTGCCCATGGGGCGCTTCTCGAAGATCTTTGCGCCTTACGCAGAGGGCCGAAGCGGGAAGTTGAAAGCACTGCGCAGGACCCATCCGGAAAAGGCCCTGGTGGTCGAGCGGATCGCCGCCGATCTTTGCCGAAGGCTGTCGGTACTGCTCGACCTCGGCCTTGGCTATCTTACGCTGGAGCGAAGCACGCCGACCTTGTCGCCCGGCGAACTTCAGCGTCTGCGGCTCGCGACCCAGGTGGTCTCCAACCTGTTCGGGGTCGTCTACGTGATGGACGAGCCTTCGGCCGGGCTTCATCCAGCCGACACCGAGGCTCTGCTGCGCGCCCTCGACGGATTGAAGGCGGTCGGCAATTCGCTGTTCGTTGTCGAGCATGAGATGGATGTCGTCCGCCGCGCCGACTGGATCGTCGATGTAGGGCCGGCCGCCGGCGAGCATGGCGGCAAGATCCTTTACAGCGGCCCGGTCGAGGGCTTGAGCGGGGTCAAGGCTTCGGAGACGCGCCGGCACCTGTTTGCCGACGGCAGCGGCGCGCTGAGCCGGCTACGCGAACCGGCGGGCTGGCTTCGATTGAAAGGAGTCACGCGCAACAATCTCAAGAAGCTGGACTGCGCTTTTCCGCTGGGCGTGCTGACGACGGTCACCGGAATTTCCGGATCGGGCAAGTCGAGCCTGGTCAGCCAGGCGCTGGTCGAGCTGGTCGGCGAAGCCCTTGGCGCTTCAGCGCCCGTCGAGGAGCAGGACGATGCCGAGGCCGCACTCGAGGACCGTCCCGGCGACCCCACCGAGGGTCAGATCGTCGGCGGAATGGAGAGCATCAGGAGGCTGATCGAAGTCGACCAAAAGCCGATCGGCCGCACCCCGCGCTCGAATCTCGCCACCTATACCGGGCTGTTCGACCATGTCCGTGCTTTGTTCGCGGCAACCCCCGAGGCACGGAAGAGGCGGTACGACGCTGGCCGTTTCTCGTTCAATGTCGCCAAGGGCCGCTGCCCGCGCTGCGAAGGCGAGGGCTTCGTCATGGTCGAATTGCTGTTCCTGCCGAGCGTCTACGCGCCCTGTCCGACCTGTCATGGAACGCGCTACAACCCGCAGACGCTCGAGATCGCCTATCGCGGAAAGACCATCGCCGACGTGCTCGCCCTCACCGTCGAAGGGGCGTGGGATTTCTTCGCCGACGCGCCCAATGTCTGCCGGTCACTCAAGGTGCTTCGCGAGGTCGGGCTCGAATATCTCCGCCTTGGCCAGCCGGCGACGGAATTTTCCGGCGGCGAGGCGCAACGGGTCAAACTCGCCACCGAGCTGCAACGCGCCCAGCGCGGCGGCGCACTCTACGTGCTCGACGAGCCAACCACCGGGCTGCACCCGACCGATGTCGAGCGATTGCTTAACCAGCTCCAGACTTTGGTCGACTCCGGAAACAGCGTGATCCTTGTCGACCACGACATGAAGCTCGCAGCGGCGAGCGACTGGGTGATCGACATCGGCCCCGGCGCCGGTGACGATGGCGGACGAATCGTCGCGGCCGGCCCGCCGGCGAAAGTCGCGTCTTCCAAGGCCAGCCGCACCGCACCCTATCTCCGGCGCGCGCTGGGACAAGGCGCGTCGCCACCGCCGCCCGAGCGTAGCCGGACTTCTGGCGCTAGCGCGGCTCGGCCGGTCGAGGCCAATGTATTCTGAGGCCGCTCACCCTGTCCCAATTGTTGCGCATCACGAGGCGGGCGCGGTCGCGCTCTTCGGGCAAGAGGAAGCCGGCAGAAACCTGACTGGCGATCGCGGATTCAACCGCGGTCATATAGCCGTCGATACCGCCGTACCTCTCGCTGACCGAAAGGCGGGGATCGCCACTCTTTTCGCGCTGCGCTTTGTTTGCCGGGAAGGGGATGAAGGCACCCTGCAGGCCGGACAGCATCCCGAAGCCTTCGAATAGCCTCCGGTCCTGATAGTTCCAGGCCGTGTAAGTACCCAGAGGAACAGACACGGCGAGTCCGCGCCAGGATCCCAGTTCGTTGCCATCCTCGTCGACCTGCGGAACGAGCAAAGGATAGCGCGGCCCGAGCCGTGGGGGTTCCGCGATGATCCCGTCGGCCTGGTAGGCCGGGCCAAGATTCATCTGCCACACAGGCGGCGCGGCCCTGGGTACCTCCACATTGGGAATTTTAGGAAACTTGAGCTCCGCCGGAGGCACAAGCGTCATTCCCAGGGTGGGGACGCGGGACGGCGGCGGCGCCAAGCCCTCGGCCACCCAGCGATCCATCAGGACAACCAAAGCGGGCATGGCAAGAAAGAGGTCCGGACTGTCGTTGTACGGGTAGTCGGCGCGGTTCGCCTCTTCCAGGAACAACGTGTGCCGCCGCGGCCCGTGGGGCGTGCCCGCGAACGCATAGGTACGTGTGCCGGGGGCCTCGGGAAGCGGGCGGCGGCCGTCGGTCGTCGTTTGCAGCAGGGAGCCGGCCCGGGCCCAAAATTCCGACGAGTTGAGGATGTGGAAAATGCGAGGCTGCACCTTGTCACGGCGCGCCCGGTCCAACTGACCCTCGCGATGGCCACCGCCCAAATCCTGAGTGGGCACGTCGGCGAACGGATAGAGGTCGACTGCCCTCAGGAAGCTCCCGACGGAATTGCCGGCCGACCCGGGCATTGCGTAGCGGTGATTGAAGGAGCCTCGTCCGGAGCCGGAGGCAGTGTCCAGTACGCCGTCGAAGACACGCCTGCCGCGTTCGTCCGCATTGAAACCCCGGTAGATGAAGTCACGGAGAAACCGGGCGCTTTGGGAATAGCCGTAGGCGATGACCCGCCGCGCATCACCCGGACGGGCGTTCAGTGCGCTGGGCTTATCCGGCCTCCGGAGATGGGCCACGAAATCGCGAACGGCCGCTTGGCCGAGGCCCATGACCTTAGGCTCACCGCCGCGAAAGATGACCGAGACGAGCGCTGGCTTCGCGAGGGGCTTGGCAAGCAGGACCGCGCAAGGGTCGGTGACCACGGCGCCGTCGCTGTTCTTGCGCGAAAAGCTCCATTCGGCGCGCGGTACCACCCTGCCGGGATCATCAAAGCTTTGGTGCACTCGCAAGATCGCTGCGGCATCGGAAGGATCGGCGGCGCAAGACGGGATTTCCAAGAACGGACCTCCGTCCAGGCCGTTCGACCTGTAACCCAGATACGTCGTCGCGCGGACTAGCCCGCTCACGGGAACGGCCGGAACTGCAAGGCCGAACTCTTCCGCCTTCAGGTTGCCTTGCCAGCCTGCCCAAGCGAAGGTGTAGCCCTTGTCGAACAGGGCAGGCCGCGACACTTCGTGGGTCTCGTTATTCATCAATGCGAATGTGTCTGACTCGATCAGAAGACCCTGCAATTGTGTCGAGCCGCGATTGGCAATTTCGAAGATCGTCGCGCCGTTCGACCGCGCCGGGTCAAGCGGCCGAAGAATCATGAACGGCCCTTGAAATTCTACCTTGCCGCGCGCGTTCCGCGGGGCAAGGCGGACGTCCGCTATACCACGTGACGACCTGGCCTTCGGATCGACCTCGTAGTGGACGATGCCAGAGAGCAACTCATATTCGCCAGCCTTGAACGCGCGGCCGGATATCCATGGCCGTTGCTCTCTTATTTCAACCGAAACAACCTCGGCGGTGGCTTGCGTGGCGATACTCGCGCCCAGCAACGCAACAAGAAACTGACGCATTCCCCCTCCGACATTGAGTCGTGCAACCTAGGCTAGCACAGCCTAAGGCCATGTCTCCTTGCGCAAACTCCGAACGATCATTGCGGAGTCTGGCACTGTGCTGCATCTCTCGCCGGAGGCGTTGGCGGGAGCGATGGAATGGAAATCGAGGGAGACGATCCTCGCAACGTGAGAGCAGGTGGAAGGACGCGGCCTCGGTCTCTGGAAGAGCGGCAGTGCGAGGCACTCGAGGCAATCGCCGACAGTCTTGCCAAAATCCACGAGGAAATGGTCTCGGCGCGCACCAGCAAGGGCTAGCGGGCCGCTACGGCTTACACAGAAAAGGCGGCCCGATACGCAGGACCGCCTTCCATAACCAAGAGCGCGCAGGCTCTCACTCGGTTGAACGGCTGATTGGGCCCACCGTTCCGGATGTCTCATCGGTAGCAACTTCGGTTGTGCACTCTCGTTGTATGCACATGGCTCGAGACCCCGCCTCGCTTAAGGAGCGTGCTCGAGAATATCGGCGCCGGGCGCAGTCGGCCTCGGACCAGGGGACAGTCAAGCGACTGCTTCAGCTCGCAGAGGATTTCGAAGACGAGGCCCGAGCGCTCGAGCAGCAGCAGCGTGACTCATGAAGCGGCCGGACGATGAAGGCCGGCCAGACACCTCCGGCGCAACGACGATCGGGGTGATCCTCGCCTTGGCGGCGGCCGTCATGCTGGCGATCGCTTATTTTTAGTCGCACTGGGAGTTGATGAACGAACGAAGGCGGCTCGATTTGACCTGAGCCGCCTTCGAATAGTCTTTGCGAGCCGGCGGGGTGGGGGAAGCCGCCTCGCAAAATTTATAACGAATTGCCTAGCTTCGCCGTTCCGACTGTTGCTGCAAAGTCGGGCGTCGAAAACGTCCGATCTCAGGCGCAAGCGCTAGGAAGTCCGACCGATTTCCTTAAGCGTCAGCGCTTCCTCCGCGATTTCGCTCTGGGTGCGGCCCGACCGCGAATTTGCAGTGAAGCCACGGCCGCTGGAGTCGCCTTCAGCGAAGTCCTCCTCGCCCGTGGCATCGCGCCATTCTGAGATCTGGTCGGACAGATATCCGAGCTGATCGGTGATCTGATTGCGGCGCGACCACAGGAACACGCCGGCAGCGACGGCGCCTCCGGCTGCCACGGCTGCCGTCAGGGGATTGCCGCGAAGGGTTCCGGTAATCCCACTGTACTGGTTGCGACCTTCTGGATTGTTATTCCGGCTGCGGTTGCTGTTGCCTTGGCGGTTTCCGCCGCGTTTGCTTGTCGCCATGTTACGCTACTCCTGGTGGGTGTCGCAGCATAACGCGCAGCCTGTTGCGGGGTTCAGGTGCCTCGCCGCTTCGACGCAAGGTGGCGCAAATCAGCCGCGTCGGACATCAGGCGCCGTGAGCCGCTATGCTCCGTCGAACCATTGCGTCCATTCTGTCTTCCTCGGACAACGCGCGGTCCATTGCTGCCCGCTCGGCAGCTTCAATCCGGGCGGTACGCTCGCTGGCGTCCGTAATTCTTCGAGGCTTGCGAGATTTGTCCATTCGCCATCAACGCCGTGCGAGCGAAATCGGGCCCGTCCCGCAAATAACACCGTTTGGGAACTCGACCGCCCACGTCGAATGGGCGTGTTACCTTTGGCTTGGAACGACGCCGAGACCGTCCGAGTTTACGCCCCCCGAGAGGAGATGGCCATGGCGGAGACCAACGACAAGACGGGTGACCATGCGACGGAGGTCGATCTAGAAAAGCTCAGGGCGGCGGCCGCAAAGGTCAGCAGCGATTCGTCATGTGGACGCTGACCGTTGCGCTAGCGACAGTCGCGCCAGCGCTCTGCGGAACCGATGTGGTTGCTTCTCCAAGCGTCATCCCCCCGGCAGCAAACCGCGCGGACGGCCGTCCACCAGCGCCTTATGGCGACGTGCTTGGCGATGCCTGGGAGATCGAGGAAGTCGCTTGCTGGCGCGGGATCTGGACCCCGCGCAAGGGCCGGCTCTGGGACGCCTACTGGTTCCATCCGAGCGGCGAGCGGGTGAAGGCCACGCTCGAGCTGTGGCATAGCGGCCGGAACGTGACGATGGTCCGGCGGCACTCGCAGGGACGATATTGCCGATACGACGGAGTGATCAGCTCCGACTGGTGGTCGATCGAGGGCCGCTACACCTGCACGTGGGAGCGCACGCCGATGCGCTGGCATGCTAAGATCGTTCGTATGGAATATGCGCTGCCCGCCTTGTTGCGAGAGCCCGGTGAGCGGCATCCCCGTTATTAGCTCCTCAAACTGCCCGCGGCGCAGGTGAGCGATCTCAGGATCGGCACGGCAGGCTGGAGCGTCCCGCGGCAAGACGCGCATGCATTCCTGGCCGCTGGAAGCTCGCTCGAGCGCTACGCGACCAGGTTCAACGCCGTGGAGATCAATAGCTCCTTTCACCGGCCGCACCGCCCGGCGACGTGGCAGCGGTGGCGAGACAGTGTTCCGGCCGGGTTCCGATTTTCGGTAAAGCTCGCCAAGGAGATCACGCACGAACGAAAGCTTCGCGACTGCGCCGAGCCCCTTTGCCGCTTTCTGGATCAGGTAGGCATCCTCGGCGACAAGTTGGCGGTACTGCTCGTCCAACTGCCGCCGAAGCACGTGTTCGACGACCACGTGGCCGGTGCTTTCTTTGAGGAGCTTCGCCAAAGGTCTCGCGCCGACATCGTCTGTGAGCCAAGACATCTGAGCTGGTTTACGCCTGCTGCGGACGCGCTTCTCGTCAGCCTGAGGGTGGCGCGCGTTGCCGCCGATCCGGCCATCTGTGACGATGCCAAAGTTCCCGGAGGTTGGCGGGGCCTCTCTTACTGGCGACTTCACGGATCGCCAGTGATCTACCGGTCCAGTTATCTCGACCGAATCCCGGCTTACGCAGATCGGCTGCGACGAGAGCTGGAGGACCGGGAAGTATGGTGCATCTTCGACAATACGGCGTCTTCGGCTGGAGCGGGCGATGCGTTGGCCCTCATGGACGCCTGCGCGATGCGCTAATCCGGTCCCCTAGATGCGGTAAACCCCACCGGTTTTGACGCCGGCGGGGTTCCCATACTCTGTTCCCGAAGGTTCAGGGTACATGTTCTTGTTAGCGTCAGAATCGCTGGGCGCCATCGCGCGACTCGGGCCGCGCTCAATCTAACTGTGGATAACTCTCATTTTTTGGGCCGGAGGGTCTGCTCATGGACGAGCCGCACAGAGCTGCAGATCGTCGTCCCACTTAATTAAGGTTGGCTCACTATGCCGGTCCCGTGGGGTTTGAACGGTCCGCCCCGGAAGGCGACGCACATGTTCCATTACCATTTGTTTTCCCACGACGGCATCGGCAATTTCAGCCTCCTGCGTGAGTTCAGGGCGCTGAACGATGACGCTGCTCAGAGGTTGGTCGACCAATCGCAACACGGGCCGCTGGAACTCTGGCAGGCGTCCCGCCGAGTGAAACGATGGGCCTGATCGCCTTTACTGAGGCAAATATCTCAAGTCCCGAAACGCGACCAGGGCGCGACGGTGCTCGTCCCAGAGCGCCAGCTGCCAGCCTGCCAGGCTCGAGCGCAATGTCACCACTCGAGTAACATCACGAAGTTCAGGTGCCGCGTTGTGACAGGCCTCTAGGCGATAATTCGGAACCCGGCTGCACAAGTGGTGCACATGGTGAAGCCCGATATTGCCGGAAAACCACTGCAGTATCCGGGGCAGCTGAAAATATGAGCTGCCGATGACGGCCGCCACGTGGAAATTCCAGTCGCCGTCACGTTCCCAATGGGTCTCGTCGAACTGGTGCTGCACGTAGAACAGCCAATTCCCGACCCATGACGCGATAATGATCACGGGAAGGTAAGTCCCCAGGACGGGAAGGGCACCCAACATGGCTATCGCGAGGCCGAACCCCAAAAGCAAAGCGACATTTAGCGACAGGATGCTCCGAAGCGCTTCACTGTCCCGGAATGCGTGACCCGTGGGCAGCCTTTGAAGAAGGATGAAGTTGAGCGGCGCGCCAATGCCGACCATCACGAACGGATTGCGGTAGAGACGGTAGAAGAGCTTCTTCAGCCGGGTCGAAGCTTGATATTCGGCCACGGTCCACGTCTCGACGTCTCCCCGCCCGCGGCGGTCGAGATTGCCTGTCGAAGCATGGTGCGCAGCGTGACCCTGCTTCCAGTGGCCGTAGGGAGTGAGCGTCAGGACCGAAAGCGCGCGTCCGACGACGTCATTGGAGACCCTCGACCTGAAAAAGGAACCGTGACCGCAGTCGTGCTGGATGATGAAAAGGCGGACAAGCAGCCCGGCTGCCGGGATGGCCAGCAGCAGAGTCAGCCAATAATGTTCGTGCGACGCCGCCGCCATGACCACGAGCATCGCGGCGAAAGCCGCTCCAGTCGTAACCAGTTGAAGGATGCTTCGCTTAGCGTCTGGACCATAAGCCTTGAACCGGCGGGACAGGATCGGTCCGAGAGCCTCCAAGTCCGTGGGTCTCGCGACGACGGACTGGCTTGAAGGGCTCTCGTGCAGGATCGAACTCAATTCGTGCCTTCTTTCAGGTAGGAGATTCGCGCTGGATTTCCGGCGCATGACAGGGTTGCGCGGTCCGACTTACACTTTTGAAACAACAGGTCATCCTGATTCGGCCGCATCGGCCTGGATTCGCGCGGGATTCCTGTTGTTGCAATGTCACCAAGTAGTAACATGCCTACACTTCAGGCGCTGTCATGTGGCGTCGATTTTGAGGCCCAAAATGAAGAGCTTCACCAGCCGCCAATTCAATCAGGACGTCAGTCAGGCGAAGCGAGTCGCGCTGCATGAGCCGGTCTTCGTGACCGACCGCGGAAAGCCCACGCATGTGCTGATGAGTATTGAAGCGTATCGCCAGCTGCTGGGAAAACCCGACACTTTGGCGGAAATGCTCGGTGCCAGCGAACCGATCCATGCGGAGCCCGACTGGCGCTCGGCGGGTCCGTGGGTTCGGAGAGGCTGAGTGCACCTCCTCGATACCGACGTCGTCTGGGCGCTTCGCGGCCACGATTCCGCCGGGGCGGGGGACGCTTTGTTCGAATGGGCGGCCGCGCAAATGCCGTCGACGCTCTTTATCTCGGCGATCTCGATGATGGAGTTCGAAAATGGATCGAAGCAGCTCGATCGCCGGGACAAGGCGAATGGTGCGGCGATCCGCAAATGGCTCGAGGAGCGTCTTCGCCCGGCCTTTCAGGACCGGATTATCGCTATCGACGATGCGGTCGTTCGCCGCTGGTCGCACCTTGGCTATTTGGATTTTCGCGACGGGGTTCTCGCGGCATCGGCGCTCGAGCATGGCCTGACGCTCGCGACCCGCAACGTCAGTCAGTTCCGACTGGGCAAGGTCAAGACGGTCAATCCGTGGACCTATGCGCCAGATGCAGAGGAACTCGACTGGAGGCGCGCTTCGCAGAGTGCACCGCTCTGGCTGAAGAGCCTGTTCGTCCGCGCCTGATCAGGCCGCAGAGGCCAGTTCTGAGATCAGCTCGCGATGCGACGGCAGGTCGCGTGCCGCTTTCTCGCCGAATGCGCGGATGCGGTCGAACAGGCGCTGGGCCGCGGCGACCTTCGGGAAGTCCGAACGGCCAGCCGACAAATCGGTGCGGAATTCCATACCGTAGAGGATGTACTGGTAGTTGAAGAAGGCGAAGCTTTCGACGTCGAGGATGAAGTCGAAGCGTCCTGGCGGGCGATAGCGCCACTGCTCCAGCAACTCCTGCAATTCTTCGGGGATCGTCGCCGGGTCGGCGTTCTGCCGCCAGAACGGCTCTTCGCGCTTCGACAGGCAGTAGTGCAGCTTCAGGAACTTCACGATGTTCTCGAAGCGAGCACTCATCAGCTGGTTGAAGCGTCGCGCCGGGGCGCTGACCGGGCCGTGGTGCGGGAAAAGCTCGGCGAGCATGCCGACCGCCGCTTCGATCAGGACGAGGCCCGTCGCTTCCAATGGTTCGAGGAACCCGGCCGACAGTCCGATGGAAACGCAATTCCCGATCCACTGCTTCTCGCGATAGCCGGCCTCGAACCCGAGGACGCGGGTTGCGTTCTCGTCGAACCTTGGCCCGACGTAGTCGCGCAGGATCGCCAGCGCCCGATCGTCGTCGATATGATGATCTGAGTAGACGCAGCCGATGCCGCGAACGCCGGAGAGGCCGATGTCCCACGTCCAACCGGCCTCATGCGCGGTTGCCAAAGTATAGCTTTCGATGGCGGCGTTCGGATCGTCATAGGGAATGCGGCAGGTCATCGCGCGATTGGTGAAGAGCTTGTCCTCAACCGAGCGGAAAGGGCTTCTGAGCGCCTTGCCGATCAGCTCCGCCCGGAAGCCTGTGCAGTCGACATAGAGGTCGGCCCGCACCTCGGTGCCGTCCTTGGTCACCACGTGCTGGATCGACCCATCTTCGCCGGTTGGCGCGTGCTCAAGTTCTCCAACTTCGTGGACTACGCCGAGTTCGACCGCGCGCTCTGCGAGCAGTCTCGCCAGGCTGTGGGCATCGATGTGGTAGGCGTAGTTCAGCGGCCCGTCGAAGTCCGGCTCGCCCGGCCGCTTCGGTCCGCGCTTGGCGTCGGCGACCTTGTTCTGGATGGTCACCGCGTCCGCGAACGACGGCCGCAAATTCTCTTCCTGCAGCAGCCAGTAGGGGACGAGGCTCGTCTCTTCCGAGTAGAAGGGCGCCTCGAACGGATGGAAGAAATGATGCCGCTCGCCGGCGGTCGGGGCGTGGAGCCAGTCGTTGAACAGGATCCCCTGCTTGAACGTGGCCGACGCTTCCTTGACGAACTTCCGCTCGTCGATCTCCAAGAAACGCAGGGTCTCACGGATGGTCGGGAAGGTGCCCTCGCCGACGCCGATGATGCCGATGTCCGGCGATTCCATCAGCGTGATCTTCAGATGCGGATTGTCGCGGAGCGCCAGGGCCTTTGCGAGATAGGCCGCGCAGAGCCAGCCGGCGGTGCCACCGCCAACGATCAATATGCTCTTGTTGACGCTCTCCACGCAGCTTCGATAGCCGGATTAGGCGGCTTACGAAAACTCGCGCTTGAAGATGTCTCCGGTCCGCTCGATTGCGGCGATGCCGCGCTGTCCGCCTTGCCGGTCGAGCTGGACGATCAAATCGACGACGGAGCGGACATAAGCGATCGTGTCCAGGCGGGAGAGGCCGAGGCCGCTCTGCATGACCATCAGCGCGAGTTGCTCCAGCGCTCCCGAGGGCGAGTTCGCGTGGATCGTGCTGAACGAGCCGGGGTGACCGGTGTTGATGGCGCGTAGGAAGCTCACCGCCTCGCCGCCGCGAAGCTCGCCGAGGACGATGCGGTCCGGGCGAAGACGGAGGGCCGCCTGCAGCAGGTCATCGGTTGTGACCCGCGCCTCGCCCGTCTCGCCCTTCACGGCGATCAGGCCGACGCCGTTTCGGTTGCCAAGGCGGATTTCGGGCGTGTCTTCGACGAGGATGACGCGCTCATGCTCCGGGACTTCGCGGAGCAATGCGTTGAGGAAGGTCGTCTTGCCGCTCGAGGTGCCACCCGAGATGAGGATGGTCGCGCCGCCGCGCACGGCTTGGCGCAGAAAGTCGATGTCGCTCGTGCCGGGCTCGCGCTCCTGCCAGGATTTCGTGGCAGCGGCCTTTGCTTCGCGCTCGTACGAGGATAGCGGCACGTCGATCAGCCGGTGGCGGCGAATCGACAGCGCGAAGTGCCGCCGCGTGGCGGGCGGGCTGACAATCTGGATGCGCTCGCCGGTCGGCAGTGTGGCCGACAGCAAAGGCCGCTCGCGGTTGATGCCCTGGTGGCTGAAACGCGCGACCTGCGCTGCCAATCGGCTGAGCAGGACGTCGTCGATGCCGGGCGCCTCGTGCCGGGCCATACCCGCCACGCCGGACGATTCTGTCCAGACCTCGCCCGGCGCGTTCACGAGGATTTCGGTGACGTTCTCATCCGACAACCACTGCTGGAACGGCGCCAGATAAGCGGAGAGATAGACGCCAAGATGGGCGACTTCCGCCGGCGCCGGCACGGCAGGGGTCATCCGGCCACCGTCGAAAAGTCGAGATCCTTCGCCGTGAAGACGCGGATCGGCTGGCCCTGGCGGACCCTGATGGTCGGCGGGATCTGGCCGTCGCGCGATGCCGCCACGGACGCGGCGCTTTCACCGCCGGAAAGGATCAGCCCCGCACCGCCGCTCGCGACGGTCGAGGCCGCGCCGACGACGGAGAGAAGCAAGGACGACCCGAAACGCTTCATGAAGTGGCTATCGACCTTGCCGGTGAGGCCGGTCTGGCCAGTTTCGTCCACGGCGGGCGAAGCGAGCGCAACGGAGACGCCATCGGGGCGAATGAGCCGAGTCCACATGACGTATGCGCGGGTCTGACCGCCGGCGACGCCGCTCTTGTACTGGCCGATCAGGCGCGACGACCTCGGGACGAGGACGCGGCTGCCGTCGAAGCTGCGGATATCGCTG
>Ga0307410_10000463_pt1 | contig 16402 bp, 13 predicted proteins | sample 322Ometagenome_3_FD_203707 | JGI IMG/M metagenome (GOLD analysis project Ga0307410, IMG submission 203707) | Maize rhizosphere microbial communities from greenhouse at UC Davis, California, United States - 322HYB-O-3 | ecosystem: Host-associated > Plants > Roots > Rhizosphere > Soil | place... | reverse complement strand
TGTAACCGAACCGCTGGATCACATAGGCGCTCGACCCCATGCGCTGCACGTCGGCGGTCGTGAACGTCGCCACCACCGCTTTCGTGGCGGGATCCAAGCCGGAAACCTGACGGCCGTCCCGCCGGACCGCGAGTACCCGGACAAGCGGTCCATTACCCACCACAGGAACCTGCTTGCCGGTCGTGTCACTCGTGAGCGCCGGCCCGATTCGCTCGTCAGTCGCTGTCAGGGCAGGTGTGTCGTTGAGATGCGGGAGGGCAATCAGGATTGCAACCAGCAATGAGGCCGCAAGTACAGCTGCGACCATCTGGATCTTTTGCCAACGCCGTCCTGATGGATCGACGAATATGACATGTGACGCCGTCTGCCCCCCGGCGTCGTTTTCATCCTGTACGGATACCATGTTCCACTTCGGAGTCAGATGCTGCACATGAGTTTGTGAAATCCCCTGCAGCTGGCAGCTAACCCAGCAACAAATGCGGGGAACCAACTCGGCTTTGAGTCTGAACAACGGACAACTGCGCTCGCCATAGGTGTGTTCCCCTGAGAGCGCCTAATGCGGGCGCCGTTACAAAGAAGTTATGCGGCGGGTCGGCTGGTTCTAGCTCGATCGTTACTGTCGAGTAGCCGGGCAGCACTGCGTACGCTTAGCTGTGTCATGAAGCCCGTCGACGTCACGACGCTGATCGACATCGCCCGACCACGTGAGGTGGTGGCCGCATATGTCGCTGATCCGGACCACACCCCAGACTGGTACGCCAATATCGAGCGTGTTACCTGGCAGACCGAGAAGCCACTGACGACCGGAACCCGCCTTGCCTTTGTGGCTCGTTTCCTAGGACGAACCCTCTCCTACACATACGAAGTGATCGACTTCGTGCCGGACGAGCGGCTTGTCATGGCTACGGCCGAGGGTCCCTTCCCAATGGAGACGACCTACATCTGGACCGACCTTCTGGGCGATCGTACGCAGATGACCCTACGGAACCGCGGTCTGCCATCGGGCTTTGCCGGGCTTACCGCACCAGTCATGGCGGCGGCCATGAAACGAGCCAATCGAAAGGATTTGGCCGCGCTCAAGGCACTGCTCGAACGCCAATAATGCTATTGATCACTGTCGGCCAGTTCAGCGTTCCTCATCAATGATCTGGTCGTCTTGGTGAGCGCCATAGAACTCAACCTGCCGGGCCATGATCGTGCGCATCGAGGTGCCGCGCGGCACGCCGTAGACGGTCCCCGGAAAGTCGAGCTCGGATTGGACTTGCCACAACTGATCGTGTTCGTCCGGTGCGAAGAACTGAGCGGGATCACCTGCAGCGATCCAGCCGATAGGGATGATCGTTTCGCGCTCCAGGCGAGAGTTGACGTGCAGCACGCTGTTGATCCGGAGTTCAGATCTCGACCCTGCGACAGAGCCCGGGAACAGTGACGCGCCGGTCGCGATGAAGACTTCGTCCTCGATCGTGGATCCATTGACGTGAGCGTGCGGCCCGATCAGCACTGCATTGCCCACTGAAACCGGATGCCGTGAGCGGCCGCGTACCAATGCGTTCTCCATGATCACGACATCGTCGCCGATCCAGATTTCACCGTCCTCTGCGGTCAATGTTGCGCCATGCAGTACTCGTGCCCGCTCACCCAGAGTGACCGCGCCACACAGCACGGCAGAGGGCGCCACATATGCCGACTCCGGGATCACTGGTCGCTCTCCCCGGTGAGTAAGAATCATGGGCGGGAGCGTACAGACTGTTGAGCGTACGCATTGCGGCACGGGCTGAAGGCATAACTTTTAGGAGTTTGGATGAGCAGCCAGATCCCAACGATCTATGACTGGGCAGGCGGCCGACCGGCCTTCGAGCGGTGGCTGGGCCGGTTTTATGACCTCGTCGAGGAGGATGACCTGCTGGCGGCACTGTTCAGCGGCAAGGTGAGTGACCAACATCGCCGCGACGTCGTGACGTGGTGGTGTGAGGTCATGGGCGGTCCTGCGACCTACACCGAAGCCCTGGGCGGCTATGAACACATGGTTTCCAAGCATCGGGGACTGCACATAACCGGGGAACAACGCCTGCACTTCGTCACACTGTTGTCTCGCGCGGCCGATGATGTGGGTCTGCCGGACGACCCTGAGTTCCGGGCCGCGGTGATGGGTTACGCCGAGTGGGGTACGCGCCTGGCAGTACACAACTCCAGCGATGCTGATGACATCGTCGAGCATGCACCTGTTCCTCGCTGGGGCTGGGGTGTGGCACCGCCCTATCAAGGCTGAGGTCGTAGCGGCGCCCGACGACGGTTGACAGCGGGCCGATTGCGGTCAGAAGGTTATTGAATGTCCCAATCTCACCCAGGAGGAATTTGATCATGCGCAAGGTCGTGCACTTCGAGATCCCGGCCGACGACGTCGAGCGAGCGAAGAATTTCTACGGCTCCATCTTCGGCTGGGACCTTCAGACGATGCAGATGGGCGATGGCGAGTACACCACCGTCAAAACGACGGACGTCGATCAGAGTCAGATGCCCACCGAGCCCGGCGCGATCAACGGAGGCATGATGCAGCGCGACGAGCGCATCACCACCGCACCTGTGATCACCATCGACGTCGATGGAATTGATGACGCCTTGAAGCAGATCGAGGACAAGGGTGGCAGCACCGTGCTCCCCAGGACTGCGATCCCCGACATGGGCGCATTCGCCTACTTCAAGGACACCGAGGGCAACGTACTGGGCCTGTGGGAGACCACTACCTAGAGTCCGGAGATCTCGCCACAACCCGCACAGTGGATACCCGGCTCTAGCGACAGTTGATCAAGTGGCCAGAACAGACCTCACTCTGGAGGAGCTCAACAACTATCGGCCAACTGTCGCTGAGCCGGCTGACTTCGACGTCTTCTGGAACGAGACGATCGAGGAGACACGTTCCTTCGATCTCGACATGCGCCTGCGGCCAGTCAGTACGCCGTACCGCGCTGTCGAGATCCAGGACGCATCGTTCCGCGGTTTCGCTGGAGATCGGATCAAGGCTTGGTTGTTGAGCCCACGCCATGATCACAGTCCACGACCTGCTGTTGTCGAATTCATCGGTTACAGCGGCGGACGGGACGTTCCAGGCGCCTCCCTCTACTGGGCCAGCGCCGGGTACACCCACCTGGTCGTCGATACTCGCGGACAGGGTTCTGCATGGGGCGGCGGCGGCGACACTGCAGACCCCCACGGATCCGGACCGCATGCGCCGGGGTTCGTAACCAAGGGCATCGAGGACCCCAAGTTCTATTACTACCGTCGTGTCTTCACAGACGCGGTGCGTGCGGTGGAAGCCGTGCGTTCTCTTCCGGATGTCGACCCCACGAAGATCGCTGTACAAGGCATCAGTCAGGGTGGGGGCATCACACTAGCCGCTGCCGGTCTAGCGAGTGATCTCGTGGCTGTGATGCCGGACATCCCATTCCTCTGCCACTTCGAACGTGCAGTAGACATTTGTGATCAAGATCCCTATATGGAGATCACGAGATATCTCTCGGTTCATCGAGGCGCTGAGGCCACCGCGTTCAAGACGCTCAGCTACTTTGACGGTGTCAACTTTGCCAAGCGAGCCACCGCCCCAGCATTGTTCTCGGTGGCCCTGATGGACCAGGTATGCCCCCCATCAACGGTGTATGCCGCCTATCACGCGTACGGCGGTGCGAAGGAAATTGTCACTTATCCATTCAACGACCACGAGGGCGGACTAGGTCATCAACGGCTCGCACAAATCACCTGGCTCAATCGTTTGATTGACTTCGGGCTCAGCAGATAGCGCATGCGTACGCTCGGCTGACCGCTTCCACCGTGGCTGCCTGCGGCCGCCGCGATCGCAGCAGTGGCCTACCCGATGGGGCGGCAACTCAGCTAGCTCTCAGCTTGGCTGAGAATCCTGGCAAAGGCGCTCGATCAACCACTCGACTGGACAGGCCGCCCAGAGAGCGCTCTACTGGTAGTTCGTGCGCGGAGAGGGGGACAACCGTTGCCATGCGGATTGGCGCGCGAGTCGCGCACCGGTTACGGCGCAACGATGACGATGGTCAACGCCGTAATGAGGAGCCTGAGGCGTTGAGCATTCAGCCTCGGACCGCGAAAGGCGTCGACAGGATCGATGCGCCATCGGGTGATATTGCCGCGGAGGACACGGTCACCAGCCGGCCTCAGAAGATCCCATCGCGGATGCTCTCGCTGTACCGGCGATCCCCTGGTGTCATTGCCTCCGGAGCTATTGCTGTCGTCGTCGCGGCCGCATACCTGCTCGCTCCGCCGATGGGCCGGGACTATTCGGCTCAGCTAGCCCATGCCAAGCTGGCCGGCCAGCATTGGCCCGTGTTGCTGGACCTGCGATGGTATGGCGGGTTCGATCCGCTCGGCTACAGCGTTTTGTCTCCTCCGGTGATGGCGCTGCTTGGCGTACGGCTCACCACGGCGCTGGCATATGTCTTCACCGTCGTGCTGTTCGCGGCACTGTTAAAGCGCACTGAGGTCGCTCGACCGGTGGCCGGAGCTATCATTGCCGCCGTCTGCCTGACCGGGAATCTCGTGGTCACACGAACTACATTCACGCTCGGCTTGGCCGTGGGGCTTGGCGCGCTGTTGGCCCTGGTTTCACGTCGTTTGGTCCTGGCTTCGGTGCTCTCTGTCCTGGCAGCACTAGCGAGCCCCGTGGCCGGCTTGTTTCTCGGTGTAGCGGGCGGTGCCCTTTTCCTATCCGGACGGCTGCGAGACGGCGTAACGCTGGCTGTTAGTGGTCTGGTTCCGACGGTCGCCGTTGGACTGGCGTTTGGCAATGGCGGCCGCCAATCGTTCGGAGAAGAGCATGCCTTGATGGGCATTCTCATCTCCCTACTCGTGGCCGTATTGTGCTGGCGCCGACCGGTTCTCCGGTGGGGTGCGCTGTTGACGGCTGCGATGGTGGCTGCGGCGTATCTGCTACCGACGCCTGTCGGCACCACTGCAATGCGTCTGCCTGAGCTGTTCGCCGCACCGATCATTGTGGCGGTTGCGACCGTACCTCTGGTTGCCGTCATTGCCGCGACCGCAGCCGCGGTGGCGCTGGTACCGCCGGTGTCCATTACAGAGGTACGAGAACGGGGCGACCCGGCACTGAGCGCGGCCTACTATGCGCCGCTCCTGAACCAGCTGGCCGCGCGTGCGGCTTCCGGCCCGATTGAGGTCGTTCCGACGCAGCGACGCGGTGAAGCTGCGCTGGTCGCGCCAACGATCGCCATTCCACGTGGCTGGTCGCGGCAGGCCGACATTGGGCGTAATTCGATCTTCTACGACGGAACGCTCAACGCGGACACATACAACAAATGGTTGGACGACAACGCCATCTCATACGTCGCTCTACCGAAGGGGCCGTACGACTGGGCGGCGCCTGATGAAGCGAACTTGGTGCGTAGTGGATTGCCCTACCTGCGAGCGGTGTGGTCGGACGAAACATGGACTCTTTACGCCGTGACGAACCCACGGCCAGTCGTCTCAGCGCCGGGTCAGGTTGTCGCCCGTGATGGGGTTTCCCTCACGCTGTCCTTACCGGCGCCGGGTGAATATGTGGTACGCGTGCGTTGGTCCCGGTACGTGTCCGCTTCCAATGGTTGTACGCGACCTGCCGAAGGCGGATGGTCGGAGGTTGTAGTGCAGCAGCCGGGCACTGTCAAGATCGAAGGCAGTTTGTCGCCGCGGCATTGCTGAGTTGCGCTTCGGTATAATTCCTCGCAAGATTCGCTTCGGGCAGTCCTGTAGATACCTGAAAGTCCAGCCAAAGTTTCTAACGAGGAGTAAAACGGGCGCATGGCGGCTCGTAAGGCCACAGTCAGCATGAAAGATGTCGCCGCGCTGGCTGGAGTTTCACTCGGCACGGTTTCCAATGTTTTGAATTCACCCGATATTGTTGCTGAGCCGACACGACGCCGTGTGGAGCTCGCGATTGCCAAGCTAGGTTGGATTCCCAATGAGCCGGCGCGCCAACTTCGGGCCGGTCGTAGCCGCTCCATCGGCATGATTGTCATGGACATTGCCAATCCCTTTTATACCGATCTAGTCATCGGCGCCGAGAATTGTGTACAGGAACGCGGCTACTCGGTTCAAGTGGGAAATAGCGCCCAAGAAGCCGAGCGTGAAAATGCCCAATTGCTTGTGCTGATGCAACAAAGGGTGCGAGGAGTGCTACTCGCACCAATCTGGGGCATCGACGAGCGAGTCAGGCAGCTCAAGCTCCGGGGCATTCCCGTCGTGCTGCTGGATCGTGCCGGAAATCAATCCGACTTCTGCTCGGTGTCGACCGACGACGTCGAGGGCGGACGCCTCGCCGTCCAACACCTGCTGGACCAGGGACACACCAAGATCGCTGTTGCCGGCGGCCCGGGAAATCTTCAGCAAGTTAGAGACCGACGATTAGGTGCCGAACTCGCGAGCTCACGGCACGACGGTTCAGCGCAACTGCTGACCATATCGACACCTCATCTCGATGTGGACTCAGGCGTCCGTACCGCAGAAGAAATTGTCCTCATGCCCAGTAATGAGCGGCCCACTGCGGTATTCGCTACGAACGACCTGCTGGCCATTGGCTTGTTGCAAGGCTTCGTGACGGCTGGATTTCGGGTGCCCGACGATATGGCGATTGTCGGCTACGACGACATTGCATTTGCGGCCGCTGCTGCCGTACCGCTTTCTTCGGTTCGTCAGCAGCGGCTAGCTATTGGGTATCGTGCTGCTGAACTGCTTTTTGATGAAATTGCGGCGATCGATCGCGACGAATCTCACGATCATCAGCAGATTCGCTTTACGCCGGAGTTGGTGGTACGCCGCTCCAGCGCAAAAAGCCGTCATCTGCAGGAAGTCACTACCTGAGCACTGGCCGTTGCGGCCATCGTGCTGTTTGACGCCCGTCTCCGCTCCCGTCACGCTTTACATATGAGTGGGCAACCGCTCAGTGACCGACGTCGGGTTGTGACGCTCGTCGCGATGTGCGTCGCGCAGGGCATGATTCTGCTCGACAACACGATCGTGAACGTTGCCCTGCCGCCGATCCAGCGTGAGCTCGACGTCGAGCCGGGCAACCTGATCTGGATCGTCAATGCGTACGTCCTCGCCCTCGCCTCGCTCATCATGGTTGGCGGGACCTTGGGAGACCGGTACGGCCGCAAGCGCGTGTTCGTCATCGGGCTGGCGATCTTCACCGCGATGTCGGCCGCGTGCGCCCTCTCTCCGAACGAGTCGGCGCTCATCGCTGCTCGCGCTGCGCAGGGCGTCGGTGCCGCTCTCGTCGCACCCCTCAGCCTGTCGATCCTGGCTGATGCTTACCCACCGGAGCGTCGCACTGCCGCCATCGGAATCTGGGCTGCTGCTGCCGGGTTGGGGTTCGGTGCCGGCCCGGTTGTCGGCGGCATCCTGGTCGAGCTGTTCTCCTGGTCGGCGGTGTTCTGGGTGAACGTACCCATCGGGATCATTGGACTGGTCCTTGTGATCACCGGTGTCCGCGAGTCGCGCAACCCACATGCCCGCAGGCTCGATTTGCCCGGCGCCGTGCTCATCGCCGCCGGCTTGTGCGTGCTGACCTTCGCGATCGTCGAGTCCGAGGACATCGGCTGGACGTCAGCGACCATGATTGCGCTGCTCGCGGCCGCAAGCGTGCTGCTCGTTTCCTTCCTGGTGGTCGAATCTAGGGTCCGCGAGCCGATGGTGCCGCTCGGGCTGTTCCGGGATTCCCGGTTCACTGTCTCCTGCGGGATCTATGCGATCATGTACCTCGCGCTGGCCTCGACCTTCTTTTACGTCACGCTGTTCTTCCAGAACGTCGAGGGGTGGTCGGCTCTCGACGTCGGCATCTCCTGGTTGATCATGAACACGCCGTTCCTTCTTATGTCAACGCTTGCCGGCCGCCTCGCGGTGTGGATCGGTACGGCCACCTGCTGGCTCGGCGTTCTGCTCGGCGGGCTCGGCGTCCTCGTCCTGGCGTTCCTGACACCCGGTGCCGGTTTGCTGGCGGCATCGCCCGGCTACGTGCTGATCGGGACGGGCTACGGGATGGCGGTGCCGACGATCTCATCTGTCGCGGTCTCGGCGCTGCCGCTGGAACACAGCGGGCTGGCCTCCGGCGTGCTGAACTCGGCTCGCCAGGTCGGTACGGCGGTGGGACTGGCCGCGCTCGGGTCCGTCGGGCTGGCGGTCACCCGAAGCTCGTGGGCAGCCCAGTCCGCCCAACTGCCGACATCAGCCCAAGCAGGTGCCCGGGACATCGTCCAGGACGTGAGCGGCGGACAGGGCAGCGTCGTCGCGCAACAGCTCGGCCCTGCTGCCGAACCGCTCGCGGACAGCGCCTTCGTCGACGGCCTACAGGTGGCGCTGCTTATCGGCGGCGGGCTCATGCTCGTCGCGGCACTGGTCGCCTTCGTTGAGCTCCGCCGGCCTGCGGTGACGGTGCCGACGGGCGGCCGCGTCGTGCCTGCGTAAGGGGAACCGTTGCCACGCTTGCGAGCGCCGGTCAAACGCCTGCTCCCAGCGGCCCGCTATGAGCCGCCGGGAGTTGGCCCACGATCAAGCCGTCAGCCCTTGACCGAGCCCGCGGCCATCCCTTCGACGATCTTCCGGTTGAAGAAGATAAACATGATCAGCGGCGGGATGGTGACCAGCAGGATGGTGGCGAACAGCAGATTGTACTGGGTGGTGAACTGGCTCTGGAAGTTGAGCAGGGTGAGTTGAACGGTGGCGTTCTCGGTTCCAGGCAGGAAGTAAAGGGGATGCTGGAAGTCGTTGTAGATGAGCACCGCCTGCAAGATGATCACCGTCATGATGACCGACCGCAGCACCGGGAAGATGACCCGGAAGAAGATCTGCACAGGCCCTGCCCCGTCGACTATTGCGGCTTCGTCCAGTTCCCGAGGCACCGTCGCGATGAAGGCGCGGAACAGCAGGATGCAGAACGGCAGTCCGTAGGCGATTTCGATCAGGATCAGGCCCGGCATGGTTTTGAACAGGCCCAGTCTCTGCAGGACCCAGATGGTGGGAACCACGGCGGGCGGGACGATTAGCCCGGCGAGCACCAGGATGTTGACGACGGGGCTGAGTCGGCCCGGCCGGCGCTGCCAGATGTAGGCCACCATCGCGCTGAGGATCACCAGAGCCGCGACGCTGACCACGGTGAGGATGAAGCTGTTGATGAAGGCGATGATCATCAGATAGTCGCGTGCTGCCAAGGCCTGTGCGAGGTTGTCGAACAGGACGAACGGCTGAGGCCAGGTGAACTGCAGCTGGTTCGCCTGAGTCCGGGTCATGGACGCCATGACGAAGCTGAAGAGAAACGGCACCAGGAAGAAGATCGCGCTTAGCAGGATGGCCGCTCCTCCGATGACCACACCACGGGTGTTCTTCATTACGGCTCCTCCCCTCGGTTGAGCCACCAGGTCAGCGGGACCACGATGATCGTGACGACCAGGAACAGCACCACGCTGCCCGCCGTGGACAGCCCGTAGAACCCGGCCTGGTACTGCTTGTAGATCACCGACGCGATGACATCGGACGCGAAACCAGGTCCGCCCTTGGTCATCGCCCAAATCAGGTCGAAGGAGCGAAGGCCCCCAATGAGTGACAGCGTGATGACCGTGGCGGTGGCCGGCCGGGCGAGCGGCAGCATGATGTTCCGGAAGATGTTCCAGCGGCTGGCTCCGTCGACCTCGGCTGCTTCGTAGTACTCCTGGGGAATCGAGACCAGGCCGGCGATGTAGATGACCGTCGCCAGTCCGACGCCCTTCCACACGTCGACCAGGGCAATGGAGAACAACGCAAGGCTGGGGTTGGTCAACCAGCCGGGGCCGTCAATGCCCACAACGGCAAGTGCGTTATTGATAAGGCCTTTCTCGGGATTCATCAAGACAGTGAAGGTGAGCCCGACGCCGATGGTGCTGACCAACACCGGGAAGAAGACGACCGAGCGCAGATAACCGCGAGCGATGATCTTCGAGGTCAACAGCAGGGCCAGCGCCATGCCGAGAACGACCTTGAGCCCGGAGGTGATCACCGCATAGATCAACGTGTTGCCCAGGCCGGTGATGAGCGCCTGCTCGGCGAAGAACGTTTGGTAGTTCTTCAATCCGATCCAGGTCGAGGTGAACAGGTCCCATCGGGTGAAGGAGAAGTAGAAGGAGGCGAAGGTAGGAACGAGGAAAAATATCGTGTAGATGATCGTGGCGGGAAGATAGAACCAATACGGGTAGGTCCCTTTACGCTCTTCCCTTTTGGTGGTCTTCGGGACGACTGGTGCGAGGGGGGTCGCCTCCGTTGTGCCCACTGTGCTCGCCATAGCGGAGCCCTTTCTTAAGGTCCTGCTGCCGGTCCCGGTCGAGACCGGCAGCAGGAGATGTTACGAATGACAAGCAGCCTGAAGAGGCTGTTCGCTCACTCCCAGCCGGGCAGACCCAACTGCTGCGCCTGCTTCTTGACATCCTGGTCGTAGAGTTCGGCGCCCTTCTTGGCGTCGACCTGACCGGTGCCTACCTGGATGCAGATCTGCTCCAGAGAGGGGCCCTTGATCGGTGACTTGAACTCCAGCGCCGGGCTCGCCTTACCGGAGTCGAAGTAGTTCTTCGTGTCCTTCGCGACCTGCGAGACGTCGCCCGGCAGCGTGCACGCCTTGGAGAGGAAGGGGCCCTGCGGCGGCGCACCCTTCACGATGGCGTCACAGCCCTGCTGGGTTGCTGCGAAGGCGATGAACTTCTTCGCCGCGTCGAGCTTGTCGCCCTCCACCGACTTCGGGATGTACATTGCCGATGTTCCCGGCCAGACCGTCATACCGTTGGTGGCCGCATCCGGTCCGGGAAGTGCGAAGAATCCAACATCGTTCGACTTACCCGGGGCGACGTTCTCGATGTTGGCTGCAGTGGCGCCCAGTTGTGGATAGTGCGCCGCGGTCCCAGTGGACACCGCCTTGACCCCGTCGTTCAGCTTGGCCGACGCGAAATCCTTATTGAAGTAACCGGCGTCTTTCACGTCCTGGATGTGCTGCCACCCAGCCAAGGCGGCCGGAGTAGTGGCGTATTTGGCTTGGCCTGCCGTGTACTTCTGCGCGAAGTCGGGGACCTGCGCCTCGACGTTGTGGTAGTCACCCAGCACGAACAGCTGCGACGTCCAGGTTTCGCCGTAGGTCTGCTCCACCGGGTCTATACCGGCCTTCTTGATGGTTTCGTTGTTCTTCATGAACTCATCCCAGGTCTTGGGTACCTGGAGATTGAGCTTCTTGTAGACCGGAATGTTGTAGAGCACCCCGCCACCAAACGCGGTCCCGTACGGACCGCCGTAGATTTTGCCGTCGGAGCCCTTCGACGACTCGGCGAAGAGCGGATCGATCTGACTCGCCCACGGCTGATCATCCAAGGGGGTCAGGTTCTGCTCAGGCTTGATCGCCTGCAGCAGTGAGCCATTGTTATAGATGAAGACCTCGGCCATCTCACCGGTGGACAGCCGCGTCTTGACGAGGTTGTCGCCCTCCGAACCTCCGGGGCGGGTGTCGTGCTTGATCGTGATGTTCGGATTGGCTGCCTGGAAGGCATCAATCACTGCCTTCGCGCTTGCCACATCGGTGTCCTGCGCACCGGTGAGCAACGTGATCGTAGTGGCGCCGGCACTGCCTTCGCCGCTACTACTGCCAAGGCTGCCGGCGCTGCAGCCGGCAGCGAACAGCGTGGTGGCTGCTGCCAGGGCCACGAGCGCTATACGGCGCTGGCCCGTTTTGGTGAATCTCATAAGACCTCCAGGTCTGAGAAATAACCGGCGGAAGCGAAGCCGAACCGCCGTCTGAAGCGTTTCAAGCGGGAACGCTAGCGTATTGCACATACCCCGTCAACCCGTTCGGACGCAGTCAGGGCATTTCGTTAGCGGATAGTGGCCCGATGTTGACCGGCGGCAAGCTCAGTCTCCGTGCCATCTTCGGATACGACGATGATCGCGACCGGGCTGTCGATCTCTGCCTCCGAGTCAGCAACCCGGACCTCGACGTATCCGTGCGGGGTCGGTACGGCGCCGGCCGCTTCGCGCAGCCGTCCAAGCCGCGTTGCTATCCGCACCCGGCGGTATCCCGGCTCTGCTGCTGTGACGCCGAGGACATACCAGATCAGATCCCTGGTGGGCGTGCTGCTCCAGCCATGGACCGGCGTACCCCATCCCCAGCACTCACCGAAGGTGTCGTAGCCGTCGACCAGGAACTCCTTCCAGCGGCGGACGAGGTCAATCAAAAGCTCGGCGCGGCCGGCGCGTACTACCGCTTCGTGCTCGGCGTAGCTGAAGAAGGGCTCGGCTATGACCATCTCCCGCTCGGTGTCCCAATCGATCGGCGGCAAGCCTCGCATCTGTTGAGCGAACCGCTCAGGGTCGTAGCCACCCGTCTCGCTGCCGACCCGGGACCGAACAACGAGCCGGTCGGAATCGGTCATGGCATCTACAAGGGGATTCCAACGCTCTAGCGGAGCAGACCGGAGATAATGGCGCTGGCCTGGGCGACTTGGAGGCGGCCGGCCGACGTTGTCCATCGAGAAAGTGGTCGATGTACAGACCGCGATCGGGATCCCAAAAGTCCCTCGTAACCCTCGACGGCAGAGTCGTACAGCTCAGGTGCCCATGTTGCCGAACCTGCGTTGCCGACGGCGTCACTTAGTTCTGCGAAGTCACGCAGGCCTCGCGCTCAGGCGCAGTCAAGATGGAGCTACGTCCGGAGACAAAGATGCTCGCCCAGTCCAGAGGTTCCATTCCGGTACGTCGGCGATCCTGCCGTGCTCGTCGACGTAGCTCGTGTACCAGCGGAAAACCCGCTCAGCGGTGGGCAGGTGGCGGCTTACGGGCTCCAGGTCGCCGTCATGTCAGTACTGAATGTGCAGACCGTGTATCCAGCTGAGTGACCAGTCCTGGATCGTCAAGCCGCCGCTCGTCCCGCCCAAAGTCCACTGAGAAGTGATGCACCTGGCCGGGCGCGATGTCGAACTTGGCGGGTAATTCGGTGGCGTGGATCTCTATAACCTCCTCCAAACAGCACCTGCGTGACGCGCGGTACCGGATGATCACTTGTCCAGGTCAGGCCCTTCCGAGTCGATGAGTTGAGTGCGCGAGCCGGTGCCGACGCGGTCACCGCCGAGCTGGGAGATTCCGCGGGGGAAGCAATCGGCCAAATGGGTAGGTCGGCGGCCGAGTCTCCCCAAAGCTGGCCGGGTGAACTGCGGGAAGCAGCGGCGCCTGCTGCCAACCGGAGTCGTCGAAGCCGACGTCACGCCACCGCGCCGGGATCTGCCGGGCGTCCACGATCTCGACCGGAACACCTTCGCCACGCGAATCCTCTCTTGAAATGTTTCAGGTGGAATCAGAGTATCGACTTGGGCGACGACGATCCTTCGAGTGGGGTGCCGCAACCTACGCTCACGAAGGTTGCGTACGGTCTGCACAGTTTGCAACGTGTGCAGACCGCCAGCAATCTATGTGGACGTAGGTTCCGTCGAAGCCCGGGTCTAGCCGAGCTGGGCCCAGTAATCGCCTGACGGGTAGGAGTACTTGGCGATGCTGTCTTCGTACATCTCCGCGCTGTAGCCGGGACGGCTCGGCAGCACGTATGCCCCGTTCTTGACGACGCACGGATCGACGAAATGCTCGTGGAGATGATCAACGTACTCGGTGACGCGGCCGTCGAGTGAGCCTGAAACGGCGACGTAGTCGAAAATCGACAAGTGCTGCACAAGCTCACATAGGCCGACGCCTCCAGCATGCGGACAAACAGGCACGCCGAACTTCTTTGCCATCAGGTAGACCGCGAGGATCTCGTTGATGCTGGCCAGCCGGGCCGAGTCAAGCTGGCAATAGTCGATCGCGTCGGCTTGGAACATCTGCTTGAAAAGGACGCGGTTCATGCCGTGTTCACCCGTTGCCACACCAATAGGAGCAACGGCCTTCCGGATGGCAGCGTGGCCAAGGATGTCGTCCGGGCTTGTTGGTTCCTCGATCCACAGCGGCTTGAACTCGGCCAGCGCTCTGACCCACGTAATCGCCTCGGGTACGTCCCACACCTGGTTCGCGTCGATCATCAAATTCGCGCCGTAGCCAATGACCTCCCGAGCAATGCGTAGCCGACGGATGTCGTCGTCGAGATTTGCCCCAACCTTCAGCTTCACATGGTGGTAACCGGCGTCCACTGCCTCCTGACAGAGACGCCGCAACTTGTTGTCGGAGTATCCCAGCCATCCGGCGCTGGTGGTGTAGCACGGATATCCGCTCTCCGACAGTTCGTCGATTCGATCTTGCCGAGTCTGCTCGAGATCGGCCAACAAAGCCACTGCCTCATCCCAGGACAAGACGTCTGACAGGTACGTCAGATCGGCAATGTCGACGAGTTGCTCAGACGTCATGTCGACTAGTAGCCGCCACAGCGGTTTCTGCGCCACCCGCGCCATGAGATCCCACACGGCGTTCATTACGGCGGCCATCGCCAGGTGCTCGACGCCCTTTTCCGGGCCGAGCCAGCGCAGCTGTGAATCCGATTTCAGGTATCGGTAGACGCCGCCGAGATCACCGACGAGCTCCTCGACGTTCATACCGACCAGTGGTCGCCCGCGCTGCTTGGCGGCGAGTACACAGATGTCATTTCCGCGACCGATGGTGAAGGTGAACCCGAAACCAGACAGCTCGGGATCGTCGGTTGTGATGACGACGTAGGCAGCCGAGTAGTCGACGTCTTTGTTGACGGCGTCGGAGCCCGCCATGCTCAAGGATGTCGGGAACCGGAGATCGATCGCGTCGACGCTGACGATGCTGGCCATCAATCCCTCCAGGTCAGGCCATCACCTTCGGACTTGAGACGGTGGTGACCGCTGCCAAGCTTCTGCGCGTGCTCACTCGGCAGCTGTATGACGGCCGTGACACTCTCCGGAATGCCAGCGTCTAACTCGATTGCACCATTGTCGTCCTGGGACCATGACACCGAGATCATGCCGTGTCTCGTTTCCAAGGAGGAACGCGCCCAGCGAATGCCACCACCTGGCATCGGCGCAACCAGCACCTTGGAGTAGCCCGGCTGCAACGGTGAAATGCCGCCAATATTCCGATGCATCCAATCGGCCACAGCACCGAGGGCGTAGTGGTTGAAGCTGGTCATTTGGCCAGGATTGATAGTCCCGTCGGGCAGCATGGAATCCCAGCGCTCCCAAATTGTGGTGGCACCCATAGTCACCGGATACAGCCACGACGGCACCTCACGCTGCAGCAGCAGACGATAAGCCTCATCAAGGTGGCCGGTAGCGCTCAGCGCGTCCATCACGTACGGAGTTCCGGCAAATCCCGTTTGGATGCGGTATCCGCTCTTGGCCACCAGTTCTGCCAGCCGCTTTCCCGCCAGCTCTGCGGTCTGCTCGTCGAGGAGTCCGAAGGCTATGGCCAAGGTGTATGCCGTCTCAGCGTCGCTCTGAATGGTGCCGTCGTCGTTGACGTAGTGATCGTTGAAGGCGGCTCGAGTGCGTTTGGCGAGATCAGCGAAATCCTCTGCTTCCTCGCTCCGTTCGAGAAGCTCAGCCGCGTCAGCCAAAATCCGGGCGTCCCGATAAAGGCAGGCGGTCGCCACGACACCTTTGTCTGCTTTGGCATGAGCCGGCTCGTCAGGCGGGGCAGTGGGGTCCAGCCAGTCACCGAATTGGAAGCCGGTGTCCCACAGTCCGGTGGGCGACAGCAGTGACTCCACCCGGCGGATGTGCGCGACCATCGAGTCGAACTGGTCGCGTAGGACCTGGAGATCCCCGTACGCCTGCCAGAGTGCCCACGGAACCCACACCGCTGCATCGCTCCAAATGGCCGTGCTCTCTGGAGCCGGATGGTGCGAAGGCCGGTCGATGTACTTCAAGACGTCGGGTACGACGAACGGGACCATCCCGTTTGCCGCGCGCTGCTCGGCAGCCAGGTCGGCAAGCCAGTCGCGGAGAAGGTTTTCAACGTCGAAGAGATAAGCGGCAGTGGGTGCGAAGACCGCGATGTCACCGGTCCAGCCGAGCCGCTCGTCTCGCTGGGGACAGTCGGTCGGTACGTCGAGGAAATTGCCGCGCGTGCCCCAGACCACATTGCGATGCAGTTGGTTGAGTAGTTCGTCGGAGCACTCGAACTCACCGATCCGCTGCAGGTCGGAGGAAACCACGACGGCAGTGATGGCATCGGCGGTCAGCTCACCGGGCCACCCATCTACTTCGACGTAGCGGAAGCCGTGGAAGGTGAATGTCGGCTCGAATACATCGTCGCCACCGCTGAGGATGAAGCGATCGGTCGCTTCTGCGGTACGCAGCGGGCGCGTGCCAAGTTCATCGTGTTCCAGCACCTCGGCGTGACGGATCGTGATCACTGTGCCGACCGGACCGCAAACCATGAGCCG
>Ga0307410_10000462_pt1 | contig 16434 bp, 12 predicted proteins | sample 322Ometagenome_3_FD_203707 | JGI IMG/M metagenome (GOLD analysis project Ga0307410, IMG submission 203707) | Maize rhizosphere microbial communities from greenhouse at UC Davis, California, United States - 322HYB-O-3 | ecosystem: Host-associated > Plants > Roots > Rhizosphere > Soil | place... | reverse complement strand
TCCATTTATATTCATAAAAAAGATTTTTTTGAAGGTATCAAGTAAAGTATTCAACTATTTTTGGAAGAGCAAATATACTAAAAATCTTTCAAATAAAATCTTAAAATTTCATTCTTATTATCTTAAATTTTGATTATTTATACTAAAATGAAATCTTTATTTTATAAATTTTCTACGTGATTAAAAAATTATTTTGAAGCCGAATACGAATATGGATAATTACCGGATGATGTTCCGCGTTGTAAATTTGGAGAACTTGTCATCTCAAAATTTAATTCTCCGCCTTCTAATAGATTAAAATGGGTGATATAATTTTTTTCATGTTTAGAATTATTCCATTTCAATTTATCAACATATCTGTTGGCTTCAGAATTATCCGGAGCGTTTATAATAAGCTGCTTTTTGTTTTCAAACTGTATGGTTGTTTTCTTAAATAATGGGGCTCCAAGCACATATTCATCAGTTGCAGGACAAACAGGATAGAATCCCATTGCAGAAAAAATATACCACGCAGAGGTCTGTCCATTATCTTCGTCACCGCAATATCCGTCCGGAGTTGGTTTGTACAAACGATTCATAACTTCTCTTGACCAATATTGAGTTTTCCATGGTTCTCCTGCATAATTATATAAATAAATCATGTGCTGAATTGGCTGGTTTCCATGTGCATACTGACCCATATTCATAATCTGCATTTCGCGAATCTCATGAATTACAGATCCGTAATAAGTATCATCAAATACCGGAGGCGTAGTAAAAACAGCATCCAATTTGGCTGTAAAAGCCTTCTCTCCTCCCATTAAATTTATCAATCCCTGAATATCATGAAAAACACTCCAGCTGTAATGCCAGCTGTTTCCCTCTGTAAAAGCGTCTCCCCATTTTAAGGGATTAAACTTTGCAGGAAAGCTTCCGTCTTTGTTTCTTCCGCTCATAAGCCTGATTTCAGGGCTGAATACATTTTTATAATTCAGCATTCGCTTTTCAAACAATTTTATTTCATTGTTCGGACGATTTAAGGCTTTTGCTAATTTCCAGATAGCAAAATCATCATAAGCATATTCTAAAGTTCTGGCGGCATTTTCATTAATTCTTACATCATAAGGTACATATCCTAAAGTATTATAATAGCTCACGCCTTTTCTTCCGACTGCATCCATAGGGCCTTCATTATTGGCACCATGTACAAGGGCTTCATACAATGTATTGATATCATAACCTCTTAAACCTTTCATATACGCATCAGAAACTACTGATGCAGAATTATTTCCGACCATAACATTTCTAAAACCCGGACTGGACCATTCTGGCAAAAATCCTCCTTCTTTATAATCATTTATAAGCCCTTCCTGCATTTCTTTGTTTATAGAAGGATAAACAAGGTTTAACAAAGGATATAAGGCTCGAAAAGTGTCCCAAAATCCGGTTCCGGCAAACATATAACCGGGAAGAACTTTTCCGTTGTAAGGACTGTAGTGTACAAAATTACCATTTTTGTCAATCTCATATTGTTTTTGAGGAAAACAGACTGTGCGGTACAAACAAGAATAAAAAGTTTTTACTTTCTCTTGGTTATCATCCTCAATTGTTATTCTTCCAAGCACTTTATTCCACTCATTTTTAGATTGTTCTACTGTTTCATCAAAAGTTGCCTGCCCTAATTCATTTTTTAAATTTAACTCAGCCTGTTCTGCACTGATAAAAGAAGAAGCTACTTTTATATTGACTTTTTCTCCTTTCTGCGTTTTAAATTCCACTACGGCACCTACATGAAATCCTGTTGATTCTAATTTGTCTTTTGTCAGGGTTTTATCTGTCCAGGTCGAGTTTGTTGCAAATGGTTTATCGAACTGCAATACAAAATAGTTTTTGAAGTTCTCCGGTACACCACCACTGTTGCGGGTTGTATATCCTATAATTTTATTTTCTGATGGAATAATTTTGATATAAGATCCTTTATCGAATGCATCAATTATAATGGAAGATTTCTCATTATCCGGAAATGTGATCTGAAAATGTGCCGCTCTTTCTGTTGTCGTAATTTCTGTTGTAACATCATAATCAGCAAGATAAACACTGTAATAATAAGGTTTGGATGTTTCTGCCTTATGGCTAAACCAACTTGCTCTTTCATCTTCATTAAAGACCGTTTTGCCAGTTACCGGCATTATAGAAAACTGCCCATAATCATTCATCCACGGTGATGGCTGATGGGTTTGCTTAAATCCTCTTATTTTTTCTGCGGTATACGTATATGCCCAGCCATCGCCCATTTTTCCTGTTTGCGGTGTCCAGAAATTCATACCCCATGGCCTGCAAATTGCGGGATAGGTATTCCCGTTAGAAAGATTGTGCAAAGATTGTGTTCCCATTAAAGGGTTTACATATTCAACAGGATCCAAAGTTTTATTTTGTGCATTGACAAAAACACAATATTGCATTAGTCCTAAAAAAATTAAATGCTTTATTTTCATGATCGTTTTTATGTTGTAAATGTGTGTTGAAAAATGAAAAATGTATTTTGAGTATATTTTTTTTTGATTCTAAATACTTAAATACCTACAAGGTTTTGGAAACCTTGCAGGAAGGCTTTCGATTCATCAAAATCTAAAATCTAAAATCTAAAATCTGAACTCTAAATTGGCCTGTCTTCCTTTTTAACTCCCCAGGTTGTCGAGGGTTTGCTTCCCATATATAATTTTAGTTCGCCTCCTTTTATGATCATGTCATGTGTTATGTATGATTTGGTATAGGGTTTTCCATTATATTCTGCTTTTTGAATATAAATATTTGCAGCGCTGTTGTCTATAGCATTTATTTTAAATGAAATATTTTCTTTATAATGAATTACAGCATTGTTTACAAGCGGACTTCCTAAAACATAAATTCCGTTTGCGGGATTAACAGAATAAAATCCCATAGCAGATAAAATATACCAGGCAGACATTTGACCTAAATCTTCGTTTCCGCACAAACCGTCAGGCTTTGTTGAGTAAAACTTATCATCGATTTCACGAATTAATTTTGCCGTTTTCCAGGGTTGTCCGGCATAAGCATATAAGTACGGTGTATGATGATTTGGTTCATTTCCGTGTGCATATTGACCTATCAAACCACTAATATCAGGAGAAACATCTTCTCCTTCTACCTTATCCGTCAGTAAAAATAATGCGTTTAATTTGGCAAGGAATTTATCTTCACTACCAAATAAATCAATCAGACCATACGGATCCTGAGGTACCAGCCAGGTATATTGCCACGCATTTCCTTCTACATAATCATCCTTACGATGTACTGATGAAAGCGGGTTAAAAGGTGTTCTCCAGTTTCCGTCTGCTAATTTTCCACGCATAAAAGTGGTTTCCTTATCAAAATAGAGTTTATACAGATTTGCTCTTTTCATAAAATAAGCATAATCTTCTGTTTTGTTTAATGATTTAGCCATTTGTGCAATAGCATAATCATCAATGGCATATTCTAAAGCATTTCCAACAGACTCCAATACTTTATCGGCCGGAATATATTCTAATTTCTGAACATAGTCCATTCCGTCACGCGTCTGCATGGCTGTTTTTTTCATTGCTTCATAAGCCAGTTCCGTGTCATAATCACGATAGCCTTTTAGATAAGCATCTGCAATAACAGCAATGGAGTGATTTCCATTCATGGTATTGGTTTCATTTCCCATTAAATGCCAGACCGGCAACCTTCCTTGTTGTTGATAAATGGCTAAAAAAGATTTAACGATATCATTGATTTTTTCTGCCTGCGTAATGGTATACAAAGGATGCAAACCTCGGTAGGTGTCCCAAAGCGAGAAAGTTGTATAGTTAGTAAAATTAGCTTTCTCGTATACTTTTTTGTCTGTTCCTCTGTAATCCCGGTTTGCATCATTAAAAACCGAAGGTGCAAACATCGTATGGTACAACGACGTATAAAAAACCTTCATTGTTTTGTCGTTTCCTTTGATTTGAATTTTGTTCAGCTCTTTGTTCCATTTTGAATTTGCTTCTTTTACTGTTTTATCAAAATCCCAATTCGGAATTTCGGATTTTATATTTGCAGAAGCATTTTCAAAACTTACCGGAGAAATGCCGACTTTTACTAAAACCTGTTTATTTTTTAAGGTTTTAAAATCCAAAATGGCTTTCATTTTCAAACCTTCGCCTTCATTTCCTTTTACGGGAACAATGCTGTCATACAAGGCAATATTTGTAATAGGTTCTGAAAATTCCATGGCAAAATAAATACGCTGATCTGCTGCCCAGCCTGCAGAATAACGGTACCCGACGATTTTAGTTTCGTCTATTTTTTTTATAAAAGTTTTTACTGGCCTGTCCCACCCTATTCCGTCTGCGAGATCTAATAAAACGTGAGAATCGGCATTGGTATCAAAAGTATATTTATGAAAACCAACTCTTTCGCTGGCCGTTAATTCTGCCTTAATTTTGTATTTATCTAAAACAACACTATAATAACCAGGTTTTGAAATTTCATTTTTATGTGAAAAATAAGAACCGTAACCTGTCGCCATATCTTCTTTTGTGCCTTTTGTAAGGGCTACTTTTCCTGATACAGGCAACAACAAAATATCGTTTAAATCTCCAATTCCTGTTCCGCTCAAATGCGTATGTGTAAAGCCTAATATCGTATTACTCGCGTAGTTGTAGCCACTGCACCAGTCCCAGCCCTCAAAAACATTTACGGGTCCTAACTGAACCGCGCCAAATGGAACATTGGCCCCAACAAATACATGCCCATGACCTGCTGAACCAATTATTGGATCTACATACTGGGTATAATCGCTGTTTTGCTTCGTTTTCTTTTGCTGTGAGATTGCAGAATTGACTATTAATAAAATGAAAATTCCGCCAAGAATTAATTTGTTATATTTTTTTGACATAATTTTTTTAAAGGTTTTGAGATTCAGAAGCTACTGGTTACAAAGGTTTTTAATTACTATTTTTTTTTTTGACCACTTTTTACCTTAATTTTTGATTTTTTAGCTCTTTGCTGAGTGTCTAAAGTTATTTAAAAATGTTCCATCTTTTTCAGCAGAAGCATTTAATCTTTGCGAAAAAAAAGCAACAAAATCAATATACCGTATAATTAAGCAAGAGTTATTTTTTCAGAAATAAAAAGTAAAATAAGCCGGGCAGAAATTACCCGGCTTATCTCATTATTTAATCAAATGATTTAGATTTTGTCCCACCAGATCCTGGTTGTCATTAAATCCAGACCCTGACGCTGTATTGCTGCCATGTAGTTGTCTTCATTTGTAAGAAGTTCAGACTGATCATAAATTAATCTTCTCGGAATCGTACCATTTGTTTCTCCTGTCGGATCATTTACTGGAACCAATACTGGATAACCTGTCCTTCTGTACTCTGAAAAAGCTTCAAAACCATTAAACAATAAAACTATCCATTTTTGCGTAATAATCTGCTCGATTTTTTGCGCATCAGTACCTGCTGATTTAAAAGGATATGTCGTAATATACGTATTGTATTCTGCATTTGTAACCGCCGGAACTTTATCTCCAAAAATAGTAAGTACAGTCATTGCGGCTCTTACGCCATCTTCATAATGTTTTTGTGCAGATTCACCAACACTCCAGCCTCTTACGGCTGCTTCTGCCAGTATAAATTTAACTTCTGCAAATGACATAATCAAAGTTGGTGCATCATAACGCAGCACTGTTGAAGTGTTAGGATCTGAAAACATTTTTTTGTCTCCACCCGGAAATTCTTTAGCATCGTTTGCAAGTCCTTGCTGGTGAGCTGGATCATTATCTCCGGTTGCCTCTAATTTGGCATAGATTCTTAATCGCGGATCATTGGTATTTTTTAATAAATCAATAAAAGTTTTACTGAATTTAATGTTTGATTCTCCTCCGTTTAAGTCATTTCTAATCCATGCAGAGGTAATCGGATTTGTTTTAACCCCAACAGGACCAGCATCATGTTTTAAGATAAGACTATCATCGTTAGATGTAAAAACACCTTTTGAATAGGCTTTTTCTACATATTCTTTTGCTTTTGCAGGATTCACTTTAGACAAACGCATCGCTACTCTTAGCATGACTGAGTTTGCTAATTTTTTCCATCTTGCGACATCACTTTGATAATACAAATCGGCACTGCCTGCAAATGGCTTTGAGGCATCCAGAGCAGAACCTGCTTCATCAAGTTCTTTTAAGAGGTCATTATAAATGGCTTCCTGAGTGTCATACTTTGGAGAAAAAATGTTTCCGTTGTATCCTTTTCCAGCTTCAAAATAAGGAACTTCACCATAAGTATCAGTCAATTTCTGGAACATCAAAACTTTCATAATTCTAAGTGACTGAATCATGTTCGAATTTTCGGGGGTGTCTTCTAATACAGACAATAACTGAAAAATCTGATTTAATCCCTTACCGTATGATTCTCCAAAAAGAGCGGCAGAATATTCTGAAGAATAGGTATATTTTGACCCTGAACCTCCCAGTGAAGAAAAATGCTGTACGATTTGTGCGGCATAAATATTATTTCCTCTTGTGTTAGAAAAATCCTGTCCGTCAACATAAATCTCAGCCAGTGTAAACATTGATTTTATGGCAGGGTCTGTCAGAGCATTTGGATTCGTGTTCATTTCTTCGAATCCTTTATCGCAGGAAGCTAGTGTGATGACACTAACAATTGCTGCACAAAATATTTTTATATTATTTTTCATTTTTTGTATTATTAAAATTTGACATTAAGCGTTACACCATAATTTCTTGTCAAAGGCATTGAAGCTCTTTCCATACCCTGCGCATTACTGTTTGAGTAATTTGACTCAGGGTCGATGTTAGGTACTTTGTCATAAATTGTCCATAAGTTATGAGCAGAAAAAGCTAAACTTATAGATTGAAAAGGTGTTTTCTGAATATATGCTTTTGGAAAATTATAGCTTAATGAAATAGCTCTCAACTTAACAAAATCAGCATCGTATACAAAGTTTGAGGTTACATCACTATAACTTCTCCAGTAATCATAAGCCGATACTGTTGTACTAACCGGTGCACCAAGCACATCCTTTCCATCCACCGGAATCCCGCCTTCACGCCCCGGAAGCGTAATTTCTGATAATCCGTAACGAGCCCCTAACTGATTTGTTGCCGAATAAATTTCGCCTCCAAATTTGGCATCAACAAATACAGAAAGTGTCAGGTTTTTATAACTAAAGTCGTTTGAAAGTCCCATGGAGGTTGGCGCAACACCTTGTCCTGCAATAATTAAATTTCCTCTTAAAAATTTTCCATTTGAATCAAGTACAACATTTCCGTATTGATCTCTTAAATAATCATAGGCTTTAATTACGCCAAACGGCTGTCCTTTCTCTAACACTACAGAAGCTCTTGCATCTCTGTTTCCTTCCAGCGATTTAGTATTAATTTTATCAGAAAGACTCACTACTTCACTTTCATTATATGCAAAATTATACCCTACACTCCACGAAAAATTTTCTGTTTTTATTGCTTTTAGGTTTACTGCAAATTCAACCCCTTTGTTTAAGATTTCACCAACATTAATTTTGGTTGTTCTAAATCCTGAACCAATAGAAATATCTGCATCGGCAATATCTTTAGTTGTTTTTTTGCTGTAAAAAGTCAAATCTGTACTCAATCTGTTATTGAAAAACGTGTTTTCAAAGCCAAACTCAATTGTACTTACGTTATAAGGCTTAAGAAATTTGTTCGGAACTGTATCGCCATTTATCCCCAAAATTGGCTGGCCTAGCGCATCAGTTTGCCCATCAGGTGCCGTATAAGTTAAATCTAAGGCATACGCATCCTGCAAGCCGCCTCCAACATTTCCCCACCCTGCTCTAACTTTTCCATAAGACATCCATTCTGGTAATTTGATTACTTCAGAATAAATAAAACTGGCACTTACTGATGGGTAAAAAATGCTGTTGTCATATATATATAAGGTTGAGAACCAATCCTGGCGACCTGTTAAGCTCAAATATAAAAAATCTTTATATCCTAAATCGACAGAATAAAAAAGTGAGTTAACTTGTCTCATTGCAAACAATTTCTCTGTAGCTTCTGGCTGCGTATTTCTATAGAAATATTTGAACGGAACTATAAAGTTATTTCCTTTCATTTTGATACCACTAAATCTGTTATCCTGACGATTTGCTCCGATAAAAGCATCCAGTGAAAGATTTTTAGCAATATCTCCTTTATATCCTAAATAACCTGAAGCATTAAATTCAGAACGGTTTTCTATTCTGTTTTCAATAGATCCTCCTGGGCTGTAGTTGATTCCTGTAGGTTCAATTTCTGTATATTCATAATTGATATCATCAATACCTACTACAGCTTTTGCGTAAATTTTATCAGTAATATTATATGTAACTTTTGCAGAACCGATAAAACGTTTTCTAAGATCACTGTTTAACGGCTGATCTGTAGCAAAGTATGGATTGGTATGGTATACATTTCCTCCAAAATAATCTTCTTCCCCACCATTTATATCATACGGGTTACTGATCCATCTGATATCTGTACCCGGAGTCATAAAAGTAGTCGGGAAAGAAGGATTTCGCGGAGAGTCATTAAGATAAGGTCGATTTTTACTCTTCTCAGAAATGTATTGCGCATTAGTCTCAATGCTTATTTTTTTGTTTGGAGAAGAATTTAAACTCAGGTTGACGTTGTTTCGTCCAAAGTTTGTTCCCGGTAAAATAGACTCATCTTTTGTATTTCCAAAAGACAATCTAAAATTTGTTGTTTCATTTCCTCCCGAAATCGCCAGCGTATTACTAAACGAATATCCGGTTCTATAGAAATTTTCGACATTGTTTTTTCCATATGGTCTGTATGGTTTTGTCGTTCCGTCAATAGCAAGCGAAGGCGTTCCGTCGTACTTATCACCCCAGGCAAAATAATAGGAATCCCTTACCTCCTGCAAATTTGTAAACCTCGTAGGGACACCGTTTGCGTCTGGCGCACCTGCTCCGTATTGGTCCTGCCAGTTCAAAAGGCTCGCAGGAGTATTAAAAGTAGAGTTTGTACTAAAGTCTACTCCGATACCAGATCCGTTTTTCCCTTTTTTTGTTGTAATCAAAATAACACCATTTGATCCTCTGTATCCGTAAAGTGCAGAAGCGGCACTACCTTTTAAAACCGAGATAGAAGCTATATCATCAGGATTGAATGATGACATACCATCTCCTTTATCTGCTCCTCCGTACATTCCGGCATTTCCTTGTTGCGTATTGTCAATCGGAATTCCGTCTATAACATACAAAGGCTGGTTCAGTCCGGAAGCCGACGTGGCTCCGCGGATGACCACACGGCTGGAACCCGATGGTCCTGTTACCGGTGCAGAAACGTTGACTCCGGCTATTTTTCCCTGAAGGGCATTTCCAAGGTTTATTTCCTTATTTTTTGTTAAGTCCTCGCCCTTGAGTTCTCCGACTGCATAACCCAGACTTTTCCTTTGTTTTTTAACTCCAAATGAGGTTACTACCACATCTTTTAATTCCTGAGCATTTTCTAATAATGTAACAGAAACTCTGTTTTCATTTTCCTGAAGTACGACCGATTTAGATTCAAAACCTATAGAAGATACATTCAAAGTAACTTTACCTTCCGGAACATTCATCTTAAATCGACCTTCGGCGTCTGTAATAGCGCTAAATGGTTTTCCCTGAACCTCAATGGATGCAGCAACAACTCCCTTGTTATCTGCATCATTCACTGTGCCTGTTATTAATCGGTTTTGCGCAACAGCTCCTGCACTACTGAACAATACGATTCCTAACACTGCTAAAATTCGTTTCATAAGCATTTTTTTTGGTTAAAATTTGTTTGATTTTTGTTTGTTAATTAACTAGTTGTTTTAAAAAATTTATAAAATAATTGAACTCTGCTTGTAATAAAAAAACTTTGCTTATCGCCTGCCGAATCTTGAAAACACAGGTATTGTATGCTTAAACTTGTAAAATAATCGCTAGAGAAAAAAACATAAATATCAGTTTAATCTCTTCTTTTTCTACTAAAACGATTTAGTTAATCGGGTAAAAAATTTTTCACTTTTTTTCTTTCGTTAAATTTTAAAATTTTTGAAAATATAGGACTAAGGAATCTTATAATTAAATGCTTTGGAAAATTCTTAAATACTCATTTAAAAGTGTAGTATTTCCACTAACAAATATATATAAAAGGAATTAACATAAAACATGATTTAAATATTTTTCTAATTAAACTGTTATTTTTATGCTAATTTTTGATGTTATAATCAGTTAAACGTGAGTATGAGTTATATATTGCTATTTTTGGATGTTTTTAGAAAGAAACAACGCTTCAAAAATTATTTAAAAGATTGTGCTAATACAAAATGATAAGAACTATATATCTTTCACATATTTTTTCAATTTTGACATTATTAGTATTTGTGCCATCCATGAAATTTGATATTACAAACAGTACATTATTTGCTATATCAATTTTGCTCAATATTATATCGCTCAGCATATTGTTATTAAAGAAAAAAATAAAACAAATAATTATCGCAGCTTAACAAGAAGGCTTCGTGGAGCAGGGAATCATCAATAGCAAAAATAAAATGAAAAAGTCAATATCTGTATTAATATTTTTTTCAATAATTTTAATTGGATGCAGTAGTAATAAGAACTATCAAAATATTAATAGTATTAAAAAGAATTATAATATTAGAAATGGAGATAATGGTATTATACTATCTCATAAAAACTTCAATCCTTCTAAGAAAATTTTTGCAGAATTAAATAATGATTTGGCTAATGATTTCATATACATATTTTCTTGGGTTAATCATCTTCCTATCTCAGGAACAAATCATTTTAAAGCTTTAATTTACGATAGAAAATCAAACAAACGATTTTATATTTCTAATACATTAGAAGATATAAATTCAATAAATTTAAGAGATGATGTAACTAAGCATAAAGAAGAACAATTAATTTTGGAATATTATATAGACAATAAAATGGATGCTTTAATTTCATTATCTCCTCCTTTTAGTTCTTCAGAAATAGGTTCTGAATATTTTTTATTTGATTCTGTATCAAAAAATACATATGTTATAAAAAATATGATTCTAAATAATTAATGGTGAAATTTTCAAGTAAAAAATTTGCGCCTAATGTCTTGGATGTTTAAGCAATTATAGCCTCCCTGTCTCGTCCTGATTTTACTACAGGAGAAATATTGTCCAAAATGGATTCATTTAATAAAACAAATACTGGTGGATTTCAAATACAACGTCCTGGTTTAAATGGTGTTCTTCAAAAGGGCTCTTTGAGTTTAGAGGCTGTATATAAGGTCAAACTTATCCAATATCTTATAAAAAAATCAATGAATAGAAAACTTATTTTGATAGCAATTGTAGTATTGCTATCTTGTGGAAAAGAGAGGGAGTTAGAAAATGCTTTTGTTACTAAAAAAAGCGAATATTGGCAGTATAATGATGATTGTGCTAAGAGTAGAGTTTATTTTAGATTTAATAAAAATGGAAGTTATGACAAATATTTGAAATCATATACTGGTTTTGATTTGTTCAATAATGACGGTGATTTGTTAAGTGGTTCAAGAACTTGGTCTCTAAAAAATGACTCTATTTTTGTTTGGGATAATGAAGAGTACAGAATTGAAAAATATAGTACTCAACAAATTAGGTTATCTTATTATCATTATAAGAAAAAAAATAAAAAATGCTCAATAACTTTAAATAAGATAAAGTAAAGCCATTCCATAACGGAGTGGCTTTTGCTCCTATATTATAAAACATAATTGCTACTACGAAAATCTTTCTTGTGAACGCCGAGTATTTATTACATTAGCTCAAAATAATAATAAATAAGAGGAAAAATATAGATTTGTTTACCAGACAAGAACTTGTCAATTTGCCGCATTTTTTAGACACATGTATTTACAAGATAAGAGTGATTAAACAAATTGAAATCAATTGATTTTGATCTCTTTCACGAGCGGGACGTTCGCGCCAGCGATGGGAGCAATTCATAATGCATATAAATTTTAAAAAATGAAAAACAATTTTAACCGTTTCAGCATAATAAATTTTTTATTGTTTATTGTATGCTTAACAATTTATTTATTACCCAATTTTATTAATAAGAGATACTAACAGAATACTACTTGGAAAGATGCTTTTAAATTTGTTTTATCCTTCTCTATTATGTTGTTTAATAACGCCTTTAAGTATTATAAATAGACAAAAAATTAAACCTATTTAATTATATAATTTTATTTTTTTTATTTTTATTTCTATTTAAAATGATACATGTTACTTTTTTTTCATAGAATTTAAAAACTTAAAATTTCAATCTGTCTATAATTAAAATCAAAAAGCCATTCCATAAAAATGCCCCCAAATAGTCTCTAACTTTTTGGGGGCAATCTAAAGACCATCTTTTTTTACAAAACTATTTCATAACCCTACTTCACCGAACCATCACTTTTAGATTTCACTAACTGACTTACCCTCCACATTAAGACAACAGAACAAAGCGTAATCACAGCAATCACATAACCCAGAATATCATAGTTTTCTAATGGTGATGCTTTTGTTTTCTGGTGCACAATAAATCCTGCACATACAGCTGCGATTCCTCCTGCAATTTGCTGTAATGATGATGTAATAGACATGTAGGCCCCGCGATCTTTCATTTCAGGAATTGCTGTATTTAAGGTTGTTGCCGGAATCATGCGGCTCATGATTCCCATAAACAATATCATGTTAATGACTACAACTTCCCAAAGCGGAATAGGATCAAGATTAGTATAAATCACTATCATAATTACAGAAAGTATGGATCCCGCAGTAAACAGCCAAAACTTACTTACTTTGTCACTCAGTTTTCCAACGATAGGCATTATAAAAAGTACCGAAAGTCCTGTAAAGAAAAACACCATTGGCAATTGTAACTGACTAATATGGATGTTATTGACCAAATAAGCGCTTCCGAATGGCTGTAACATAAAACCTCCAACCGAAAGCAAAGCAATAGAGGCAAATCCTATCTGGTAGTTTTTGTTACTTAGCGTATGCCAAAGATGTAGAAAAGGACTTTTATCTGATTGCAACTCGAGATGCTTCGTAATTGGCTGCATCTGAGTCAGAACGGCAATAAGAATCAATACGCCCAAAACAGCAATCATGATAAAAGAAGAATGCCAACCCCAATGATTGGCAAAATACAACCCAAGCGGGATTCCTAAAATCTGGCTTGTTGCATACGCCATTTGTATAAAACCCATCACACGCCCTCTTTGTTTGATTACAAATAAATCTGTCACAATAGCTAGTGAAACCGAACCGATTACGCCTCCAAAAAGACCGGTAAAGATTCGTGCTAAAAGTAATGTCGTATAATCAATAGCAAACGCGCAAAAAACAGTACCTATAATGAATCCGGTATAAAAGAAAATCAATAGTTTTTTTCGGTCAAACTTATCGGCAAAACCCGCAGCAAGCAATCCGGAAATTCCGGCGCTGAAGGCATAAGCAGAAACGGTAAACCCAAATTTGGCTGTTGTCATATCCAACGTTTTCATTAAGATATCTCCCAATGGAGAAATGATAACAAAATCGAGTATAACAGTAAATTGTAAAAGTGCCAGAATGGCAATAATTATGATTTGTTTTGAAGTAAAAGCAGTGCTTTCTACTGTAGTATTTTCCATTATAATTGGTTTATTTTGGTTAATTCAATTCCTGGCATTCATATCCAAGCGTATTGATAATTGCAATAATTGCCTTTGGCTCAAGCGTTTCTGAAACTACACGCAATACACAATCAACATCTTCGTGATCTATACTCCATTGCTGTATGGCTGTGTTATTGTCCAGAGTTTGGTGCATAGTACAACCAGGCTCGGTTTTTTTAATATTGGTTTTAAAAATATGTATGGTATTTAAATTTGGTTTCATAATTTTTCATGGTTTTAAAGCTTTTATAGTAGCATCAAAAGCTTCTTTCATCATTGTATTGGTAAGTGAAAACGGCTTCCCTCCCATACTCTTACCCTCAGTATGAAAGTTTAGCAAAGTATATAATGGTCCGTAAGCAATAGCCCAAAATACTTCAAATGACATGCAGGTTAGTTCATTATTATGCAGACTCTTATCTATAAATTGTTTCATGATCATTCTGAAATCTGAAAACTTCGTAGTAGAGTTTAAAATTATTTCTCCATGTGGCGAGTGCTTGATAATCTCAAAGAAAGCTACGTTCTTAGGATATTTCATGGTAAATTCAGCCCTGTTTACCCATTGTATCCACAATCCTTCTTCAAAAGACATATCGGGAGAAAAATTCTTAATCGTACTCGAAAAAAATTCAAGAGCTACGCTTGCTCCTATTTTCTGAATTAAATCATCTTTGTCTTTATAGTAAATATATAATGTCGCTACAGAGATATTACAGGCTTTTGCAAGTTTGTTCATACTGAAACCCTGAAATCCGTCCCGCACAATTTGATCAATTGCCTTCTCTATTACCAGTTTTTCCTTATCTATATCCCGTATTCTCATGCCATTATTTTTTACAAAGATAAAATAATAAATGAATGAACATTCTTTTATTTATTATTTTTAATGATTTTTTTTTAATCGTTTTTAAACCATTCCATTATTGTGCCTTTTCTGTTTCTGGCAATCGGCAGAGAGATCTCTTTTATTCTTAGTGTAAAACCTTCAAGGTGCGTTACGTATTTGGTATTAGCAATATAGGATCTGTGAATCTGCAAAAAATCATTTTCGGGAAGTTCATCTATTATGCTTTTTAAGGTCTGGTGAATGATAATTTTCTTGCTGTTTTCTGAATAAATTTCAATATAATTCTGCATACTTTTGATATACAAAATCTGCGACGGCTGCACTTTTATCGTAATACCATTTTCTTTAAAAAACATTGGTTTTGAAATCTGTTCCTGCTGATACATCAAATCATACATCTTTTTTGCTTTTAAAACAGCTGCTTTAAAATCTTCAAAAAATATCGGCTTTAGTAAATAATCAATAGCATTGACTTTGTAGCCCTTGAGTGCATATTCAGAATAAGCTGTGGTGAAAATTATCATCGAAGGTTTGTCTGAAATAAGCTTTGCAAACTCTAGTCCGTTTAGCAAAGGCATTTGAATATCAAGAAAAATCAGGTCTACGGTTTCGTTTTTTAATTTTTCAAGTGCGAGATGTGCATTAGAAAAAACACCGGCATTGCTTAAAAAATCAAACTCCCTGATAAAGGATTGCAAGCCTTCTCTGGCGATTCTTTCATCGTCAATTACAATACATTTCATACGCTGGTCAAATTTAATATCAACTGAACACTATAAGAATCAGTATCCTGAGTCAATTCTAATTCATAATTATCAAAATAAGAAAGTTCCAGTCTTTTCTTTACATATTTCAAACCTACTCCCTCTTTTTTTAAACTTTGCAAATTTGATTCTGCTGAGTTTTTTATATTTAAGACCAATTGATTTTCATCTTTTAGAAAAACATGCAGCTTTATGTAATTTTTTCTTTCTGTAAAAGAAGAAACATGTTTAAAAGCATTTTCTACAAAAGTTGACAGCAGAAAAGGAATTATCACAAGTTTATTTTCAGGAATATCCCAGTGACATGAAATCTCAAGATCTTCGCCGGAGCGGTCTTTTTCTAATTCAAAATAATGTTTAAGAAAAGAAACTTCATCATCTAACTTAATCCATTTGTTTTGAGATTCATATACATAATAACGTAATATCTTGCTGTATCTGGATAAAAGTTCCAAAGCTTCATCCTGATCTTTACGAATAAGAAATTGCAGGTTATTGAGAATATTAAACGTAAAATGGGGACTTAGTTGTGTTCTTAAATGATCAATTTCCATTTCGAGAACATTATTTCGTAATTCCTGATGTCTTTTGGCCGAAGCAATATTCTGTTTATACAATTCAATCGAATAACTCATTCCCGAAATTAGGATACTGACCAGCAACATCCCACAAAATAGCGATATGATGTCATTATCGTGCAAAACAGTGGTAGATAACATCATAATGGTTAAAAAATAGCTTTCGGCAGTAAGCAAAATCGATGTCAGTAAACTAATTGATAGAGCAGAAAAGACAAAATCTGCGGTATTGTGCGTATAAATATATTTTTTGATAAGAAGATTAAGAAAATAAACATGCACCCGCAAAGTCAAAACGAGTACAACAGCATGAATAAAAGCGACTCCAAAGCCAAAATCAGGGCTCGTAGAGAGTGATAATTGCAGCAGAACAATGAGAAACAGAAAAGTCCAGAAAAGCAGACTCGCTCTTTTGATAGTAAACATAATGACAAAATTAGATTGTAAAATTAATTTATTTTCTATCCGCAGCACTTACCGTTGGTCAACAAATCACGACCA
>Ga0307410_10000460_pt1 | contig 16457 bp, 12 predicted proteins | sample 322Ometagenome_3_FD_203707 | JGI IMG/M metagenome (GOLD analysis project Ga0307410, IMG submission 203707) | Maize rhizosphere microbial communities from greenhouse at UC Davis, California, United States - 322HYB-O-3 | ecosystem: Host-associated > Plants > Roots > Rhizosphere > Soil | place... | reverse complement strand
TCGTTTTCTCACGTTCGTCATCACCTCGGCTTCCTCGCTGGGTAGGGGTTCGGCCTGGTGGATGCCGCCGCTTTGGGCGATGGTCGGAGGTGGCACTTGAAACTGATGCGTTTGAATGAAATTGGGTTGAGCCGGCGCGGCAAGCGGAGGAGGCAGTGTGCGATCGGTGGGAAGTTGTTGACCTATGTTTGGACTGGTAGCCCTAAGGTCAGATCCCGGTTGTTTGGGAAGCTGCCCCGAAGGCAGCTTTGCACTCTTCGGTCGGGCCAAAACGCCGGTTTTCCCGGTCGCCGAATCTTCCCAACTGTGCTGGACCCGAATCTCGCCTTTATCTAGCGTCCCATCCACGCGGAGCTCGAGCACAAATGATTTTGTCTCGAGCTTCTTCTTCCCCGCTATCTCCTTCGCCCGCTCGGCAAGGATGTGATAAAGCCCCTGCTCGAGGCCCCGGCGTTTGATTCCCTGCCATTCCTTATCGTCGGCGTCAGAGAGAAATATCAAATATTCACTCGGAATGATCGTACTACCCTGCGGGAGAGGCACCATTTCGCGCTGCATAACGCCCTCGATCTCTCGGGCGATCTTTACGATGAACTCCTCGGCCACGCTGCGCGGTTTCACCTGGGCATCGCGTGCGGCGTCCTCTAGGACCCCCTCGGCCGATTCCCCGTCGATCCATTTTCTAACTTTGTCGAGTACGCTCAATTTCTATCTCCTATAAAGTCCCAAAAGGCCCCTGATGCAGAAGCCCGCACGCATTAAGGGCTCGCAGTCACATGCAGATTATGCCCTTACGGCGTGCGGGCTTCTGCAATAGCGGACGAGCGGTCCGCGTTACTCTTAATCCAAGGTTACATATCGCCCGTGGAGCCAGCCGCGGTTGGTGGTGAGCGGCGTGTCGAGCGGGCGGCCCTGTTCAAGTATCTCAACCTGGTGCCAATTGTTCTGCGTCTTTAAGATGCGTATGCGCGAATCTTTCGTCACCAGGCCGATCGGAGTGTTGTCGGGATTTGGCGATGGGCGGAGGTTGATATCCGTGTTCGCCTTCCCCGTTTTCGCCGCTGAAACCGCCGAGATACCGTCAAAGATCCCTGAACCGCGAAGAAATACCGACGTTGCATATAAGCCCGTTACAAAAAGCACCAAAACAACGGCCAACCCCGCAAATCGACGGAAGCGGCGCTTTTTCCTCAATCGTTGTTCGATGGCGTCTTCCTCGACGATCGAGTTGAGTACATTATTCTGCTGTTCCTGGATCTGGCTGGGCCAATGGTCCTCAACCCGCGGGATCGGTTTCGGCTGGATCGCGGGAGTCCGCGGCAGTTTCTCGACGTCGATCCTTAGCGGCGAATGTGCGGGCAAAAACGCATCCTTTACTTTAAGTTCACGTGAAGTGTTAAATCTCGGCTGTTGCGGTGCGATGGGCGTGTACCCTTTCGCCACCGAAGCCTGAGGTGTTGCATGAAGTTTTGGCCTGACGTTGGTTGCGGTCTCGAAATCATTGGCGTAACGACGAAGCTCTTCCAAATCGGACCAAAACTCGTCGATCGTCTGATGACGGAGCGAATGGTCATCAAGTGTTGCCTTATTGAGCACTCGTTTGAGCTCGGTCGCCCATTCCTCATCCCTGCAGGAAATGGGGAGATCGGTGATCGGTTGCCCGGTGTAAAAGCGGGGTGCCTCGCCCGTCACTATTGCGTACAGAGATTTTGCCAGCGAATAAACATCCGACGCCGGCGATAGTTTCGCGACCGTCGCGACACCGCCGTTTTGTACGAAGGGGCTGTGCTCGGGCGGAGCGTATACGTTAGTGCCGACGCGCGTTATCGGAGCGTCGTTTTGATGGATACGGGCCACGCCGAAATCTGCGATCTTTACGATCTCGCGGTCTTTCGAAAGCAGCAAATTTTGCGGTTTAACGTCGCGGTGGATTATCCCATGTTGGTGGGCGTGACGGAGGCCTGCGCAAACCTGTTCGCAATAGTGGAGTGCCCGTTTCAATGAGATCGACTCAGCACGGGACGCCTTTTGCAGATCGCCGCCTTCCATATATTCGAGTACGAGGTAATGGAAGATCGTTCCCGCAAGATCGCGTGCGGTGCCATGGCCGAGGCGGCTGATAACGTTCGGGTGGCGTACACGGTCAAGAGCCACGGCTTCGTTCTGGAAATTCTCGACGAGAGTTCGTTCCAAGTCGGGATCGAGATCGTTTTGAAGGAAAACATTAAGTGCCTTGATAACTACCTCGCTGTGCGGCGATTGCAGTGATGCGAGCGTATCGCGCGCGACGAATATCTCGGCATAGCTTCCGCGCCCCAAGATATCGACCACGTCGTAACGCTTGTCGATCCGGCAATTACTTAATGAGAGCTCACGCATCGAGTAAAGAAAGCCGCAGAGGAGAAGGCTTTAACCTCAATACGACATTATAGATTTAATGTTCGGAAAAGGCACATTTTTGGAATGGGCTGCCATTGTCCCCGCGAACATTCGATCGGCTGATTTCGTTAATCTCTTCAATGCCTCACCTGAAGGGTTCCACAATCGCTTTGAAGCCTGTTGCTGATAAACTAGAATTGCGTGAAACTTCTCCTCAGCGACCGATGGCGGAAAGCGTTCCAAATAAATCGAAGGGATTTTCGATCGACTGGCTGGTAAAAGGCAGCCTGACGAAGATCGGGGATATTCTCGACCGCCTGACCGGGCGAGGGTGGAAGCCGTCGAGCAGCCTTGCCACGAGTGAGCTGATCGAGCGGATGAAATCGCTGATGGACGCGGAGGTGCGCGAAAACGGAGACAAGCGAAAGTACGCGCCGCACAACATCAAGCTGAAGATGCAGTGGGACAAGTTTTCGACCGATGCGGAGAATGCGTTGCGGAAGCTGGAGAACGAATTTCTGATCGCGGCGGTCGATCATATAAACGACAAACATTACTTCACCCACGCGCCGCTTTCGGTTCAGATAAAGCCGGACTATTTCACGAGCGGGGTTAAGCTTTACGTGGGGTTCGAAAAAATGGAAGCCGAAGACCGAGAAGCTGAGCTGGACGTCACCCTGGAAGGTTTGAAGACCGACGACCTTATTCCGGAGAGCATTTCCGAAAAGAGGGTGGGCCGTCTAAAGGTTTCGTTCGATATCCGCGGGAAGCATTTTGATCGCGACATAAAACTTGAAGAAGGCAGACGCCTTAGCGTCGGGCGCACAAAGGAAAACGATCTGGCGATCGATGATGCGAGTGTTTCGAAGACGCACGCTTCCCTTTTATTAAACAAGGACGGCAAGTTGATCGTGGCGGACATCGGTTCGACCAACGGAACATTCGTTCGCGGCGAGCGTATCGCATATGGAAGGGCGATCGAGATCAAACCAGGCGACGCGCTGATGTTTGGGCTCATCAACGTGAATTTGGTTTTGGAAATAAGCGAGGCCGCTACGGGTGATCCGTCTACGGTAGATACTGCAAGCTACAAGGTTGGTGAGTTCGAGTTTACCAGCCGAACCGAGACTGGCGTTGAAGCGAATTCGAACGACCCTGCGACGCGGCCGGGTGTAGTTTCGCGAGATGAGCCTGTGACTCCCAAGATCGCTGATGATGCGGTGCCTTCCCCGGCGGCCAAATCCGAAAATGCGATCCGCGAACTACCTCCCACGATCGAAGCTAAGAATCTTTCAGAGGAATTTGCGCAGCGGCCGGCGCCGACGAAAGCGAGCGTCGATTTAAATGAGAAAAAGCAGGACTGGGAAATCTGATGTTGCTGCTGCTTTTACAGATCGATTGGAGTAGATGGCGGCCGGAGGCACTGTTCGGCGGCCAGATATTGGAGCGGACACCGGCCGGACTGAGCATTGTTTACATTATCGGCGTTGGCGTCCTGCTTGGGTTTCTCGTCCTCACTTTCTTCGATAACTTCAACCGCCCGAAATTTCTTTTCGAGTTCGACCTGCCAAAAGAAGTAAAGAAGAAGCTGACGCAAACCGTTGCTAATCGCAGCATTCGGGTCTGGCAGTTCGTTTTTATTTTTCTTGCATTTGGGGTGTTCGGGTTCCAGCTTTACTGGACATATTTCGCCGATGAATCAAATGAGCAGTTTCAGGCGCTGGCTTATAAAGACCTGCGCGGCCGACGGACATCGGCCGCTAACCTTCGCGGCTGGATGCTAGATCGCAACGGGAAGCTGGTCGATGCACTCGCATACTACCGACTCGACGCGGATGGGAGTATCGTCCGCGGATTCTCGCTCGAGCGGGAGATGGCCCATCTTCTGGGAACGGAACGAGGTACGCCAGGGCTTGAGCGAACGCTTTACAAGAAAGTTTCCGACCCAGCCCCCGAGGCCTGGGAAGTGCTAACGACAATCAAGCGGAAAGAGGATGAACAAAAAGACGTAAAGGTCACTATCGATAAAGATTTACAGTCGTATATCGCGAAACAACTTGAAGGAAAAAAGGGCGCAATCGTCGTTTTGAATCCCCAGACCGGTGACATTCTGGCGATGTATTCAAACCCTTCCTTCAGTCTGGCGGAGGCTCAGAACCTTGAAGATTACCTAAAGCTTGAAGGCAATAATCGCGATAAGCCGTTACTGAATCGAGCGACGCGTGAGTTCTACGTTCCGGGCTCGACATTTAAGACATTTACGATGATCTCGGCGTTTCGTGCCGGCAAACAGAACACGATGTTCCCCAGCTATCCCGGCGGATTTGTGCCATCGAGGGGGTCTCGGCCGATCGTTGATGCGACGCAGAAGCTGCTTCCGGACGGAACCGTCACGGGCGTTTGCGACGGCGGGTGTGAGCCTAAAAACATCCAGTATGCCTATCAGGTATCCAGCAACCAGTACTACGCACAAATGGCGATCGAGCTCGGGCGGGAAAGACTTGCGGAAACGGCAAGGCTGTTCGGGATCGCACCGGCGGAAACGCCCGAGGACGCTCTTTTGCCCAGATTTTTCCCGAACATTCTCAACACCAGCACGCCGGCTATAGCGAACGCGATCGCACCGCAGCAGTCGACGATCGTTACGGGAAAAGACATTTCTCTTTTCGATCTCGGCATCGAGGGGATGGGGCAGGGTTACGCCGGACAGATGACGCCGTTTCAAATGGCGCTCATCGCCTCGGTTCCGGCGAACATGGAAGGCAAGCTGATGAAACCGCGGATCGAGATGGACCAGCCCCCTCAGTCATTCTCGCAGCCGCTTTCACCGCAACAGGCAGCGGTCGCACGGCAAATTATGTCGACCGTAACCGAAGAGCCGGGCGGTACGGGCACGGTCATATCGGCGAAACTTGCCGGCACCGGGATTCGGACGGGGGGCAAAACGGGTACTGCGGAAAAACAGGCCCCGCTATACGACGAGAAGACCGGAAAGCTAAAGACCGAAAAAAGACGGCGAAAGAACGATAAAGGGGAATGGACGGAATATCAGGTTCCGGTTATGTACGAGCGGACCGACAGTTGGTTCATAACGATCGCCCCGCTCGAACAGCCGCAGGTGGCGATCTCGGTTGTTGTCGAGGGCGGCGGCTTTGGAGCTCGCACGGCTGCTCCGATAGCGGCGAACGTGATATTGAAGGCCCGGGAGTTGGGGCTGCTGGGCGAGCAATATACACCAAAAGCGGCTCCGGTCCCGGCCAGACCCGGCAAACCCGCAAAAAGGCGGAATTAAGTCTTGAAGAATCGCACTTCGTCACATTTCTTTATACTCGTTTTGATCGTCATTCTGGCGGCGATATCGCATTACTCTATCCATTACGGGGGATTGATCCGCGGATACGAAACTTCATCGTTGGCCGCTTTCAGGAATATTGGAATACTAGCGTTCCTGGCGATATTGCCGATCTTTATCAAGAGATTCGGGAGATACGCGGGCAATTGGACCATTTACACTTCGGCGGTCCTTCTGTTTTCGATCGGATTAACCGTCCAGTACCGCTTATTCAGCGATCCTGAATATACATCAAGGCGCGACAAAGCGGAGGCCCGTCAATCAAAGATCCGGACGGCGCAGCTGCATTACATTCAAGAGAATTACACCGCAGAGAAGAAACAGCTGATGGGACTGCCTGCGACGCCGCCTTCGCCGGTCGATCTTTCGACGGAGAAGCCGAGGCCCGCCGAGGATTCGTTGACGTCCGTACTGTTTTCCGGACGGACGATCAACCCGATCCTGGGGGTTCTAGGCCTTTTATTAGCGTTCTTCCTCGTCCGAAATGATCGGTTCCTCCAGTTTTTGCAGAATAACGGATTCTTGCTGGTGCTACTTACGTTAGGACCTTTGTTTCTCGCGGCTATAACGTCACGTGCCGGCAAATCCATCGGCAATATGACGCCATGGGAGCCGTCGAAGATACCGTTTCTGATCGGCTTCGCTGCGATCCTCTCCGTACTGTATAAGAATCTCGCCCGCACCTATTGGGGTTTGCCCAGAGCGAAGGACGTGTTGCCCCTTGTTTTCATGGCGGCGCTGCCGTTTGTTCCTTTCTTCGTATTGAAGGATTTCGGGCAGATGATGGTTTTCAGCAGCGTCTATGCCACGCTGTTCCTGATCGCCGTGCGGAGGTTCACGCAGAGGTTCGTGCTTGTGGGGAGCGTTCTGCTGGCAGTTGCTATTTTAGTTGTGGGGGCTCTTCCGGAAAAGACCCAGGCGACAATTCCTCTTTTGCCGACCCTTGCGAAACCGGTAAAAGCGGTGCTGCCTAATCGCATCCAACAGCGGTTCCATCTTTGGCTGGATGGATTCAATCCGCCGACGCCGGAAACCAGCTGGTGGAAGGAAGACTACGACGACTATTACAAACGTCTTGTGGAAAAGGACCCGAATCTTCCGCAGATGCTCGAAGAAGACCCGAATCTACAGAAAACTATCAACATCGATGCCTGGTTCGACGTGCTTGCGTTTCAGCCGGCACAGGCCACCTTCGGGCTTGCTTCAGGGGGAACAACGGGCCGCGGGCTCGGGCTCGGGTATCCTGAATTGATCCCGGTCGCCGATTCGGATTACATATTCGCTGCACTAGCCGAAGAACTTGGACTTTTCGGGGGTTTGCTGATAACCTTTGCCCTGATCGTGCTCGTAAGTGCAGGCGTTAGAACGGCTTTGGACGCCAGAGACATGTTCACAAAGCTCTGCTCGATCGGGCTCGCCGCGTTCATCGGATTCCAGGCATTAGTAAATATCGGCGGGATCACGCGGGCTCTGCCCATGACGGGCATCACGCTGCCGTTCGTGAGCCACGGCGGTTTTTCGCTTATTACGAGCTTCGTTATGCTCGGGATGCTGATGGCCTTTTCGCATCGGAATGCGATGGATCGCGCACAAGCTGTACCTACTGACTTACCCTAACTTTCGAGGTCTAAACTGTTGAGGTCATATGCATCTCACAGCCGCGGCCATTTTGGAGAAGCATTGATGGATAACAACTTTCGGTTTGCATCCTCGTCGGTTTCGGATCGTGGTTTGAGCGAGAAGCGCCCGGTTAACGAAGACTCGTTCCTGGAACTTCGCGATCGAGGGCTTTTTGCCGTCGCGGATGGCGTCGGGGGCGCTCAGGCGGGTGATTTCGCTTCTCAGATGGCAATGGAAACGCTCGCCGAGGCGTTCAACAATCTGCCCGAAAATTTCGACGCCGAGCAGGCGCTTCGTATCGCCATCCAGCACGCAAACCAATCCATCTTCACGATGTCGAGCGAACTGCCGCAACTTTCTTCGATGGCCACGACGATCGTCGCGCTTCATGTTAACGGAAACATCGCGACGGTCGCACATGTAGGCGATTCAAGAGTTTACAGAATAGAACCTGACGGAACACTTAAACGCGAAACCGCTGATCATTCCGTAGTGGAGGAGGAAGTCCGGGCTGGGAGAATGACCGCGGAACAAGCACTTGTACACCCGAGCCGCAATGTAATAAGTCGCGCTCTAGGTGCCGAGGAAACTGTGGACGTCGAGATCAGAACCTTGATGGTCGAGCCCGGCACAATGTTTCTTCTCTGTTCCGACGGAATAACCCGTCACATTGAAGACTCGGAAATCGAGGCCCTTTTTAATGACGAAATCGAGCCAGAAGCGCTTTGTGAGAAAATGCGGGAGATCTGTTACAGTCGCGGCGCAGAGGACAATTTGACCGCGGTCGTGGTCCGGCTTGCAGCCGACGTAGCAGCAAGTACCGCGCCGACGGAACCGACTTTAGATTCTCACGATCAAGCAGAACCGAACGCAGAGCTCGAATCCGACGAAGAAGAGACTGTTGCCACTGCCCGATCGCCGTTTGATGAACCGATCGTGGAAACGCCTCGAGAGGAAATAGTTTCACCGTTGATTGAGGAAACTGACGATCCCGATACGGGTGACGAAGCATATTTACTGGAAGAACCATTATCGGACGCCGAGACATACACAGAAGAGAAAGCTGCCGCCGCGGAGATCACAGTTCCGGCCCCCGTCGGGGCCTCGCAACCGGTCGATGCACCGCCGTCACGGGCGGAATCCACGCCGTTCAGCTACGGGTACGAGGAGGAAAAGCCTGGGAGCAGATGGAGCAGCCTTTTGTCATCAGTTTTGCTGTTTTTGCTGGGCGGAGCGGTTGGGTTCGGGGGATTTTGGTTTTGGCAACAGTCCAACCCTTCAAATCAGATTCCGGTTCTAAACGAAACAAAAAGTAATAACATACCGCTTACCGCTTTTGAAGAAGCGAGGCGTGAGGTCGACAATTCGCCGGAAAGATATCTGGCCGCGAATGCCGCCACACCGCAAGATGCCGAGGACCACTATCTTCTCGGGAGGGCTCAGATTCTTACAGGTAAGTATGTCGAAGCGAAGCGGCAATTTACCCTTGCCAAAGAGCGTCTAGCACAGGTTGACGCCTCGAATGCAAAGACGCTGGCGGCTGACATCGCATTCGGAACGGCGATCGCCGATAACCCGTTGGTGGCGGAAGCCTTCGTTCGTGAGATAACCGGAGCTTCGCCATCGGCAAATTCAAACACAAACGCGAATCAGTCGATAAATGCAAATATACCGGTGAGATAGGGTTTGGGGTTCAAGTTAAGCGAGGGCTAGCTGCCATTCCGGAACTGTCCGTGCGAGCTGTGAATATAAACTGACAATATAATAAGTATCAGTCAGGAAGGCAGGCTTGCCTCCGCCCCTCACCGTCGTTCAATCTGCCGATTCGCTTCAAACATTATAATTCCCGCGGAGACGGCCAAATTCAGGCTTTCGACCCCATTTGCCATTGGAATTCTGACAATTTCCTCGATCTGACTTAATTCATCCTCACTCAGTCCATGAGCTTCTGAGCCCAATACAAGCAAACGGGGTAGAGACCAGTCTATTTCAACGTAGCTAGAGCTCGCGCCGGTATCGGCGGCAGTTGCTATATATCCATTCGCATTTGCCCAAGTTATCGCATCATTTAACGCCATACCTTCGATCAACGCAAGGCGCAAGCACGATCCCATTGAAGCCCGGATCGCCTTTGGTGAAAAGCAGTCGCTCGATCCTTTCGAAATGATCACCGCCCTGGCGTCGGAGGCCTCAGCCGTGCGCACCACTGCTCCGAGATTCGAGGGATTATTCACTTTATGAAGGAATATTACGGGTCCTTTTCCAGCTCGCCGACCCAAGGCGGCCAAGCTAAATTCGGGGCGGCGCGCCAATGCGATTACGCCCTGCGGACTTTCGGTATCAGAAATCGATGGAAAAAGGATCGGTGCGACCTTGGTAACCGTAAGGCCTCTACGGGCGGAAAGGTCGCGCAATTCAGGAAATTTCTCGGTGTCATATATGTCGGCCGACACGAGCATTTGCTCGATCACTATATTCGACCGAAACGCCTCTCGCACCAGGCGGATCCCCTCGACGAAGATCGTGCCCGGTTCCCTGCCGTCGCGTACGGCTCGGGCGAATTTAAGTTTCGCATTGTCCCGGCTTGTGATAGTTTCTTGTGCGTTCATCAAACTAAAATGGTTTCGGCGGCGTCAGAGTGATATCGCAGCTCCACAATCCGCAGTTTTTGAGATTCTACAATCAGGAGACTTCTCTTATGAAATGCCGGCTTTTGATCGTGTCTATTTTGGGCGTTTTCTTCGTTTCTCCGGCGGTGGCCCAGCCCGTCGCTCCCGTTCAGAATTCGCAAGCAGCTTCAGCACTACGATCGTCCGACCCGGTCGAGAACATCTCCAACGATCTTGCGAGAACGGCGCGAGCGGTTGAAGCGTTAAGTCGCAGTTGGGCGGAATTCATGAAGAATTTTTCCTCTAATCAGGGGCTTCAAATGGAGGAACGCGAGCGAAAGTTGATCCTCGCTTTGGAGGTTTTGAACCGCTTCGAGGTAAGCCATTCAAATTTGCTAAAGCTTAAACTGGATCTGGTCGAGCGGCAAAACCGGGCCGGCCGGCAGCTCGCCACAGTCGCCGACAATCTGCTTCCGCAGAGCATCGATCGCTTTGTGGCACTTCGGGGAACCACAGACGCCGAGAACATAAGAGAAATTCGACGAAACGCCCTTTCGAAAGAACAACGTGAGCTTACCCAGTTGCTAAGCCAGATCAATCGCGAGCTTTACACGGCCGAAACCGACGTTCTTCGCTTCGAACAACAGATAAAAACTCTGCGCAGCCAGATTTTCGGCGAGGCCGCCCGGCAGCTCGCTGACTTTTGAATGAATCGGACCGTCTTGCAATTTGACCCGCGTTTACGTTTCTGTGACTTTGCGGGATAGGATTTTCCGCAGAGTCGCAGAGACGCAAAGAAAGGCATAAAGAGAGTTTCGGACCGGGATTTAGACCGCCTTGCAAACCCTCTGCTTCTCGCTTAACTTTACATAGATGAAACCCGAAACACGCCCTATGAGCAAGCTTGAATTGCTGAAGGACAGATCAACTCGCGCTGAGGAAGGCGGCGGTGAAGCACGTGTCGAAAAGCAAAAGTCGAACGGCAAAATGACCGCTCGTGAACGGATCGGTTTCTTTCTTGACGAAGGAAGCTTTGAAGAGTTCGACAAATTTGTGGTCCACCGATCAACCGATTTCGGGCTTGAAAAGCAGAAATTCATGGGCGACGGCGTCGTGACTGGGCACGGCCTGGTGGACGGGCGCGAGGTATTCGTCTTCGCTCAGGATTTTACGGTGTTTGGTGGCTCTCTTTCCGAAACCCATGCCGAAAAGATCTGCAAGGTGATGGATCTCGCGATGAAGGTTGGCTCCCCGGTTGTAGGGCTGAACGATTCGGGCGGCGCGCGAATTCAGGAAGGCGTTGTATCGCTGGGCGGATACGCGGATATTTTCCTGCGGAACACACTTGCGAGCGGCGTGATCCCGCAGATCAGCTGTATTTTAGGCCCGTGTGCGGGCGGAGCGGTATATTCGCCGGCGATCACGGATTTTAACGTAATGGTGAAAGACACATCATATATGTTCATCACCGGCCCGGACGTGATCAAAACGGTAACACATGAGGATGTAACGAAGGAGGAGCTTGGGGGTGCGATGACGCACAATGTGAAGTCCGGAGTTGCCCATTTTGCCGCCGATTCGGACGAGCATGCGTTGCAACTCACGCGGGAGCTGCTCTCTTTCGTGCCGTCGAACAACATGGAGAACCCGCCTTTCGTTCCGACGAGCGACCCGCCTGACCGGATGGACGAAAAGCTCAATTCCGCTGTTCCCGAATCATCGAATCAGCCTTACGATATCCGCGACATTATTCATCCGGTAGTAGATGAAGGTTATCTTTTCGAGGTGCAGGAGCACTTCGCACCTAATATCGTTATCGGTTTCGCACGTTTAGGCGGGCGTTCCGTGGGAATCGTAGCGAATCAGCCCGCGTACCTGGCGGGGGTGCTCGATATTGATGCCTCGGTGAAGGCGGCGAGATTTGTTAGATTTTGCGACTGCTTTAATATTCCGCTGATCACATTCGAGGACGTTCCCGGGTTTCTGCCGGGAGTCGATCAGGAGCATTATGGAATCATCCGCCACGGAGCGAAACTCTTGTACGCGTTCGCCGAGGCGACCGTGCCGAAGATCACCGTGATCACGAGGAAGGCGTACGGCGGAGCGTATTGCGTGATGGCGTCGAAGCATATTCGAACGGATATCAACTTTGCTTACCCGACGGCCGAGATAGCGGTGATGGGAGCTGAAGGGGCGGTAGGTGTGCTTTACCGAAAGGAACTGCTCGACACCACAAATCCCGAGGAAAATCGAAAGCAGATCGTGGATGAGTTCAATGAAAAATTTGCGAATCCTTACGTCGCGGCCGAGCGCGGTTTTATAGACGAGGTGATCGAACCCGCCCAGACGAGGCCGAAGCTGATTCGTGCACTTTCGCTCCTGCAAAACAAGCGCGATTCCAACCCGCCAAGAAAACACGGCAACATTCCGCTTTAGAATCTACTTTAAGAGTTGATGTTTCAACCCCTAAAGTTTCTGTTGAAGCAGACCTGACCTGACTGTTTGGTTTAAGTATTGGATGAACCCTCAACAAGGACATCGCCCGACCTGGGCCGAGATCGACCTGGACGCTCTCGCGTTCAATTTCAATTCGGTCAAGGCTTTTGTCGGCGACGACATATCCATTATGGCTGTGGTTAAGGCGGACGCATACGGTCACGGCGCGGTTGCTTGCGCAAAACGTTTAGAGGAAGCAGGAGTGGACTGGTTCGCGGTCGCCACCGTGGAAGAGGGTGCCGAACTTCGCGAGGCCCGAATCGCGAAGCCGATCCTGGTATTGGGCGGATTCTGGCCGGGGCAAGAAATAAAGGTCCTCAATCTTGATCTTTCGGCAGTCGTTTTCAGGCTGGACCAGGCGGAATCTTTGGCTTCGGCTGCTTCGCGACAAGGGACCATAGCTCGAGTACATGTAAAGATCGATACCGGGATGGGGCGCATCGGCTTTTGTATGGATCAAGCTGCGGACACGGCCGCAGCATTGGCGAAGCTTGAAGGCCTTAAAGTCGAAGGTTTGATGACGCATTTCGCCGTTGCCGACAAGGTCGAGGAGACCGAATACACAAACCGGCAGATCGCTTCATTCGCTGAGGCCGTCGAGGTGTTTCATTCGCATGGGCACAGACCCGCGTTTATCGACATGGCGAATTCTCCCGGCGCGATCGTTCATCCGCTTTCTCGCTCAAAGATGGTTAGGATCGGCGGATTGTTATTCGGATTGGGGGGAGATGTGCTTCCGGACGGCGTCGCGCGGCCCGAGCTCAAACCGGTAATGGCCATTCGCTCACGAATTGGCCAATTAAAGACAATAAAGGCTGGAGAAACCGTAGGTTACGGCCGCACATTTACGGCCGAAAGAGAATCTCTTATTGCCACGGTCCCGATCGGCTACCACGATGGTCTACCCCGAGGCCTGTCGAACAAAGGTCAGTTCATCGTAAACGGCCGCCGGGCCGCGATCGCGGGGCGGGTTTCGATGGACTGGACGACCATAGATGTGACCGATAATCCCAATGTTTCCGTTGGGGATGATGTTACTATCATCGGCAGCGATGGCGGCGAGACGATTCTTTCAGAGGACATAGCGAAAACCACCGGCACCATTTCCTACGAGATAACATGCGGTATCAGCGGCCGTGTGCCGCGGCTTTAGGAATCGTCGGTTCAATAAAAAACATATGAACTATCCACTAAAACTTTCTTTTAAGCTGCTCGCCCTGGCCAGCCAGATTTACATCCGCGACGCCAACGGCGATCTGCTGGGTTACGTGAAACAAAAGCTGCTAAAGCTAAAAGAGGACATTAACGTCTTCGCCGACGAGCAGCAGACTCAGCATCTTTACAATATCAAGGCTGATCGGGTGCTCGACTTTTCGGCCAAGTACAACTTCACCGACGCCCGAGGAAATCCGGTCGGCGCAATAAAAAGAAAGGGGATGCGCTCGATCTTTAAGGCCCAGTACGAGATCTATGACCCGAGCGGTGTTTTAGCGATGGAGATCCGTGAGGAAAACGGGTGGATCAAAGTGGTGGACGCTCTCGTGGGCGAGTTGCCGGTGATCGGAATGTTCAGCGGGTACTTTTTCAACCCCGCGTATCTCGTTACGCGGACGAGCGGCGGCACTCCGATCGCGCGCCTGCAGAAGCAGCCGGCCTTTTTTGAGGGCGTTTTCGGTTTGGAAAAGACCGCGGAAATGTCTGACGACGAGGAGGCCAGAGTGCTCCTTAGTGTATTGACTATGACTTTACTCGAACGGGCCCGCGGATAGAGTTGAGGACAAATTCCGAGATGAGGCGGCGAGTAAACGGCGATGGAATTGTTCAACACGGCGGATTGGAAACGTTTCCTTACAGAGCTTTATCGTAAAATAATGGACACGGACGCTCTGGGCAACTCCGCGCAGATCGCATTCTATTTTTCGTTCTCTTTCTTCCCGCTTCTGTTCTTTCTGGTTTCTCTATTCGGCATCGTGCTCGAATCGACCGAGAGCCTGAGGGCGGACCTTTACGTGTATCTTGCCCAGATCATGCCGGGCAGCGCTTATGAGCTTGTCAGGACCACGCTAGACGAAATTGTTCAGAATAGTTCTGGCGGAAAGCTGACGTTCGGGTTGGCGGTAACACTTTGGTCTGCATCGGCGGGCGTGGACAGCCTCCGCGCGGGATTAAATTCGGTTTACGAAGAAAAGGAGCGGCGTGCATGGTGGTGGACGAAATTGCAATCGCTGCTGCTGACTCTGCTGTTCATTATTCTAATTGGCATTACACTAGCCGGGGTCGCCGCAGGATGGAAACTTGTACAACTCGCTTTCGCTTCAGCAGGCATCGAGGTCACGTCGCCATTTGTACTTGTAGGGATACAGTGGCTGTCAGTTATCGTGGTTCTGGTTTTCGTGACGGCGGTGATCTATAGCGTGCTTCCCTCTTTTGAAGAGTTCAAATGGATATGGGTCAGCCCCGGCGCGGGGGTCGCGATCGTGCTTTGGCTTGCGTTGACCGGCGGCTTCAAGCTTTATTTGCAATACTTTAACACCTACAATAAAACCTACGGTTCGCTCGGTGCGGTGATCATATTGATGCTCTGGATGTATTTGACCGCGGTGGCCGTGCTGATCGGCGGGGCGATAAACTCCACCCTAACTGAAATGAGCGAAGCCGATAAGGAAGAAGGCGATGTTGCCGCGGCGACCGATCTTGCTTAAACTTAGAGTTCGTCCAACTCAATCCTAAATGAATATAAAGATCGGCGATACATACACCACGACCCGCGAGGTCACGGATGCAATGGTGCGCGGCTTTGCGGAATTTTCCGGCGATTTTAACCCGCTCCACCTCGACGAAGAATACGCGAAAAACACGCGATTCGGGCGCAGGATCGCACACGGGATGCTGACCGGTGCGTTCATTTCATCCCTTTTGGGCTACGAATTTGCGGAGCGGCGAATCGTTTATCTCTCGCAGACGATGAAATTTGTCGCACCGGTTTACATCGGCGATACTGTGACAGTTTTGGGGACCGTTACATCAATCCGGAATGATAAACCCATTGTGACCTTGAGCACGGTTTGCTCTAAACAGACGGGCGAGGACGTCGTTACCGGCGAAGCGACCGTTATGATCCTGGACGAATAATATGTCATTAATGCTCGAAGAGATCGCGGAGCAGCCCGCGGTGCTCGAACGCACGATCGCAGCCGAACGCGAGAAACTGGTAAAGATCGGCGATTTCCTACGCCAAAAGGACATCGACTTGATCGTTTTGGTAGCCCGCGGCAGTTCCGACAATGCCGCGCTTTTTGGCAGATATCTGCTTGAGGTCACGACCGGTATTCCGGTCTCGCTCGCGGCACCGTCAGTTTACACGCTTTACAATGCGAAGATGCGGTTGAAACGGGCCGTGGTAATCGGAGTTTCTCAGTCCGGCGAGGGCGACGATATCAACCATGTTTTGGAGGAAGCCAAACATGCCGGAGCCTTTACTTTAGCGATCACTAATGAGTCGAGTTCCGCGATGGCACGGATCGCCGACGAAACGCTACTGATCCATGCGGGCCGGGAGAAATCAGTAGCGGCGACGAAGACCTACACGGGTCAGATGCTGCACTTTTATCTGCTGGCTTCCGCTGTCGGCAATAAGCGTATTGATTACCATAAAATACCGGCCATTACCTCGAAAACACTTGAGCTTCAGTCAGTTGTTGAAGAGATGGTTCAGCGGTACGCCTTCATGGAGAATTGCGTGGTCGTCGGCCGCGGGATGAATTATGGGAATTCTTACGAGCTCGCCCTTAAGCTGATGGAAACGTGTTATGTTGTCGCGGAGCGATTCTCGTCTGCGGACTTTTTCCATGGTCCGCTGGCGATTGTCGAACGCCGCTTTCCTGTAATTCTGTTCGCGCCAACCGGCGTGACCAAAAAAAGCAACATAGAGCTTCTGAACAGGCTGAAGGAACTCAATGCGGATTCCCTATCGATCACCAACGACGACGAGATCGCGGGGC
>Ga0307410_10000459_pt1 | contig 16463 bp, 14 predicted proteins | sample 322Ometagenome_3_FD_203707 | JGI IMG/M metagenome (GOLD analysis project Ga0307410, IMG submission 203707) | Maize rhizosphere microbial communities from greenhouse at UC Davis, California, United States - 322HYB-O-3 | ecosystem: Host-associated > Plants > Roots > Rhizosphere > Soil | place... | reverse complement strand
GGCGCGACGAGAGCACCGACGACACTCCGCATGTGTGGACCAAGGAGAACTTGTTCCGCGGCTTGCACGAGAGCCTGACACGGATGCGAACCGACTACGTCGACGTGATGCAGCTGCACAACCCCAGCGTCGAGCAGTGCGAGAACGGAGACCTAGTCTCGGCCTTGCAGGAGATGAAGGACCAGGGAAAGGTGCGCTGGATCGGTATCTCCGCCACCCATCCGCACCTGGAGACATACATCGGATGGGGAGTGTTCGACACCTTCCAGATTCCCTACTCCGCCCTGGAGCGCCAGCATGAGGAGCTGATTCAGGCGGCGGCGGACTCCGGAGCGGGCGTCGTTGTTCGAGGCGGCGTCGCCCGTGGCGAACCCGGCGCCGGCTTGGGCGACAAGCACCGCTGGGAGAGCTGGGAGGAAGCCGGCCTGGACGATCTGCTCGAGGAGGGCGAGACCCGGACGGGGTTCTTGCTGCGGTTCACCAACGCGCATCCGGGCATGAACACCAACATCGTCGGCACCATGAACGTCAATCATCTGAAAGAAAACATCGCGGCCGCTTCTAGCCCATTGGCAGCCGATACCTACGCCGAGGCTAAAAGACGCTTGGACGGCGTGGCGACTGATCGGTGAATCGCGGTTGGCCAGCGCCTCCGGGCTTCGAGTTCACCACAGGTCGCGGTCGACGATCTCTTCCGCTGCCTCGATCGTTTCTAGTTGACAGGCATGTCAAACGAAGTTGGCGCCAGTACGTCGTAGCCTCGGCGTCGATTCCGAGACGAAACGTTTAGTGAAGGTCATCGCTGCAGGCATGACCGACCCGCTGTCGGCTCGTGCCCGCGTGTCGAGCGCCGTGTGCAGCTCGTCGATCCCACGCTCGGGCTGGCCCAGAGCCATGAGAGCCTGCCAGAGGACGAGGCGCGCGGTCAGCTCGTACTTGGCCCGTTGGACCTCGCGCTGGTCGATGGCGCGTTCAGACGCTTGAGGGCTAGCGGAATCCTGAGCTTAGTGCTGCTCCATCCCTGGCTCATGCCGCTGGCGCCCGTCCGTTAGCACTCTGGAGTTCGTAGCCGATCCGACGGTGTCGATGTCGAGAGCTAGGTCGGCGAAAAGCGTCGCCTGGATCTGATGACAAAGGCGTGGCAGCTAGTCGGGCTGTGCTTGCAAGGCCTTTCTGATGTCCTCTGGCGTCTCGTCTTCAGCTCCAGCAAGGGTTACCTGAACTGGATGCAGGTCTTGGAGCTCAGGGTTTTGAGCAAGCCGCATGAGCCTCGACAGGGTCGGTTTGAATCGATCCCTCACTGATTCTTATGAGGCTGTCGGCTCTGCTTCTTCGTCGGTCGAGGTTTCCTGTCCTGCTCCTCTTCCTCGCCCTCGTCGGACTCCTGATCCGGCTTCTCCTCCTCGGCCTTGCCCTTTTTCCTGCCGCTCAACTTCCCGAGCGCGCCCTTGACGCCGCCTCGGGCCTTGTTGGTTGTGTCGCTCACCGTCTCGGCGGTGCCCTTGACGCCGCCTCCGACCTTCTTGGTTGTGTCGCTCACCGTCTCGGCGGTGCCCTTGACGCCGCCTCCGGCCTTCTTGGTTGTGTCGCTCACCGTCTCGGCGGTGCCCTTGACCGTCTCGGCGGTGCCCTCGACGGTGGTCCCGCCGACCTCGCTGAGCGCCTGCGTGCGAGCGGTCAGCCCGTTGGATATGGCGGTCACCCGGTTGAGCACCGCCTGCGTAGCGGCCTTCTGCGCGGCCTCCATCAGCGGCCCGCGAACCTGATTCATGATCTGCGCGGCCTGCTCGGACTGCGCCACCTTGGTGAGGCCCTTCCGCGCCATGCTCATCGCCTGCGGGCCAGCCCGGTTGCCGCTGAGCCACGACGCTAGGGCGAGCGCGGCACCGCCCTTCTTGGTCCGACCCAGTACGTAGCCGCCGATCACGGCCGCCGCCAGTTTGGCGTTGGTGGACTTGCCCTCCGGCGCCGGGGTGGCGTTCTGGTCTTCGGTCATTGCTTGTCCTTTTGTATGTCTCGGTTACGGTCCCAAATGCTCTGGTAGACCTTGTCCAGGTCTTCCGGTGTCAGTTGGTGCCGCTCCAGTGGTCGCGGATCTACGTCATTTTCTCCTGCCGGGCTTCTTCGCCTTCGGCGTGGTCTTCGTCATCTCCTTCCGGCTGCTGAACAACGTCTTCACCTTGCTCATCAGGCCGGTCTTCGCTGGCGGCGCCGGTGTCGCCTGGTCCTGAACATCGTCGATTTCCTCTTCCGTCGGTTGATTGCGGGCGCCCCGATCTGCCTGTACGTCCGTACTGATGAGACATTCACCTCACGCGTGTCCCGCTTCGAAACCTGACGATGACTATCGTCGTCCCGTGTCGCGCACAGGCGTACTCGGGGTGCCGTGCGGGGCCTGCCGCCGAGAAGGCGGCTGCAGGCTCGCCATGGGCGTGGATGGGCGGCGGGTGAACCCCTTAACGCTCGGTGCAGTTCGGGTCGTGGCCTTGGGTGGTGTGGGCCCTGCCACTGCGGTCACACCAGACGCAGATGTGGGGCAGCGGTGATCGGATTTACTTGGTTCAAGCGTCTCTCCTGTCGCGGTGACCATGGCACCGTAGCGGGATCCCGCGGCGGGACGAGTCGGCGCCGGGAGGGATGGCACCGCGCCCACCACCTTCATGGTGCCCTCGGCGTTCGTCGAGCCGGACAGTGAGCTCGGCGCGTCGAGCTCGTTGGGCTTGTGAGCGGTGCTGGCGCCCGACGCGCCGTCAGCAGTCAAACACCGACCAGCAGATATGAGCCGACTCGAAGAAGCTCAAGGACGTGCTCCGCGCACGATGCCGCCCAACGAGCGAGGAGATGGTGATCCGAATCAGTGAGGGTCCCACCGCGGCGGATCGTCACGAAGCGAGGGTCCCGCACCTTCGGGAAGATCAGGGTTGGCACTCCTATCACTTGCATCCCGCCCCAACACTCCAGGGGGCGCACGCAGGTCCAGGCACGCCCCCAAAGCAAAGCTACAAACCCAAGTGGTCGATCGCCGATCGACACATCTGATGCCGGCGAAGCGTTTCTAGTTCAGCATGTCCTGCGCCGCGGGCGAGCAGGCAGAACTCATTACCCTCGGGGTCGGCGAGGACGACCCAGCTGACCTCGGCAGCCTGGCCGACATCCACTCGCCGAGCACCGAGATCACACAGCCGTTGTAGCTCCTCGACGGTGCTGCATCCGTCTGCCCGCAGGTCGAGGTGGAGCCGGTTCTTGACACTCAGTCGTGGTAGCCGCGGCAAGCGCCCGGGCTAAAAACCTTTACGGCACCTCAGCGATCAGAGTATTGAGGCGAGTGGCGAGATCTTCAGAGCGGCCTGGGCGGACCCGGGCATACCAGCGCATCGTTGTCTCTACGGACTCATGACCTAAATGGGCCTGGACATCTTTGGGACTGGCTCCTGCGTCGATCAGGAGCGATGCACATGTCGCCCGAAGATCATGAGGCCGCGCATTGAGGCCAGAGGTTTCGCATGCCGGGTTCCACACGTCACGTCGCCAGTTGCCATAACGGCGATAACCGCCTCGGCGGCTGGGGAAGACCAGAGCTAGAGCCGACTGTGAATCCTTGAGAGTAAGTAGCTGCGCCGCAAGGGCATCGGGCAGTGTGATCGTTCGCGTTGCGTACGTCTTGGTGGGGCCAATGATCAAGCGTCCATTGACATCGCTAACGCTTTGACGCACGGTGAGCGTCTTCCGCTCAAGATCAACATCGGGCCACTGCAGCGCGAAGCATTCGTTGATTCGCAACCCACCGAAGGCCACCAATCGAACGAGCACACGATCGGATTCGTGGGGAATTGCTTGGGCGAGCGTTTCGACCTCGAAGGGGGAGAGGACAGGGCGCTCGGTTTGGAAGCGCTTGGGCAAGCTAACGGCTCGTAGCGAGCATGGATTAGTCGCGATGGCCCGATCCCGCACTACCCGATCAAGTACACGCCTGAGCACTCCGAGCGATTCGGTAATCTTGGAAACCGACAGGCCCTGTTCGATCATGTCGGCAACCCAGTCATCGACATGGGAGGGCTTGATTCGGCGAACCGGCATCGAACCGAACCGCGGCTCGATTCGCAGCCGCCACGCCGTCTCATAGCCAGCGCGAGTGTGGGGTTTCCGACTTTGAGTTGACCGCCAGTAGCCGGGCCACCATTCGAGTAGTGGCCGATTGCCCGCTTTGTCATCAACGGCAGTCCCCGCATCGAGCTCGGTCCGTTTTACAGCCAGCCATTTGTCTGCCGCGCCTTTAGTTGCAAAGGTCTGCGGAGCGGGCACCGTGCTGCGCGTGTCCGGCTCAAAATAGCGGGCCTGATAGCGACCACTCGCTAGGGATCTGACCGATCCCCACTGGCGGCGAGAGCGTGCCACTACGCTGCTCCTTGATGTCGCGAGTAAGCATTGCCTATCAACAAAATATGGCACGATAATGGCACGAACGGGAATCTCAACAGCGTTTTCCCAAGTCAGCCCCCATAGCTCAGGGGATAGAGCAAAGGTTTCCTAAACCTTGTGTCGTAGGTTCGAATCCTACTGGGGGCGCCCATTCGTTTGGCCCAGTCACACTGCTATTCACGGCCAAGGATCAGGAACGGGATGGCGCGTGTGCTGTCTTAGGCGTGCCGGTTGCTCGGGCCCGAGTTCGACTGACGAGTGTGAGTCCCGCCGCGGCGAGCACGACCATGACTGGGACGACCCCGAGCGCGGCCTTCAGCGACGTAGCGTCCGCCAGGGTTCCGACGGTGAGCGGGGCAAGGACCACGGCGAACGACGACATCGCCACGACCCGACCGCTGGCAAGTGCCGATTGCCCGGGTGCGAGCGCGACGGCCAGCGCCACTCCCATCGGGAACAGGTTGCCGAGCCCGATCCCCAGCAGCGACAGGCCGATCAACGCCGGCGCCGGCGCGGTCGACAGCCACCAGATCGCAAACCCGATTGCCGTGATGCCTAGCGCGATCGCGAGCAGCCGCGCCGGACTGTGCCGGCTGGCCAGCCGGCTGCCGAGCGTCCGTCCGATCAGCACGCCACCGAAGTAGCCGGCCATCAACGCGACCGCGGTGTCTGGTGACACGTTGACGGCATCAGTGACGAAGGTCGCACCCCAGGCGGTGACGCACCATTCGGCCGCGGTCGTGCAGAACAGCACTGCGGCCGCGATCCAGAACACGGTGGGGAGGCGTCCCCGCACGACACGTGACGTGGGCGGCGCGTCAATCGCGATCCCCTGGCTGCTCCACCACGCCATGAGCGGGACGACGAGGGAGGCGAGCAACGCGACTCGCCAGCCCAGCTGCAGCGCCGCAGTCAGGGACAGCGCGCCGATCAACGCGAGGTAGGCGATGCTGGCGGCGACGTTCTCCTCGGCGAGCGCAACCGTGCGAGTTCGCCGTGGTGATCGGCGAGTACGGCTTGGACAGTTACCAGGACCAGCCCACCGCCGATGCCCATCACCAGCACCGAGCCCACGGTCACCTCAGCAATACGTCCCGCCGTCAACCCGATCACGCCCGCGCCCAGCGCCGTGACCGCTGACCACAACAACCGGCGACGCCCCAGCCAGCGCTCCAACCGCGCCGAAACCACACCCGCAGCCGTGCTACCGGCGGCAAACGCAGCGATGTGCAGCCCGCCCACCGAGTAGCTCATGGCTCTCCTCGCCACCGGCGCCGACTATTGGAACACGCAGGAGGTCCCCGAGCTTGGGCTTCCGCGCATCCGGGTCTCCGACGGCCCGCACGGCCTCCACGTGCAAGACGACGACAACCCCGACCATCTCGGGCTGGGCCGCAGCCTTCCGGCCACCTGCTTCGGCAGTGACCCTCGCCTCGTCTTGGGACCCGCAGCTCATTCGCATCGTCGGCGCAGCACTGGCCCGGGAGGCCCCCTCCATTGGCGTGGATGTGGTACTCGGCCCGGGGATTGAGATCAAGCGCAGCCCGCTGTGCGGCCGGAACTTCGAGTACTACAGCGAGGACCCGCTGCTGACCGGCAGACTTGCCGGCGCCATGGTCCAACGAAGCCGTGGTCGACCGCGTGGCCGAGCGGCTGCGCCTCCTGGCGAGCCGCACCGATGAGTCCCGCAAGACGCGGCCGATTATCGACTTCGACGCCCACCAGATCGCGCGGCGGGCAGCGGCCGAATCCGCTGTGCTGCTGCACGACGATCGGACCCTGCTCCCGATCGATCTGGCCGCGGTCGGCTCGATGGCAGTGATCGGGGAAGCGGTGGCCCTCGCGCAATCCAATGAGTTGGTCGTGCTGTTCCTCGGCCTTCCGCCCTCCTACGAGGCCGAAGGACGCGACCGCACGACGATCGAGCTGCCGGCCGACCAGATGGCGCTGGTCAAAGCCGTCGCCGCCGTCAACCCACGCGTCATCGTCGCGCTCAGCAACGGATCCGCAGTCTCCACCGCCGACTGGCGCGACACCGTCGGCAGCATCGTCGAATTTTGGCTTACTGGTCAGGCCCATGGCGACAGCATCGTCGACGTGCTGCTGCGAGACGTCAACCCGTCCGGCAAGCTGCCCGAAACCGTGCCTGTGCGGCTCGAAGATACATCGGCGTACCTGGACTTCCCTGGCGACGTGGGCCACGTCCGACACAGCGAGGGCATTCACGTCGGCTACCGCTGGTTCGATGCCCGCCACCTGGAGGTTGACTATCCTTTCGGCCACGGACTGTCCTACACCACGTTCGTCGGCTACACCGACCTCCACATCAGCGTGCACGACCTCGACGATCCGACCGCTTTCACCGTGTCGGTTACCCTCACCAACACGGGCAGTCGAGAGGGTATTGAGGTCGTTCAGGTCTACGTCGGTGATCGCAGCGGGTCCTGCAGATGCCTGAGCGAGAACTCAGAGCCTTCGCCAAAGTTCACCTGACCGCAGGTGGGTCACGCCGGGTTGAACTACCGATCGCCCGCAGTGATCTTGAACACTTCCATCCCGAGGTCGGCTGGGTCTTCGCCGGCGGACAGATGGAGGTGTCGGTCGGCTCCTCGTCGCGCGACATCCGGCTGCAGACCAGCGTCGACGTGCCGGGGCACCTGGTTGAGGTGCCCCTGACGGTCTGGTCACAGCTCGGCGACTGGATGACCCACCCGGTCGCCGGGCCCGCCCTCGGCAGGCTCGTCGAGGAGCGGGGCGGCATCAAGGGCCGCATCGGCGACCTGCTCAGCGACCCAGTCAGCCAGGACTCGGCACTCATCTTTCCGCTCATCAGCGCCACCGAGTTCCCCGGTTTTCCCATCTCCACCGAGGACGCGCAAGAACTCCTCAGCCAGTTGTGACACCATGCCCGAGGTATCTTCAGTTGCCCGCGACGGAGCCACCGCTCTGAACACACACCAGACATCAAAGCCGCGGATCGAACTCAGCCTGTCCGAACTCCGCGCTGTCGCCGGGTACGCGGTGGCCTGCGCGCGGCCTGCATTGGCGATTTTCGAACGTGAACGCCCTGACGATCGGCGCCCACGAGCCGCGATCGACGCTGCGCAGGCGTTCGCGGATGGAGCCGAGCGGACCAAGGCGCTACGTGACAGCGCGTGGGCGGCACACCGGGCGGCTCAGGAAACCCGCGATGCAGGACAGGCTGCGGCGAGCGACGCTGCGCGCGCGGCTGGCCATGCGGTCGGTGCGGCGTTCCTCCACCCCCTGGCAAAAGCTACTCAGGTCAAGCACATCCTCGGATCGGCCGCTCATGCCGCACGAGCGTTCGAACTCTCCGCCGGAGACGATCCCGCCGTCGGAATCGACCACATCGCGCAGTCGCGGAGCCTTGCACATCGGGCCGTAGTGGACGTCCTGAGGCGCTACCCAGCCGCCCCGAGTGGCGGTGGCCGGGTCGGAGAACTGATCCGTCAGTTGGACGCGTCGCTCCGGTGATCCCGACGGTGTGCTGATGGACGAGTTCGGAACGTGTGAGTTACTGGATCTCGCGGCGCCGGTCCGCCGGCCGACGACTCACCTGGAGGTAACGAAATGCAGGTGCGACTACTCGGGTTCGGATCCATCGAGGTCGAGGGACGGAAGTACGAAAACGACATCGTCATCGACGGTGGGCGGGTGCGGGAACGGAAGAAGAAGCCTTCGAAGCCGTACCGCGATGAGTACGGGCATACTCCTCTGTCCGCTGACGAGGAGCTCCCGTGGGGCGGAGGCCGGCTGATCATCGGCACCGGTGCCTATGGCTCGCTGCCGGTCATGCCGCAGGTCCTTGACGAGGCTCGTCATCGAGGCGTAGACCTCACCGCCACCCCCACAAACGACGCTTGTCGGCTGATCGAGAGCCTCGACCGGCGTGAGGTTCATGCCGTACTGCATGTCACCTGCTGACATGGCGCCGTCATCATGTGATGCGGTCAGCCATGTTGGTCGACGGTACCCACGACCAGTCATGATCACTCGTCTGGTTTGCTATTGGCCTCCTGATCTAAGGGATTCAGGAGCCAGACGCCATCCCAGCTATATGTCGAGCAATCCACGGTCGGCGAGCCAGCTGCGGAACCCCTCTGGTGTTCGTACGCCGTCTTCAATGACGGCGGTGTAGATCTCGAGGCCGCCGATCTGAGCGGGGTAGCTCGGCAGCCGAAACCACACGTCTTTGATGCGCAGCACTGCTGCACGCTGCTCGTCAGTGATCTTGTGACGCAACGCCTGATGCCACCCGGTGACATTCTGATGAAGATCATGCAGCCACAGCGACAGGTCGAGCTGCCAAACACTGCCGCGACGTTCAATCTGAAACGGAACGTGATACCGCTCTTCCTTGACGAGTCCGGTTGGGCTCCTGTCGGCCCGTTCATCTCGATAGTCGAAACCGACCACTCCTGAAAGTTCCAGTATTTTCGAGATCAAGTCCAAGACGTCTCGTGGGCTGTAACCGGCTCCGACAAGCAGGCCAAGATCAACTTCACGCCAGCACATAAGTTGCGAGATGTAGCTCCCGGTCACTTCCAGCGGCCCGAGGTCGCCGAAGACTCCCGATCCTTCGAGCTCCTCGAGCAGGGTATCCGCCTCGGCGTGCAATGCCACTTGCCTGGCGGCAAGCTCATGATCACTGGCCGGTGTTTGCACGATCGGCCATGCTAGCGGCGCCAGCTGCTGTTGATCTTGAAGCGAATGAGATGCACGGTGCTGTGGATGCCGCGTGTCGCGGAGAACGGGATCTGTCGGTGCTCTCCTCTAGTGTGAATGTATGTTCGATTCAGGTGAGGAGGTGCCGCCGGCCGGCGCCGCGCGGTTGGCTGGGCTGATCGAGCAGAATCATGCCGAGCTGAAGGCGGCGGAGTGTCGGATGTTGCAGCTGGCCTGTGCCTGGGCTGATGCGCATTATTTGGATTCGGGCAGTGATGAGTATCAGCCGTTGATTCAGCGGGCCTGCGCTTGGGGTGGGGAGGGCACCCCGGAGGTGTCGGAGTATTGCGCCGCAGAGCTGGGCGCGTTGCAGGGCACCGGTATGGCAGCGGCTCGGGCGTTGATTGCTGATGCGTTGGATCTGCGTTATCGGCTGCCGCGGCTGTGGGGGCGGGTGCTGACCGGTGGGGTACGTGCCTGGCAGGTCCGCAGGATCGCCGAACAGACCCGAGTCTTGTCGTGGGAAGCCTGCGCCGATGTTGATCATGCACTCAGCGATTTGGTCGGGATGATGCCCTGGCCGCGGTTTGCCAAGATCTTGTCCGCCACGATCCTGGAGGCGGACCCGGAGCTGGCGACAGAACGTGCTGAGCGAGCCCGCAGCAGCCAAGAGGTGTTCAGCTTTGACTCCGAAGACGGGTTGAAAACCATTGTCGCCAAAGCTGCGGCAGGTGATGCCATCTGGTTTTTGGCGACGGTGAACCGCATCGCCGAGGTCCTGGCCATCGGAGGCGACACCGATCCGGTCGGAACCAGGCGGGCCCGGGCTGTCGGGATTCTGGCCCGACCCGCCGAGGCTTTGCAGCTGCTGATCGAGCACCAGGACAATACGACCAGCCACCCCAATCCATCCAGCGAGACGGATCGACCCAGCGAGCCGGATGAACGCAGCGAGCCGGATCAACGCAGCGAGCCAGCTCCATCCAGTGAGCCGGATCTGCCTAGTGAGCCGGATCCGGAGGCTGATGATCATCGCTCATTGTCGACGATGGTGCCGCCGGCGTTCGATCCGTCGGCGGCCCGGCCGCGGGTGGTCCTCCACTTCCATCTTTGCGAAGCCGCGCTGCGCAGCGGATATGCGATCGTACGGCCCGAAGACGGCGGCCCGCTGACCCTCGACCAGCTCCTGGAGTTCTTGAGCCGTAACCGATGTCAGGTGCGGATCCAGCCGGTGCTGGATCCGATCGAGCTAGCCCCGGTGGACGGTTATGAGGTGCCACAACGGCTCCGCGCCGCAGTTCGAGCCCAACAAATCGCCGACATCTTCCCCTTCGGCAGCTGCCTGAGCCCCAGCATGGATCTTGACCACACCGAACGCTATGTGCCCATGGACTACGGCGGACCGCCAGGCCAAACCGCACGGGGAAATCTCGGCCCCTTTGTGCGTTCCGGTCATCGAGCAGTCACCCACGGCGGCTGGCAGAAACACCAGCCCGAGCCCGGCTACTACGTGCACCGCTCGCCCACCGGGTACGTATATCTGGTCACCAACCAAGGCACCCTCGCCCTCGGCCGCACCGCATTCAGCGCCGTCTGGGAAGCCTCAAGGCCGAAGCAAGCCGCAATCCCGGCCTAGGCGACTCCTACAAGCCAGATGCCATCTCGCCCCAGATGTCTTCCAGGTAGCGGTCGGCGTCGCGCAGTCCTTGAAGCCACTCGTCCGCTGTGGCATCTGATCCGTTGCTCTTGGCTCGATAGATGTCCATCAGGGCAGCGCGGACGCCGGGCGCCATGGTGTTGGCATTGCCGCAAACGAAGATCGCCGCACCGTCCTCGATCAGATCCCATACCTTGTCGCGTTCGCGCTCGATCACCTGTTGAACGAACGTTCGCGGCTGTCCGGGCTCCCGCGAGAACCCCATCTGCACCTCGGCAACCCCTGCCGCCTCGAAGTCCTTCAGTTCGTCGGCGTAGAGGACGTCGCTCTGGGAGTTTCGGCAGCCGTAGAAGAGGATCGATTTCCCGATCGGTGCGCCCTGCTTCGCTAGGGCGGCTCGCTCTTGGAGAAAACCACGGAAAGGTGCCACGCCGGTGCCAGCCCCGACCATGATCATCGGGATGTGGGGGTTGGCCGGCGGCCGGAACGGGATGGTTGGCTTGCGAACAAAAGCGAACTGGGTGCTGTTCTCCATGCTGCTTGCGAGGTGGTTGGACGCAACCCCGTTGAAATAACCGTCGCCGCTACGGGCTGGTCCATGGAGTACACCGACCGTCAGATCGCAAGTGCTCGTAACCGCCGGAGAAGAGGAGATCGAATAGTAGCGCGGCCGCATAGGTGGCAGCAGCTCCAGGTAGACGTTGAACGGCAGATCACAGCTGCGGAAATCGTCCAGCAGCTCGAGCACCGACCGTCGCCGCGTTGCAACTTTCTCCCGGTAGACCTCACGGCCGACATCGTCGAGGCCCGACATAGCCTGCAGCTCGGCCGCTTGATCCGGATCGGTCGAGTATCGGGCCAACACAACAAGATCGCTGCGGCTGGCCACATCCTGCAGCTCGACACAGGCTCCGAGGATACCGAGCAGCGGCGCTGATTCTCCCAGCGGAAGGTGGGTGTAGGTGCCTCCGCCCGTCGGGTTAATAGTGACGTAGGTGCCGGCATCGAGACCGAAGCGAGCCATCACGCGCCGGATCAGGTCGACGTTGTTGCGGGGGAGTACGCCGAGGTGATCACCTGTCTGGTACTCCATTTCGGCAGGCAATTGCAACTCGATATGACGGGCCGACCGCGAGTCGGACGGGGACTGACCGTTTCGGAGCAGCTCACGGTTGGCTAACACAAACGACGGATGAGCGCGGTAGGACATCACCACCGGGTTTGTCGTCTGCTTGTTCTCCATGGTGAGGCGGAGCCGTGGCTCGGTCACGGACGCCGTGGTCGACTCGGCAGCGAGTCCGAGGCTGTCGGTGAGCGACGACCACAGGCTCTGATACCACTCTGAGAACTGACCATCGAAGTCAGAGCGAGCATCGCCCTCACCGCGGGCATGTATCCGCCGGGCGCCGTGAGCTTCAAGCTGGGTATCAATCAGCGTCGGTACGGCCTGGTAGGTCGAGGCCCAGTCCATGTTGCCGCACCCGAAGACGGAATAGGCCAGGCCCGATCCCGCATCAGACGGCGTTGCGGAATCGGTGATCCAGCGGCAGAAGCGTTCGGCGTTGTCGGGCGGCTTGCCGTTATAGGAGGCACACACCACAATGAGCGCTCCCTCGTGTGGCAGCTCGCCCGTGTGATCATCAAGAGCTCCCAAGGTGACGGCATACCCGCGATCCGAGCCGTCTTGGGCAATGCGAGTGGCAATCCCTTCCGCGGTTCCCAGGTTGGAACCGAACAGCACCATCAGCGGCGTGTTGTGTCCCTCTTCCGTCCGCCGTGGGCGCGCCTTGGGCTTAGCGGCTTGCCCGTTGGTCGGTGCGGTGGTGCTCGCGATCGGTGCGATTCCGGTGGTTCGACCGGGACGCTGCTTGATCTTGATGGACAAGCCCTCGGGCTTGATCGTCAGACCCTCTTTGACTTTGAGCTCGTAGTTCAGGTAATCCACGAACTCGAAGCGTTGCAGCAGCATGCCGAGGACAAGCATCGCTTCCTGCATGGCGAACTGGCGCCCGATGCAAGCCCGCTGACCCGAGCCGAACGGCTTGAATGCGTTGGGTGGAAGCTGCGACCGTGTCTCGGGGCGGAAGTGGTCCGGGTTGTACTCCTCGGCGTCGGCGCCCCAGACGCTCCGGTCGCGGTGGAGCATGATCGTCAGCGCGGTAATCGAGGATCCCTTCGGCATCAAGTACGGCCCAACCATGGCGTCCTGGTATGGGTAGCGCGTGAATCCCGCCACGGTGGGCCACAACCGTAGGGTTTCGCTGAGGATCTGATTGATGTAGGTGAGGCCTAGCACTTGCTGGTAGGTGGGCAGCACCGAGGTATCTGTACCGAGAACGCGATCCACCTCCTCTTGAGCGCGGGCGACCACCTCAGGATGCTTGATCAAAAAGCTGATGGCGAAGGAGAGCAGACCGCTGGTGGTTTCGTGACCGGCAATCAGGAAGGTCTGGCACTGGGCCACAATATTGTCGTCGCTCAGCTTCTCGCCGGTTCGCTTGTCCACGCCAGTCAGCATGCGGCTGAGCAAATCCTTGTGATCTTCGATATTCCCGCTGCGCCGACGCTCGTCGATGATCTGTTGAACTTCGCCCTCCATGTAGCGGTAGTTCTCGGTCAGCTTCTGCGAAGCGCGTCGCCGTAGCTTGGTCTGGATGGGCAGTGCCCGGGCGCGTCTTTGGCTCTCTCCCAACACGCCGTACATGGCCTCGACGAACGGATGCATGGTGTCGCGGTAGAAGGAGTTGAAGCGGTAGCCGAAGCCGCACAGCGCGATCGTGTCGAGGGTGAGCCGGGTCATGTCAGCGGTGACGTCGATCGGTTCGCCCGGATTCAAACGCTCCCACTTTTGCATCAACTGCGTCGCGATGTCGTTCATCATCGGCACGTAGTCCCGCATCGCCTGCTGGCTGAAGTTAGGCAGCAAGATGTTGTGGGCCTTCGACCAGTTCGGATCATCGGTGTCAGAGGTGAACAGTCCGGCGCTGCGGCCGAAGCTTCGGACCGCCTTCTGACCGTCACCGACGAGCTTGTCAAATCGCTCGTCGTCGCACAGGTCATCGATCATCGCGAGGCCTGAGGTCGCGAACCGATCACCGGCCGGGGTGCGCAATCGGATCATCGGACCGTACTTGCGGGTCAGCTCCATCAGCGTGACGATCGTGCGGTCGGGGGGGACGTCGAACATGTTGCCGACGATTGGCTTGCCCTTCGGGCCGGGAATGTCGTCAACGGTCAGTGGTGTCGTGGCGCGATTCTCGACGCTTGGCGATGTGGTCATGCGGATTGCCTTTCGGATGCGGCCGGCCCGGTGACTCGCCCGGCGCGGATGAAGACCACCAGGGCGACGATCACGACCCAAGTGGGGAGAAGGAGTACGACCACCGGATGCAGCGTCGTGCTAACCAGCAAGAAGATCGCCAGTAGATAACTCACGACGCCCAGCCAGGTCGGCATAATCCCGGCTTGTCGAAGCAGGGTCGTCGTTGTCAGCGCGTACATACCTGCACCGCGGATGGCGTAGACAAAGACCATTCCGTAGCCGACCGCGAGCACCCCCCGAATGAAGTCAGCCGACGGCAGCGGTGCATTCGTCAGATCCTTCAAAAGGGCGACCGAACCGGCCGATGCCATTCCCGCAAAGAGTAGGACGACAAAGAGGACGCCGGATACCAGCTGCAAACCGTCTGGAATCGCTGATGGCGCCGGTGTCCGGGATTTGATGAGCAACCGAGTGGCGTGAGCGTGCCAGAGGAAAATGATGCCCGCGAACGGGACGAGATAAAGCCCCACCGTGACGAGGATCGTGCTACCGCCGCTGTAGAAGGCGGTGATCTCATCATCAGAGGCTGACAACTTCGGCGTCGTATAGAAGAAGATCAACGAGAGCACGAACAGCGCAGCGAAGAGGATACCTGTCAGGCTCGTTAGCCGGGCAAGCTGCGCTGTGTCCGATGCTGCGATCCGACGTCGGCCTAGGCCGCCGCCTGGGGACGAGGCCTCCCGAGATGGCGCCTGACTTCGCGTGATCGGCGGCTCAGCCATGATCGTCAGCCGCCCCAGATGTCTTCCAGGAACCGGCCGTCGGCTCGCAGCCCGGCGAGCCAGTTGTTGCCGTCCTTCGATGTATCGGAGTTCATCCGGAACACTTGGATGAGTGCGGTGCGCACTCCGGGCGCCATGGTGTTGGCGTTGCCGCAGACATAGATGTTGGCGTTCTGGTTGTCGATGAGATCCCAGACCTCATCGGCTCGCTGCACGATCGCGTCCTGGACGTACCGCCGTTGTGAATCTCCCTCACGGGAGAACACTGCATCTACCTTGACCACACGATCGGCCTCGTAGCGTCGTAGCTCATCTCGGTAGAGGTAGTCGTCCTCTGAGGTGCGGCAACCGAAGAACAGCAATGAGGTGGCCACCGGAACACCGTTAGCGTGCTGCGCGGCCCGCTCTTGCAGAAAACCTCGGAAGGGCGCCAACCCGGTTCCGGCACCGATCATGATCATGGGCAGCTGCGGATCATCCGGCGGCCGAAAGGCGATTGTCGGCTCCCGTACAAAGGCAAACACTGTGCTGTTCGGGGCATTCGATTCCAGGTAGCTGGAGCACACCCCATTGAACTCGCCGAGCCCCGAGCGGGCCGGGCCGCGCAATACCCCCGTAGTAATGCTGCACATATCGGGGCTGACCATGGGTGAGGAGGAGATGGAGTAATAGCGGGGTCGCAGCGGCGGCAGGCGGTCGAGGAAAACCTCGAACGGCATATCACAGGCTGGATAGTCTTCCAGCAGGTCGAGCAATGAACGGCCACGAGCCAGTACCTCGTTGCGAAACCTGGTCTGAGATTCATCGTCGGTGCCGACGAGGCCCTCAAGCGATGACCGTTGCTCCGGATCGCTGGTGTAGCGAGCCATTATCTCGATGTCGCTGCGGGTCGCTGGATCCTGAAGCTCGATGCAACTGCCGAGGATGCCGAGTAACGGGGCCGGCTCATCGGTGGGCAGATGCGTGTGGTTGCCACGGTTCGGGATGATCGTGACGTAGGAACCGGCGTCCAGACCGAAGCGCAGCATCACGCGCCGGATGAGATTGATGTTGTTGCGCGGCAGCACTCCAAGATGGTCGCCTGCCTTGTATTGGACACCGGAGGGTAGGGCGACTTCGACGTGCCGAGTCGAGCGGCCGGCGTTGGCGCCCAACAGCTCATGGTTGTCACGCACGACGGCCGCCTGTGCGTGGTAGGACATGATGACCGGGTTGGTCACCTGCCGATTCGTGACGGTGATCGACAGCCTCGGCTGACTCTCATCCGTCTTATGCGGCGCATCGACGCCGAGGGCGGTGGCGATGTCTTTCCACAGCGTGTCGTGCCAGTTGCGGTACGCGGCATCGAAGTCACCGCGTACGTCGCCCGCACCGCGAGGGTGTATCCGCTTGCCGCCGTGTTGCTCCAGCCCTGCATCAAGTTCAGTCGGCACCGCCTGGTACGTCGTCGCCCACTCGGTATTGCCGCAGCCGAAAACGGTGTACGACAAGTCGTCAAATGCTTCTTGTCCCGACTCGTCGAGCCACTCATGGAACTTGACGGCGTTGTCTGGGGGCAGGCCGTTATATGAGGAGCAAACCAGGATCGCTGCCTTCGCCGGAAGCTGGTCGGCGTAATCGTCGAGGGAACCTAGGGTCACGTCGTAGCCGCGCTCTG
>Ga0307410_10000458_pt1 | contig 16479 bp, 16 predicted proteins | sample 322Ometagenome_3_FD_203707 | JGI IMG/M metagenome (GOLD analysis project Ga0307410, IMG submission 203707) | Maize rhizosphere microbial communities from greenhouse at UC Davis, California, United States - 322HYB-O-3 | ecosystem: Host-associated > Plants > Roots > Rhizosphere > Soil | place... | reverse complement strand
TGGGTACGCAGGATGGCAGCGCTGGCCTCCTCGGGCTGGTAGAGGCGCACGGCCGCGAGCGCCACGGCGGCGGCGGCTTCCGCATTCTGCGGGTCGAGCTTGAACCAGCGGCGCGCGGTCTTGGCGCCGGCCATCACCTGCTGGCAATCGCTCGCCACCTTGGTGGCTCGCTCGGAGATGCGCGCCTCGTCCGACGACATGGCGGCCTTGAGATATCGCTCCGTGCCGCCGCGGCAATCGCCGCGCGACAGCGCCATGTCCGCGAGCACCAGGTCGGCGCTGTCGGAATTGGTGGTGGATAGCGCCGCGGCGAGCGCGGGCACGATTGCCAGGGCCATGCCAATGGACAGGCAATGGGCCCGGAACGAGGTCTTTCGTGGCATGGGAAGCACTATAACTGGACCTTCGCCCCTTACAATGGTTCGCGTGAAAGACACCATTCGAACGCGGCTCGAAAAGATGATCGACCGCTATGAGGAAATCGGACGATTGCTGGCAGACCCCGCGGTCATCGGCCGACAACGTGAATTCCGCGACCTGTCGGTCGAATATTCCCGGCTCACGCCGGTGGCGGCGAAGTTCGGCGCGTTCCAGGCGCTCGAGCGCGAGCTCGCCTCGGCCCGCGAGATGGAACGGGATAGCGACCCGGCCATGCGCGAGATGGGCAGCGAAGAAGTCGCGCGCCTCGCGCCGCAGATCGATGCGGCCGAAAGCGCCCTGAAGATGCTGCTGATCCCACGCGACCCGCGCGACGACAAGAACATCTACCTCGAGGTACGCGCCGGCACGGGCGGCGACGAAGCCGCGATCTTCGCGGGCGACCTGTTCCGCATGTACGCGCGTTACGCCGAGGCCGAAGGCTTCACGGTCGAGATCCTCTCGGAAAGCGCCGGTGAGCATGGCGGCTATCGCGAGATCATCAGCCGCATCGCCGGCAATGGTGCATTCGCGCGTTTCAAGTTCGAGTCCGGCGTGCATCGCGTGCAGCGCGTGCCGGCGACAGAAGCGCAGGGTCGCATCCATACCTCGGCCGTCACGGTGGCCATCCTTCCCGAGCCGGATGAGGTGGAGGCCGCGGACCTGAACCCCGCCGAGCTGCGCGTCGACACGTTCCGCGCCTCGGGCGCCGGCGGACAGCACGTCAACAAGACGGATTCCGCCATCCGCATCACGCACCTGCCGACCGGCCTGGTCGTGGAATGCCAGGACGAACGTTCCCAGCACAAGAACCGCTCGCGTGCCATGGCGCTCATGAAGGCCAAGCTCATGGCCGCCGAGCAGGAGAAGCGCGACAGCGAGGTGGCGCGCAACCGCAAGCTGCAGGTGGGCACGGGCGACCGCTCGGAACGCATCCGCACGTACAATTTTCCGCAGGGCCGCGTCACCGATCACCGCATCAACCTCACGCTCTACAAGCTGGGTGATGTCATGCAGGGGCGGATCGGCGAGTTGCTCGAAGCCCTGCAGCACGAGCACCAGGCGGAACAGCTCGCGGAGGAAGAACAGCGGGGCGCGGCGTGAACACCTGGGCGGGCGCCGGCCTCGCCGCACCGCCGACCATCCCGGTGCCCAGTGCCACCGGCGTGAGTGCCGAGATCGTGCTCGCGGGACCGGGCGCGCGCGCCATGGCATTCGTGATCGACTGGCTGCTGCGCGCGGCACTGACCGCGGTCTATCTGCTCATCGCGTCCTTCCTGCTGCTCGGCAACCTGTCCGTCGACGTGGGCATGGATGACGTGACCACGTGGTACCTGTTCGGCGTGATCCCGGCGTCAGCCATCTACTTCCTCTATCACCTCATCCTCGAGCCGCTCATGGCCGGACGTACGCCAGGCAAGCGACTCGCCGGGCTTCGCGTCCTGTCCGAGAGCGGGCACGTGCCGTCCGCCGGTGCGCTCGTCACCCGCAACGTCTTTCGGATCGTCGATTCGCTGCCGGTGGGATACGTGGTCGGATTGCTGTTCGTGTTCTTCGGCAAACGCCACCTGCGCCTCGGCGACATCGCAGCCGGCACGGTGGTGGCGGTGGAACGCGCGCCTTTCCTCGAGAAGCTCGCGCGGCAACGGCGCGAGCCCGAGACCCACGCCGGTTGGCGCGAGGTTCGGCAACGTGCGGCTGCCCTGCGCCGCCGCAGCGGCAGCGGCAGCGGCGTGGACGAAGCGCTCGGTGTCGTCGATGACTACCGGCGCGCGGCGCACGAAATCAATGCGCTGCGCAACACCAGTGCCGCGGCGCCCGGGCGCAACGTGGAGTATCTCGAAGCCACGTACGCGGACCTGCACGACATCATCCATCGCCCGGCGCGGCGCATCCGGCAGGTATTGCTGGCGCTGTTCCGCGATCGCATTCCCGCCGCCCTGCATGCCATGCGACTGCATGTGTTCGCGGTGGCGCTGCTGTTCATCATCGCGGGCGTCGCGGGCTTCTGGATGGTCATCGCCTATCCGGATCTCATCCGGCTGTTCGCGAGCCCCAACCTCATCGCCACGGTGGAACGCGGTGAGTTGTGGACCGATGGTCTGCTCAATGTCACGCCATCCGCGGTGCTGTCGGTGGACATCCTGACCAACAACGTGGTCGTGTCCTTCTTCGCGTTCTGCTCCGGCGTGATCTTCGGGCTCGGCACCTTCTACATCATCGCCATGAACGGCCTGTCGCTCGGCGCGATCTTCGCGCTCACGGCGCAACATGATCTCGCCGGGCGGCTGTTCGATTTCGTCGTCGCGCATGGCTGCGTGGAGCTGTCGTGCATCTGCATCGCCGGCGCCGCCGGCTCCTACATCGGCGAAGCGCTGGTGCGGCCCGGCGCGAATACGCGCGCGGAGGCGTTCCGGCTGGCATCGGCCGAGAGCGTCCGCGTGCTGCTCGCGGTCACGTTGCTGCTGATCGTGTGCGGATTCATCGAGGGTTACGTGTCGCCCAATGCGGAAGTGCCACGCTGGGCGCGCGTGACCATCGGCGTGGGCTTCTGGCTGTTCATGATCTCGTTCCTGCGCGGCTACGTGTTCGGGCGCAGTCGCGGCGGTCCGGCGATCGCCAGTTAGACGCGGCGGCGGCGGCGCAGCTTGAGGTACGCGTCCAGTACCGCGCGGTCGAGCTTGTCCTCGGGTTCATCGAGTACCACGACACCGCCGCGTTCGAGGCGGGCGATCTGCTCGCGCGAACGGCGCGCGTGTTCGCGCGCCGCGATAGCCATCGCCGGATCGCGCCAGTCACTCGCGGGCATCGACGCGAGCCTCGTGATCTCGGCCGCGTGGGGTGAAGCGACGATGGGCTGATGGCGCGGCACCAGTACCTTGAGCGCCTGCAGCAGTGCCTCGTTGCGTGCGGGCTCCGCCAGATCCGTGAGCCACACCACGAGGCCGCGATGGCGCAGCAGCCGTCGCACCGTCAGCGCCGCGGCAACCGGGTCCGGTTCTCCACGCTCGCTGCGCAGCGTGGCCAGCGCCTGGCGCAGCCGCGATACGGCACGGACGCCGTGATCCGGCGGGATCGCCATCAGGGCGCGGTCCGCGTACACCAGGAGACCTGCACGATCGTCCGCCGAAACGGCCTGCTCGGCGAGGCGTGCCGCGACGTTGGCGTAGAGCCCGAGCCGGTCGAGATCGCCGGCCCGCACGCGGCTGGCGCGCCCGGCATCGATGACCAGCAGGATCTCGAGATGCTGCGCTTCGCTGTATTCACGCGACACCAGCGCACCGCGGCGCGCAGTGGCTTTCCAGTCGATCCGCGATAACCCATCGCCCGGGGCGAAGTCGCGCAATTGCAGCAACTCGACGCCGGATCCCGGCAGGCGGCGTGGGGTTTCACCCGCGGCTTCGCCCGCCGAGAGCCGCGCACCACGCGCCAGGCTGTCCGGTGACACCGTGAGAGCGCGGTCCTGCGGGAGCCGCAGCGACCACCACGCCAGCCGGAACCGGCCTAACAACCTTGCCGGCACATCGCCCAGGCGATCCGCGCCCAGCCGAACGGGCAGCAGCTGCACTTCATGGCGCGTTTCCTCCTCGGGGGGCAGCACGACACTGCGCACCTCGGTGCCCTGGAGCAAGGCCGGCGGCAACACGCGCGCGTATTGCAGCGTCAGATCGCGGCGCCGGTTGTGCTGGAACGCAAATGCTCCGGCGACCGGCCGTCCGAGCTTGAGTGCCGAGTCGAAGTGCGTGCGCACGCTGACACGCGTGCGATGCAGGTACCAGGCTTCGAGTGCGAGCCCGGCAAGCAGCAACGAAGCGGGCCACAGCCACGCGCCGCTGAACGCCGGGTCGTCGGCCCACATGCCGGCCACGCCCAGCAGCGCGGTCAGCACGACGAACAGGTATCCGCGTAGCGCGAAGTGCATCGCTCGCTCAGCGCGGAACCGCGGTTGCCTCGAGGATCGCGCCGACGATACCGAGATCCGTTTCACCATCGAGCGCTGCCTCCGGTTCGAGCACGAGCCGATGTGCCAGCACCCAGCGGGCCACGGCCTGCACGTCGTCCGGCGCGACGAAGTCCCCGCCCCGCAGACCGGCATGCACACGTGCCGCGCGCAGCAGTGCCAGCCCTCCGCGAGTGGACAGGCCGAGCTCCACGCGCGGGTGCTGGCGCGTGGCATGCGCGAGATCCAGAACGTAGTTGGACAGCGCTTCGGATACGTGCAGCGCGCTCGCGGCGGCGCGCGCCGCGTGCAGCAGCTGGCGGTCGATGCCACCAATGTCCGCGGGAATGGCGTCGCGCGCCTCCAGCTCCGTGCCGTATCGCTTGAGGATTTCCGCCTCCGCGGCGCGTTCCGGATACGACATGTCGATGCGCAACATGAACCGGTCGAGCTGCGATTCCGGCAGTGGATAGGTGCCCTCGAAGTCGCGTGGATTCTGCGTCGCCAGCACCAGGAAATCGTCGGGCAGCGGGTACAGGTCCCGTTCCGAGGAAACCTGCCGCTCTTCCATGGCCTCGAGCAGCGCCGACTGGGTCTTGGGTCCGGTGCGGTTGATCTCATCGACCAGCAGCACGTCGGCGAACAACGGGCCGCGCCGGAACACGAACTCGTTCTTCGACGCATCGAACACGTGCGTGCCGACGATGTCGCTCGGCATGAGATCCGCCGTGCCCTGCACGCGCTTGAACTCGCCGCCCAGCACCCGCGCCAGCGTCTTGGCCAGTAACGTCTTGCCGAGGCCCGGCGGTCCCTGGATGAGCACGTGGCCGCGCGCGATCAGCGCGATACAAAGCGCGCGGATCAGGTCCTCCGCGCCGACGATGACGCGCGCGAGCTCGCGCTGAATGGATTGTTCGAAGTTTGCGACCGGATTGTTCATGTGTGGATTCTTGTTCCGAGGTGATCCAGGAGATTTTGCAGCGCCACCAGCGGCGGTTTCCGCCCCGCGTGCGCATCGGCATACCAGGTTTTCAATTGATCCAGTTCCTGCGGCAGCAGTGCCGCATGGCGCTCGAGCCAGCTCCAGAGTTGCTCGCGCTCCCTGGCGTCCTTTGGGTCGACGCGCGCGGCTCGCGCCACGCCCGCGAAGAAATGATCGAACAGCCGCAACGCGATGTGATGCGGCGGAACCGTGCGCGCGATGAGCCCGCCGGCCCGACGTACCAGCTCGGCCTCGGATGGATCGTGCTGAAGAATCGCGGGCGCGCGCAGCCGCGTGGAACCCAGCACCCACACCAGCCACAACGCGAGCAGGATGCCGAGCGTCTTGAACAGCCTCGGATCGCGGTAGAAGCGCGCGGGGTCGTAGCTCGCCGACAGGCCCTGCCGCAAATCATCGAACAACACGGCTCCACGATCGCCGACACGCGCGCGCACGATGTTGGCCATGAGTCGCGCATTGTCGGCGAGGCCAAGCGCGCGATTGGTGAACAGCGATCCTCCCGCGGACAGCAGCACGTGCCCCTGGCCCACGCGCTGCTCGAACAACACCCCCTCGCCCGCTGGCGTGCGCGCCAGTGTCAGCAGGAAGCTGTCGTAGGGAATGCGCACCGACCACTCCTGCGCCTGGTAGTCGCTGGTCAGCTCCAGCCTGCGCACCTCGCGCAGCAGCGCATGCGGCCCCGTTGGGCTCAACACAATGTTGGTCGGCTCGTCGAATACCTCGACGCCGCCGCCCTCACTCTCGCCCGATGCTTCGTCTGGCGCTTCGTCTGCGGATTCATCTTTGGCGGCATCGGCCCGTTCTTTTTCGAGCTCGCGAACACGCTGCGCCAGCGGCGTCTCATCCAGCCGACGCCGCCGTGTTTCGGCGTTCTCGAACTCGATGCCGGTCAGCGATTCGATCTCGACCACCGCGCTCGAGGCATGCCGCACGCCCCAGTTGGGCTGATCGACGAGAGCCGCCGCGATGAACAACGTGTTGCCGCGGCGTACCCATTCGTCCAGCGCGCGGAATTCCTCGCTGCGGAACACCTCGACGCCCGGCAGCGACAGGATGAGCAGGTTGCCCGTGGGCAATGGCGCGGCGTCCTGCAACGCGGTGTAACGCTCGCGCAGCGAATGGACCGGAATGCCGGAACGGTCCAGCCATTCGTACAACGCGGCGTATCCATTGCCGCCGCGTTCCGCCGACGTCGGACGCGCGACGTCGGCGTCCGGATCCATCGACGGGCCGGGGCGCAACCACAGGCCATAAAATGCCGCCAGCGCCGCAAGAGCAAGCAGCAGTGTGATCAGGCGCTCGCGCATCAGCCACGCCCCGGGCGGGAGCGCGCCAGGCGCGCCAGCAGCGAAGTACCGGCGGTGACGACGCGCTCGAGCACATCGCTCGCGGGCACACGCGGACTGAAGCGCACCGCATCCGCGGTCGCCGCCACCTGCTCGAGATCCGCACGATCCGGATCGTCGTCGAGTTTCGCTCGTTGCACGATGGCCGAGGCAGTCAGGCCGTCCGCGGCCGGCAGGCGCTGCGCGCGCGACAGCGCCTCGCCTAACAATCTGAGCAGCAAGCCGGGACGCTCGACGAGCGGCGCCTGCGCCACGTCCTCGATCTGCAACCGGCGGCGCCAGCCGGCGCGCCCATCGCGCCGCTGCGGCCCGCGGCGCGACTTGCCCAGGAGTCCCGCCGCGCGAAGCTCGGACACGATGACCAGCAGCACCAGCGCGCCCAGCAATGTGTAACCCGTGTAAGTGATGACGCGGGCAACGCCTTCGCTGGTTTCGAATTGCCGGCCCAGCTGCTTGAGCCAGGTGTCCCCTTCCTCATCGTCGTTGCGCCGCTCCAGTTTCTCCTGCAGCCAGCGCTTGAACCGCTCCCAGCGGGTGGCGCCCTGCTGTCCGCGCTCGCCGAGCTCGGCCAGCAGCGGTGCGAGCGTCTCGACGTCGGGCGCCGGTCGCGAAGACAGCTCGCGCTGTGCGCCGCGCACCAGCTCGGCCAGCGCCCGCAGGCCCTCGGCCGACAGTTCGTCCCGACGGGCTCGCAGATCCGAAGGCACCAGGCCATACCACGGCGCTTTCTCGATGGCGTTCATGAGATTCGGACAGCGCTTCTCGATGCGTTCCAGTCCGATGTCGGCGCCCGGTACCAGCCGCGCCCGGCATGCCTCCACCACGGCGAGTGCCGGATCCTCGGCCGCGGAGATCGCGGAAGATGCCAGCAGCGCGATGCAGGCAAACAAGATTCTCATCCGCCGAACTCCCGGCGCTCGCGTTCACGAAGTTCGAGATCGCGATACGCGACGATGAGCACGGCAATGACGAACGGAATGCCGAGCGCGCCGATGACGAGATACAGCAGCTGTTCGATCGCGGCGATGAGGATGAGATCCGCGCGCCCGAAGATGGGTAACAGGAACGCGAGGATCACCGCCGCAAGCGTGTAGAACACGGCCACCACGCACAGCGTGGCCAGCAGCGCACCCACCATGCGCCACGACTTGCGTGCGGAGATCGTCACCGAGTGCACGATGGCGTCGATCGCGCCGAGCCGGTCGCACCAGAAGGCCGGTAGTGCCACCACGAACAGCGCGGCCGGCCAGAACAGCGGCACGGACAGGAAAACGATCGCATCCACCGACAGGCCATTGCTGAATGCCGGACCCAGCCACAACAGCACCACCGGAATGACGAACGCTCCGAACGTGGCGATCCAGCCCGCGGGCCAGCGCAGCAACGCCGTGCCCGCTTCCAGGCGGAAGCGCGGACGTTCACCCCGCGCCAATGCGTCGAGCCGCAGCGTGATCACACCCAGCAGTGGCACGCTCAGCGTCATTATCGCGAGATAGCCCAGAGGCGAATAATTGCCGCGGAACACCGAGGTCAGGGACGGGAACGCCGTCTCCTCCATGAAGATGACCCAGAGCGCGGGCAGATACAGCAGGAGGATCATCACCGCGGAATACGGCAGGCTGCCCGGAAGCCCGGCGCGAAACAGCCGGAAGGCGGCGTCGAGGACTTCCCCCGTCATCAGCGGCCGCGGCAGCGGCAACAGCGCGGCCCTGGCGTCGGGACGTGCATCCACGAGATGGGCGGCCTTCATGCGCTGCATGATACCGTGCCGCATGATTTCGCCACGTTCGGGCGACGCCTGGATCACGCAGGCCAGCCGGGACATCGCCCGATTCGACGCCGAATTGCTGCTCGCCCACTGCTGGCGGCGCACCCGTACGCGCGTGCTGACTTCCGACGAGCCCGTGCCCGAGGACGTAGTGGCCTGCTTCGAGCAGGCGGTCCGGCAACGCGCCGGCGGCGTACCGGTGGCCTATCTTCTGGGGCGGCGCGAGTTCTGGTCGCTGGACTTCGAGGTTTCGCCCGCCGTCCTGGTGCCCCGGCCGGAGACCGAGCTGTTAGTGCAACGCGGACTGGATCTCGTCGTTTCACCCCATGCCACGATCGCCGATCTCGGCACCGGCTCAGGCGCGATTGCCATCGCACTGGCCCACGAGAGACCGCACTGGTCGGTGACCGGCACCGATGTGTCGACGCAGGCGCTGGCAGTGGCGCGCCGCAATGGCACGAATCTCGTTCAGGACCGCGTCGAGTGGTTGCACGGCGACTGGTACACGGCAATCGCGGGGCGGCGCTTCGATGCACTGCTCAGCAACCCGCCCTACATCGCCGATGACGATCCCGTGCTGTCGGGCGATGGCCTACGGCACGAACCGCGCGGGGCGCTTTCTCCCGGAGGGGACGGCATGGCCTCCCTGGACACACTTATTAATGGCGCCCCCGATCACCTGCGCCCGGGCGGCTGGCTGCTGCTCGAACACGGCACCACCCAGGGAGACGGATTGCGCGCGCGGCTTGTCGCGCGTGGCTTCACTTCTGTAACCTCGCACCGCGATCTCGCCGGCCACGAGCGCGTCACCGAAGGCAAGCTGGCCTAATAGGAATCCCCGTGTCATTAGTTTTCGAAACCACGCTCGGCAACTTCGAAGTGGAGTTGTTCGAGAAAGAAGCTCCCGTCTCCTCGGAGAATTTTCTCGCTTACGTAGATGACGGCTTCTTCGACGGCGTCATCTTCCATCGCGTCATCCCGGGATTCATGATCCAGGGTGGCGGCTTCGAGCCCGGCATGAAGCAGAAGAAGACCAAGGCGCCCATCAAGAACGAGGCCGACAATGGTCTCAAGAACTCCCGCGGCACTCTCGCGATGGCGCGCACCAACGACATCAACAGCGCCACGGCGCAGTTTTTCGTCAACCTGGTCGACAACGAGTTCCTCGATCACGCGGGGCCGGCCAATTTCGGCTACGCCGTGTTCGGCAAGGTGAGCTCGGGTATGGACGTCATCGACAAGATCGCGAAGGTGGCAACCACCAATCGCGGCGGACACCAGAACGTGCCGGCCGCGGACGTGATCATCACCAAGGCATCCCGCAAGTAATGTGAAGAAAAGTCCTGGACGGCGGCTCGCGCGGTGGGGACTCATCGCGCTCGCCGCCGCCTTGCTGGTCACGGCGCTGCCCGTGATCCTCATGCGCTGGGTGGATCCGTGGTACAGCGCGTTCATGCTCGGCGACGCACTCGACGCCACGCGCGGCGGCAAGGAAAACTACCGCACCGACTACCGATGGGTGGATCTCGAGAAGATCTCGCCCCACGCCGCGGTGGCCGTCATCGCCGCCGAGGATCAGTACTTTCCGTTCCACACGGGCTTCGACTTCAAGTCCATCCGCGAGGCGATCCGGCACAACGAGAAGCAGGCGCGGAAGCGGCGTCCGCGCATCCGCGGTGCCAGCACCATCACCCAGCAGGTGGCGAAGAACCTGTTCCTGTGGTCCGGGCGCGGCTACGTGCGCAAGGGGCTCGAAGCGTACTTCACGCTGTTGATCGAGATCACGTGGCCGAAGGAAAGGATCCTCGAGGTGTACCTCAACATCGCGCAATTCGGTGACGGCATCTATGGCGTCGAGGCCGCGTCGCAGCGGTTCTACCGCAAGCCTGCGTCACGGCTGAACCGCGAGGAGGCCGCGGTGCTCGCGGCGGTGCTGCCCAACCCCATCACCTTCAAGGTGCAGGCGCCATCGCATTACGTGATCAAGCGGCGCGACTGGATCCTCGCGCAGATGAGCGGCCTCGGCGGACCAAACTACCTGCGCGAGCTCGAGAATCCGACCGCACCGCCGCGGGCCACGCGCAAGGCCGCGAATCGCTGAAGATTCAGGGCATCGCGGGATGCGGCGCCAGCCACATCCACAGCGCCATGCCGATCATCATCAGGTTCTCGGTGAGCGACACGAAACCGAGCGGTACATTGCTCGCGCCGCCCACGCAGGCGCACTTGAGCTGCCGCCCGTCGATGTACACCGCCTTGAACACCGACACCGCGCCGATGCCGCCGATGAACAGCGCGATGGGCGCGGAGAGCCAGGTCAGTGCGCCCGCCACCATGAGCACGCCCGCGAGCCCTTCCGCGAACGGGTACACGTACGAATACGGCACCCAGCGGCGCGCCAACAGATCGTAGTTGAGGAACATGCTCGAGAACGTCTCGACGTTCTGCAGCTTGAGCAGCGCGAGCACGCACATGCTGAAACCGATGAACCACTCCGCCGCACGGCGCGTGAACACGTCGCCATGGACTGCGTAGCTGGCCGCCGCCGCCATGAGAGCCGTCAAGACGAACAGCGCGACCACCGGCTGATAGGAGGTCGCCTTGGGATCCGCCACCTTCTTGCCCAGATGCCGGCGCAGATCGTCGTGGCCGCCGATGCGGCGCCCTTCGATCCAGATCTGCGGCGTGGTCTGAACGCCATGCTCCGCCTTGAACGCGTCGGTTTCGGCGCGGCTCCGAAGCCAGTGATCCTCGACTTCGTACCCGCGGGAGTTCAGCAGGTGCAACGCCTTCATCCCATACGGGCAGACGTGCTCCGGCATCACCATGCGGTGAATGACAGCGTGTTTTCGGTTGTCTGTGTTCATGGTGGCAGCCTACACTCCGTACCATGGTACGGAGTCAAGCGGGGCGTTCGCCGACCATCTCCTGGCTCGCGCGGAGTGGCGGCGTCGGCGTTGAGACTGTGCGCTTCTATCAGCGCCGCGGCCTGCTGCGCACGCCGAAACAGCCGGGGCGCGCAGCCGGAAGCGGCGCCATCCGACACTACGACGAGGCGGATGTCAGGCGCCTCCGGTTCATCAAGGCCGCGCAGGCCGCGGGCTTCACGCTCGAGGAGATCCGGGAGCTGTTGCGGCTCGACGCCGGGCACGATCACGCGCGCGCACGCGAACTCGCTACCGCGCGGATGGCGGCGCTCGATGCGAAGATCGCGGAATTGCAGAAGGCGCGGGACTCGCTGAAGTGGCTCTCGCGACGTTGCCGGGAGAACTCGTCCGCGCCCTGCCCGATACTCCTCGCGTTCGAGGATTGAGGCGCCAGTCCTAGTTGATGGAACTGCTTCCCTGCGGCGCGCCGCCGGTGAAGAGTTGTTCGGTGTCGATCGCGTCGAACTTGTAAGGCCGCTGGCAGAATTCGCAGGTCACGGTCACCGCGCCCTGCTCGGCGATCACCGAGCGCACTTCCTCGGCGCCGAGCGAGCGCAACATCGTGGCCACGCGTTCACGCGAACAGCGGCATTGGAACTGGGTGTCGTGACCACCGAACATGCGCACTTCGTCGGCGCCGAACATGCGCACCAGGCGCTGTTCGATATCGTCTTCGAGCACTTCGGCTTGTGTGAGTGATGCCATTGCGTGATCGGCCTTCATCCAAGCGGTCTCGAGGGCGGCCGGGTCCACTTCGAGCTTGCCGCCCTCCCCCGGTATCTTCTGCACCAGCATGCCGCTGACCACGCCGGGCGTTGCGGCGAGCACCACGCGCGTGGGCAACTGCTCGGATTGCACGAAATACGCTTCGAGCGACTCGGCCAGCGAGTCACCGGTGATGGGCACCACGCCCTGGTAGCTGGAGGCGCGATCCGTGGCCTCGACGGTCACGATGAACTGGCCTTCTCCCGCGAGCGCGCGGAAGCCGGCGGCGTCACCGACGGGCACGTGCCGCGCCATGCCGCGCACCTTGAAATCGTGCGTGCACTGCGCGACCAGCAGGTTGACGAGCCCTTTGCCCTGCAATTGCAGCGTGAGCACGCCATCGAATTTCAGCGTGGCCGCAAGCAGCACCACGGCGCCCACCGCCTCGCCCAGCAGCTGCTGCACGGCGGGTGGATAGTCCTGGTGTTCGCGCAACGCGAGCCAGGTGCGCGCCAGCCGCACGGCGTGGCCACGAATGGGATGCTTCTCGAGTACGAAGCGCCGGACCCGTTCGGATTCGCTCATGCCGGCAGCTTATCAGCCGGCGAGCTTTTTCTTCAGCAGGTCGTTGAGCTGCGCGGGGTTGGCCTTGCCGCCGGTGGCCTTCATCACCTGTCCTACGAAAAATCCGAACAGCTTGTCCTTGCCGGATCGGTAGTCCGCGAGCTGGCCGGGATTCTTCGCCATGACTTCGTCGATGGCCTTCTCGATCGCGCCCGTGTCGGTGATCTGCTTGAGACCCTTCGATTCGATGATGGCGTCCGCGTCCTTGCCCTCGGTCCACATGGCTTCGAACACGTCCTTGGCGATCTTGCCCGAAATGGTGTTGTCCGCGATGCGGTTGAGCAGGCCGGCGAGCCGCGCGGCGTCGATGCGGGTTTCGGTGATGTCGAGGTTGTGCTCGTTGAGCGCCGCCGCGAGCGAGCCTGCGACCCAGTTGGCCGCGAGCTTCGCCTGCTCTTTCGTGGCGTCCTTGCCGCCCGCGAGTAGTTTGGCGACCTGTTCGTAGTAGGCCGCCAGCTCCTTCGATGACGTCAGCACGCCGGCATCGTATTCCGACAAACCCAATGTGGATACGAAGCGCTCGGCCTTCTGGTCGGGCAGCTCGGGCAGCGTGGCCTTCACGCCTTCCACGAAGGCCGCGTCGATTTCCACCGGCAGCAGGTCCGGATCCGGGAAATAGCGGTAGTCGTTGGCTTCTTCCTTCGAGCGCATGGAGCGCGTCTCGCCCTTGTCCGGGTCGTACAGGCGGGTCTCCTGCACCACCTTGCCGCCGGACTCGAGCACGTCGATCTGGCGCGCCACCTCGTAGTTGATGGCCTTCTCGACGAAGCGGAACGAATTGATGTTCTTGATCTCGGCGCGCGTGCCGAACTTCTCCGCGCCCACGCGGCGCACCGAGACGTTGGCGTCGCAGCGGAACGAGCCTTCCTGCATGTTGCCGTCGCAGATCTCGAGATAACGCACCAGCGTGTGCACCTTCTTGAGATACGCCACGGCTTCCTTCGCGGAGCGCATGTCGGGCTCGGAGACGATTTCGATGAGCGGCGTGCCGGCGCGGTTGAGATCGATGCCGGACTGCTTCGGCAAACCTTCGTGCAGCGACTTGCCGGCGTCCTCCTCGAGATGCGCGCGCGTGATGCCGACGCGCTTGCGCGTGCCGTCATCGAGCACGATGTCCATGTGGCCTTTCGCGACGACGGGCAGCTCGTACTGGCTGATCTGGTAGCCCTTCGGGAGATCCGGATAGAAGTAGTTCTTGCGCGCGAACACCGAGCGCGGCGCCACCTGCGCGCCAACCGCAAGACCAAACTTCACCGCCATGCGCACGGCTTCGGCATTGAGTACGGGCAGCACGCCGGGATAGGCGAGATCGACGAGATTGGCCTGCGTGTTGGGACCGGCGCCGTATTCGGTGGCGGAGGCCGAAAAGATCTTCGACTTCGTCGAGAGCTGCGCGTGGATCTCGAGGCCGATGACGGTTTCCCAGCCGCCGTTCGCGGGAGCGCTCATCACAGCATCTCCTTCGCAAACGCGTCGGGAAGCCTGCGGTGCCAGTCCGTCTCCTTCTGGAACGCGTGCGCGACGTTCAGCAGCTTCGCTTCCGCGAAATGCGGACCCGCGATCTGCAGGCCCACGGGCAGGCCGCGCGCGAAGCCACAGGGAATCGACATGGCGGGCACGCCCGCGAGATTGGCGCCGATGGTGTAGATGTCGTTGAGATACATCTGGATCGGATCGGAAGACTTGGCGCCGATTGCGAATGCGACGTCGGGCGCCGTGGGGCCCATGAGCACGTCGACTTCGCCGAACGCGCGCCGGAAGTCCTGGTTGATGAGCTGACGCACGCGCTGCGCCTTGAGGTAGTAAGCGTCGTAGTAGCCGGCGGACAGCACGTACGTGCCCGTCATGATGCGCCGCTTGACCTCCGCGCCGAAGCCTTCACCGCGCGAGCGCTTGTACAGGTCCAGCAGATCCTTCGGATCCTGGCAGCGGTAGCCGTAACGCACGCCATCGAAGCGCGCGAGATTCGAGGAGCATTCGGCTGGCGCGACCACATAGTAGGTAGGCACGGACAGCGGCAGCGAAGGCAGCTTGACCTCGATCAGTGTCGCGCCGAGCTTCTCGTACACCGACAGCGCCTCGCGGATGCACTTCTCCACGTCCGCGGACAATCCCTTGTCGAAGAACTCCTGGATGAGCCCGATCTTCAATCCGGCGAGCGGCGCGTTGAGCGTCGCCACGTAGTCAGGCACGGGCGTATCGACGCTGGTGGAATCGCGCGGATCGAACCCGGCCATGGCGTTGAGCACCATGGCCGCATCCTCGGCGCTGATCGAGATGAGCCCGCCCTGGTCGAGACTGGACGCGAAGGCGATCATGCCGTAGCGGGACACGCGGCCATACGTGGGCTTGATGCCGGTGACGCCGCACAGCGAGGCCGGCTGGCGGATGGAGCCGCCGGTGTCGGTTGCCGTGGCGACCGGAGCGACACGCGCGGCGACCGCCGCGGCCGAACCGCCCGACGAACCGCCGGGCACCAGCTTCGAGTCCCAGGGATTGCGCACCGGGCCGTAGAAGCTGGTCTCGTTCGACGAGCCCATCGCGAACTCGTCCATGTTGGTCTTGCCGAGCGTGACCATTCCCGCGGCGTCGAGCTTCTCGACCACGGTGGCGTCATACGGCGACACGAAGTTGTCGAGCATGCGCGAGCCGCAGCTCGTCCGGACGCCCTTGGTGCAGAAGATGTCCTTGTGCGCGAGCGGCAATCCGGTCAGCGGTCCCGCCTTGCCCGCCGCGAACGCCTCATCGGCCGTCTTTGCGCGCGCCAGCGCCTCGCTTTCGGTGACGGTGATGAAGGCATTGAGCTTCGGCTGCGAGGCGGCGACCCGTCCCAGCAGACTATTAGTGAGCTCCGTCACGGAAAATTCTTTGGCCCGGAGCTTCTTCGCGAGCTCCGCCAGCGTGAATGTATGCATCTTCTTAGTACTTCTACTCGATGACCTTGGGCACGAGGTACAGCGCGGCTTCCACCTGGGGAGCATTGCGTTGGTAGAGCTCGTGCTGGTCCTTCTCGGTCACGACATCGGGTCGCATGCGCTGGGCGAGGCCCGGCAGCGGATGAGCCATGGGCTCGATTCCCGCGGTTTGAGCGGCATCGAGCTGCCCGACGAGATCCACGATCTTCGAAAGGCTGTCCTGGTAGACGGGAATCTCGGCGTCGGTCAGTGAAAGCCGCGCGAGGTGCGCGATCGAGTTGATCTGGTCGCGATTGAGGCTCATCGGAAACTCAAGGAAAAGGTATGAAAAGTGTGCGCGGAATCATACCTGTTGCCTTGTGGGGCGTGCTGCAGATTGTTAAATTGCCGCCACTTTTTCGCGCTTCGCCTGGTTGCTTCATGTTTAAACGCTTGCGCGGCTATTTCTCGAGCGATCTTTCGATCGATCTGGGAACGGCCAATACCCTCATTTATGTCCGTGACAAGGGCATCGTGCTCAACGAGCCCTCGGTTGTCGCGGTGCAGGACGACCAGGGCGGTCGCGGCAAGGTCATCGTCGCGGTCGGCGCCGAGGCCAAGAACATGCTCGGGCGCACGCCCGGTCACATCAACGCGGTCAGGCCCATGAAGGACGGTGTCATCGCCGACTTCACCTACACCGAGAAGATGCTGCAGTACTTCATCGGGAAGGTGCACGGCAACCGCGTGCTCAAGCCGAGCCCGCGCGTGCTGGTGTGCGTGCCCATCGGGTCCACGCAGGTCGAGCGTCGCGCCATCAAGGAATCCGCCGAAGGCGCGGGCGCGCGCAGCGTG
>Ga0307410_10000457_pt1 | contig 16481 bp, 9 predicted proteins | sample 322Ometagenome_3_FD_203707 | JGI IMG/M metagenome (GOLD analysis project Ga0307410, IMG submission 203707) | Maize rhizosphere microbial communities from greenhouse at UC Davis, California, United States - 322HYB-O-3 | ecosystem: Host-associated > Plants > Roots > Rhizosphere > Soil | place... | reverse complement strand
CCAATCGCAGCCTGAATCGGAATATCAAATTGCTGTCTTGGAATTAACTCACGCAATTTCTCAGTCATTTTTTTACCGATGTTATACGCATTATCTTCGTGGATTAATGCCGAAAGTGCATCAACAGTCTGCGCATTTAAAAGCACATCCAGTTTTACCAGTTTTGAAGTTTTCATTCCGATAGGAGAATAATCAAAAGAAGCATAACCTTTAGAAACTGTTTTCAGACGATCGTAAAAATCAAATACGATTTCGGCCAATGGCATATCAAAATTCAATTCAACTCTTTCGGTCGTTAAATAAGTTTGATTGGTAATCTGACCACGTTTTTCAATACATAAACTCATTACGTTTCCTACGAAATCAGCTTTTGTAATGATAGTAGCTTTAATATAAGGTTCTTCAACTCTGTCTAAACGAGAAGGTTCAGGCAAATCTGAAGGATTGTTTACAATAAAAGGAGTTTCAGGATCTTTTTTGGTATAAGCCAGATACGAAACGTTGGGAACTGTAGTGATTACAGTCATATCAAACTCACGCTCTAAACGTTCCTGGATAATTTCCATGTGAAGCATTCCTAAGAATCCGCAACGGAAACCAAACCCTAACGCTGCAGAACTTTCAGGTGTAAAAACCAGCGACGCATCATTCAGTTGCAATTTTTCCATAGAAGAACGCAAATCTTCATAATCTTCTGTATCAACAGGATAAATTCCGGCAAAAACCATTGGTTTTACATCCTCAAAACCTGTAATCATATTGGTTGTTGGTGTTTTTGCATCCGTTAAGGTATCACCAACTTTTACTTCTTTTGCTTCCTTAATTCCGGAAATCAAATAGCCAACATCTCCTGCAGAAATCACATTTTTCGGAACCTGATTTAATTTTAAAGTTCCAATTTCGTCAGCAAAATATTCATTTCCGGTGGCCATGAATTTAATTTTTTGCCCTTTTTTGATTTCACCGTTTACAACTCTAAAGATTACTTCGATTCCACGAAACGGATTGTAAACCGAGTCAAAAATCAAAGCCTGTAGCGGTTCGTCCTTATTTCCTTTTGGAGCAGGAATTTTTTCGATAATGGCTGCTAAAATATTTTCAACACCAAAACCTGTTTTTCCAGAAGCATGAATGATATCTTCTAATTTACAACCTAACAAATCAATGATATCATCACTAACCTCTTCAGGATTAGCACTTGGTAAATCCACTTTATTTAAAACCGGAATAATTTCAAGATCATTCTCAAGAGCTAAATATAAGTTAGAAATCGTTTGTGCCTGAATACTTTGTGCAGCATCAACAATCAAAAGTGCGCCTTCGCAGGCCGCAATAGATCGTGAAACTTCGTATGAAAAGTCAACGTGACCCGGAGTATCAATTAAGTTTAAGATATATTCTTCTCCTTTATAAGTATATTCCATTTGAATGGCGTGACTTTTTATGGTAATTCCACGCTCACGCTCCAGATCCATGTTGTCAAGCAATTGTGCTTTTTCTTCACGAGCTGTAACGGTTTGTGTAGCGCCCAATAATCGGTCTGCCAATGTACTTTTACCGTGGTCAATGTGTGCAATAATGCAAAAGTTACGTATCTTCTTCATTTATATAATATCAATTCTCTATACGAGTTTTAGTAATTTTCGGGTATAAATTTGCCCTGTAACAATTGCTTTACAGGGTGTTATTAAGGCGCAAAGATAGCGCAAAGTTTTGGATTCTGGAATGCTGATCACTGATTGTTAGATTCTGTAAATTAAAATCAGTTTTAAAACTCAAAATTAAAGCCTTTTTCAGTGAGTTTTTTATAGATTTCGGGATCAAATTTATAGAGTTTTGCAGCTCTGTGCGAAACATCTTTTTGTTTTTCATCGAGTGCAACCAATAATTTCATGTGCAAAATTTTTCTTCGAAAATTGGATTTGTCCAATTCAACTCCTAATATTTCTTCGTAAAGATGCATTAACTGCAAAAGCGTGAATTTTTCAGGCAAAAGATTAAAACCTATCGGTGCCTGGCGAACGCGGTTACGCAATTGCGTCAAACTAAATTCGAGAATTTCATTATGGTCAAAAATCAAATCGGGAATATCTTTGATTTTATACCATTTTGCTTCAATTACAGAAATACTCGCTTTAATATTATAATCTTCACGATTGACCAAAGTATAATATCCAACCGTTATAACTCTTGTGTTTTTTACACGATCAGGATCAGTAAAAGCTTTTAACTGTTCCAGATAAATGTTGTCAAGGCTGGTCAGCTCATATACTATTCGAAGCGCAGCATTATCAACGCTTTCGTCTATATATAAATCGCCGCCAAGCAGTCCCCATTTTCCAGCGCTTTGTCCTCCGGCATGCTGTACTAAAAGAACTTCTAGGTTTTTTTTATCAAAAGAAAAAATAACGCAGTCAATTGTAATACCAGGTATAACTGTTTTTTTATCTGTAGTTATAATAGTATTCTTTTTAGAAGTATTTTGAGAAGATGAAGATGCCATTAAAACTCAAAGTTAAATCCTTTTTCCGTCAGTTTTTTATAAATATCCGGATCAAACTTATACAATTTTGCTGCTCTGTGTGAGACATCCTGCTGTTTTTCATCTAAGGCAACTAACAATTTCATGTGAAGAATTTTTCTGCGAAAATTGGATTTATCCATTTCGATTCCCAAAATTTCCTCATATAAATGCATCAATTGCAATAAAGTAAATTTTTCGGGTAAAAGATTAAATCCAAGAGGCGCCTGACGAACCCTGTTTCGAAGATGTTTCAGGCTGTAAGATAGAATTTCGTTATGGTCGTAAATTAAATCAGGTATGTTATTGATTTTATACCATTTTGCATCAGAAGCTGTAAAACCTGCCTTAATATTATAATCTTCGCGTTTTACCAAAGCATAATAACCAATCGTAATAACGCGTCGAAGCGGGAAACGGTCAGGGTCGCCAAATGCTTTTAATTGCTCAAGATAAATATTATCAAGACCGGTCAGTTCATTTAATAAACGATGTGCAGCATTATCAGTACTTTCTCTTTTATATATCCAACCTCCGGGAAGACCCCATTTTCCTTTGCTGATTCCTTCTCCGTGTTGTACCAAAAGTACTTCAAGACTTCCTTTGTCAAAACCAAATATGACACAGTCAATTGTGATTGCATTCATTGCGGCTTGTTCGCTTTTCAAAAGTGAATCCTCATCTACATTTTTAACCATATCCTCCTCTAAATTTTGACAAATTAAATAAATAAAATGAATAGTAGGCGTCTTAAATATTTTATATTTTTTTTAACGTAACAAATTTCTGATAATCAGCGGTTTGTTAAACTGCTAATTTATTCATTTTATTTTTTTTATTCTTAATTGTCTGATTGCCAAATCGCTAATTCGATATTTTTTCAACAATTTTTATTTCAATTTAACATTGATTTTTAAATTATTGATAAAAATCGACGAGCATAACTCGTAATTGCAAAAAAATATCCCTAATATTTTGTTAATATAGAAAAAATGTTTTACACTTGTAGTCAAATTTACCATAAGATAAATTCATTTTGACTATAAGATTTGCAAAACAACAATAATTCTTTAATTAAATAAAATACCACTATGTTATTTTTAGGAATTGATTTAGGAAGCTCTTCGATTAAATTATCGGTTTTTGATCCCGAAAAAGGTTCAACAACTGGTGCGGTTAGTGTTCCTGATTTTGAAATGCCAATTATTGCCCCAAAATTTGGCTGGGCAGAACAAGATCCGGAATCATGGTGGGAATATGTAAAAGATGGTATAAAACAATTGGGTTCAAAATCAGGTATTGATTTAAAAAAAATTGTTGGAATTGGAATTGCTTACCAAATGCACGGTTTGGTTTTGACCGATGAAAATTTAACTCCGGTTCGTTCCTCAATTATTTGGTGTGATAGCCGAGCTGCGATTATCGGAGATGAAATTTACGATAAGATCGGTGCTGAAAATTCTCAGAGACAAATTTTAGGAAGCCCGGGAAATTTTACGGCCTCAAAACTAAAATGGGTAAAAGAGAACCAGCCTGAAATTTTCGCGAAAGCAAAATATATGATGCTGCCGGGTGATTTTATTGCTGCAAAACTTTCTAAAATAGCGCAAATCAGTACTTCAGGATTATCAGAAGCCGCTTTATGGAATTTTTCAGAAGGAAGACTGGCAACTGAAATCTTATATCAAATGGGATTGTCATCGGATATCGTTCCCGAAATTGTTTCAAACTTTGGAATTCAGTCTACAATTCATTCCGATATAGCTCAGGAATTAGGTTTAAATCCTGATGTAAAAATAACATACCGAGCAGGAGATCAGCCTAACAATGCCTTGTCATTGAATGTTTTAAAACCAGGCGAAATTGCTACAACCGCCGGAACTTCAGCAGTTGTTTATGCTGTAAGCGATCAGGATGCTTACGACAAACAAAACAGAATCAATACTTTTTTACACGTAAACAATACAGAAGCCGAAAAACATAACGGAGTGATGTTATGTATTAACGGTTCCGGAATTTTATACCAATGGCTGCGTAAAATTATGTCGGTCGACAGAACTGATTTAATTGCTTACGAAAAGCTAAATGCCGAAGCTGCAAAAGTTGAAGCGGGAAGCAACGGACTTCGTTTTTATCCTTTTGGAAATGGAGTAGAACGTATTTTTAATAATAAAAACGCGACTTCGGGAATTCAGAATTTAAATTTCAATATTCATCAGCCATCACATTTAGTACGCGCAGCCTGCGAAGGAATTGTGTTTGCTATGAACTATGGTTTTGATGTTATGAAAGAAGTTGGCGTTTCCGGAACTGTGGTAAGAGCAGGAAATTCAAACTTGTTTTTAAGCCCTGTTTTTAGAGAAATTTTTACCAATACTACACAGACAACTTTAGAATTATACAACACATCGGGAGCAGAAGGTGCTGCAAGAGGCGCTGCTTTTGGTTACGGATATTACAATTCACTTGATGAAGCTTTTTCAGGATTGCAATGTTTAGAACGAATTGAGCCGAATAAAATCCTTACGAATCAATATCAGGATTTGTATAACGAATGGAAGAATCACATTAAAATAGAACAATAACAATGAGCACAACAAAACAATCTTATTTTAAAAACATAGACACGATTAAATTCGAAGGCAGAGAAAGTGATAACCCATTAGCGTTTAAATGGTATGATGAAAATCGTGTCGTTGCAGGAAAAACACTAAAAGAGCATTTACGTTTTTCGATGGCTTACTGGCATACGCTATGTAACACGGGAGGCGATCCGTTTGGAGCTTCTACTGAAACTTTTGCATGGGATAAAAATGAAAATGCGATTTTAAGAGCTAAAGATAAAATGGATGCGGCTTTTGAATTTATGACAAAATTAGGTTTGCCATATTATTGTTTTCATGATGTTGATGTGGTTGATGATGCGCCAACATTGGCAGAATTTGAAACCCGTATTCAAACCATGGTTGAATATGCGAAACAAAAACAACAGGAATCCGGAATTAAATTGCTTTGGGGAACTTCAAACTTATTCAGCAATCCACGCTATATGAATGGTGCGGCCACAAACCCAAACTTTGATGTTTTGGCTTACGCCGGAGCTCAGGCAAAAATTGCTATTGATGCGACTATTGCGCTTGGTGGTGAAAATTATGTTTTTTGGGGAGGTCGTGAAGGATATATGAGTTTGTTGAACACAGACATGAAAAGAGAATTAGACCATTTGGGAAGATTCTTAAATACATGTAAAGATTATGCACGCAAGGAAGGTTTTAAAGGAAACTTCCTTATCGAACCAAAACCAATGGAACCAACCAAACATCAATATGATTTTGATGCTGCGACTTCTTTAGGTTTTATCAATAAATACGGACTTCAGGATGATTTCAAATTAAACCTTGAAGTAAACCACGCAACACTTGCCGGACACTCTTTTGAACATGAACTGCAAGTTGCTGTTGATGCCGGAATGTTAGGAAGTATTGACGCGAACCGCGGAGATTACCAAAATGGCTGGGATACCGATCAGTTTCCGATTAATCTTCAGGAAGTTACACAAGCTATGTTGGTTATCCTTGAAGGCGGTGGGATCCAGGGTGGTGGAGTAAATTTTGATGCCAAAGTGAGAAGAAACTCTATAGATCTTGAAGATAAATTTATTGCTCATATCTCAGGAATGGATGTTTTTGCAAGAGGATTAATCTGCGCAGATCACATTTTACAAAATACAGATTACAGAAAATTACGCACACAGCGTTACAGTTCATTTGACGGAGGTAACGGAGCTAAGTTTGAAAAAGGAGAATTATCTCTTGAAGACTTAAGCAAAATTGCCCGTGCAAACGGAGAACCTCAGCCATTAAGCGGCAGACAAGAATTATTCGAACAGATTATTTCGAATGCGTATTAAATAATTACAGGTAACTAACTATAAATTTAAACCAATTCTTAATTATTATGAAAAGCAAATATTGTATTAAAACAATGCTTCCGTTTTGTATGGCGCTGCTGCTAAGCGTCTTTACATTGCAATCTGGTTTTGCACAGGAGCAATCCAAGTTTGTAAGCGGAAATGTCACATCAGCAGATGATAACATGGGAGTTCCGGGTGCAACAGTCCTGGTACAGGGAACAAAGACAAGTACTGCAACTGATTTTGACGGATTATACAAAATCGAAGCAAAAGCAGGAGATGTACTGATATTCAGTTTTATGGGTTATAAAACTCAAAAAATCACCGTTGGAACACAAACAAAAATTAATGTAACACTTCAGTCCGAAACTGCAGAACTTAAAGAAATTGTAGTTATTGGTTACGGTACTCAAAAGAAAAAGGTAAATACTGCCGCAACATCATTAGTATCAGGAAAAGATATTCAAAATGTTTCGAGCCTTGATGTTGTAAACGCTTTACAAGGTCAGGCATCAGGGGTAAATGTTACTTCTACTTCAGGTCAGCCCGGAGCCGGAATGGCAGTAAATATTCGTGGAGTTGGTACAGCTGGAAACAGTACACCGCTTTATGTAGTTGATGGTGTGGTTGTTGATAACGGAATTGGCTATCTTGACCCGTCTTCTATTGAAAGAATGGACGTTCTTAAAGATGCTTCTGCAGGATCTATTTATGGTGCAAGAGCAGCAAACGGTGTTATTTTGGTAACAACCAAAAAAGGAAAAGACGGTAAAATGAACGTGTCTTTTAACTCATATACTGGTTTTCAGCATGTAGCTAAAAAACTTGATTTATTGAACACACAGGAATATACTACGATTATGAACGAAGCTCGTGTAAATTCTGGTTTGACACCTTTATATACACAGGCACAAGTAGCAGCAATGCCAAATCATGACTGGCAGGATGATTTGTTTAAAGAAGGTGCAATTAAACAAAATCACTCGCTTACTATTAGTGGAGGAGATAAAAAATCTACAATCGCTACAGGATTATCTTACTACGGACAAGAAGGTATGATTGGTGGTGCTACAAGTCAATCACAATATGACCGTATTACATTCAATGTAAACTCTACTTCAGAAGTTATTGAAAACCACTTAAAAATTGGCGAAAATTTCTCGTTTGCTAATATTAAAAGTTCAGGAGTTGCAGATCAGGGAATTTACAGTAACGCGATCAGAAGCTTCTTAAACGCAGCTCCAATTGATGCCACTTATAATGCCGACGGAAGTTTTGCACATTCAGTTGTTGCTCCGGATGTCAGTAATCCGGTTGGATCATTATATTACAATAATTTTAATGAAACTAAAACAAACCGTTACGTAGGAAACATTTTTGCAGAATTAAAATTCCTTAAAAACTTTACATACAGAACTAGTTTTGGTGTTGATATGACAGACAGTAACTACCGTTCTTTCAGACCGGTTTATTCTCTTTCAACAACAGATAACAATACAGTATCGAGTGTTACACAAAATGCAACCAAATCACTAGGATGGATTTTTGAAAACACATTACAATACAAAGGAACACTTGCCGGAGTTCATAATTTTGATGTATTAGCAGGTACATCTGCTAAAAAGAATACATCCGATTTTATGGAAGGCATTGGTAAAAACTTAACTTTTGATGATTTTGATCACGCTTATTTAAGCAATGCTACAGATCAGACATCAAATACTGTAAAAGGAAACCGTGGAGATTATGCTATTCAATCTTACTTCGGACGCTTGTTGTATGACTACAATAACAAATATTTATTTACAGCGACAATCAGAAGAGATGGTTCTTCAAATTTTGCATCTTCTAGCAGATATGGAAATTTCCCTTCAGTTTCTGCAGGTTGGAATGTTGATAAAGAAAGTTTCTTCCCGGAAAACAGAGTATTAAACAATCTTAAAATTAGAGCAAGTTGGGGACAAAATGGTAACGACCAAATTCCTGCTTTTTCTTATTTGTCTACAATCAGCACATACAATAAAAGCTACCATTTTGGAGCAGGAACTTTACAAACAGGTGCGAGCCCGGACCAGCTTTCTAATCCTGATTTAAAATGGGAAACTTCAGAACAAACAGATTTAGGTTTTGATGCGACATTGTTTACTAATTTTACTTTAACGTTTGATTACTACGATAAAAAAACAAAAGACTGGTTAGTACTGTCTTCTATTCCTGTTTATGCAGGAGCAACAGCTCCTTATATTAACGGAGGTGATATTCAAAATAAAGGTTTTGAATTTTCTCTTGCGTACCGTACTAAATTTGGAAAAGACTGGAATTTTTCTGTAAACGGAAACATTTCTCACAATGAAAATAAAGTTCTTAGAGTTGCTAACAGCGAAGGAATTATTCATGGTGAAACAAACCTATTGTTTCAGGGAACAGATGAGATGAACCGTGTTGAGGTTGGACAGCCAATAGGTTATTTCTATGGATTAAAAACTGCCGGAATTTTTCAAAATGCTGCAGAAGTTCAGGCCGGTGTTCAGCCAAATGCAATGCCGGGAGATGTTCGTTTTGTTGACTTAAATAATGATGGAAAAATTGACGCCAATGATAAAACTAAAATCGGAAATCCCAATCCTGATTTTACATATGGTTTGAATTTTGACCTTTCATACAAAGCATTCGATCTTTCTGTTTACACTTACGGAGTAGCTGGAAACCAAAACGTTTTTGGAGTTCATGATCCAACACGTCCTTACACAAATAATACAACACAAGTACTAAACAGATGGACGACAGAAGGAAGTTCTAACACTGTACCAAGAGTTACTTACGGAGCTGATACAAATGGGAATTATACTAAATTCTCTGATTTATATGTTCAAAATGCAGATTTCTACAGAATTAAAAGTGCTACAATAGGATGCGATATTACCAAATTAACGAACAAATTGAATTTCTTCAGTAAATTCAGATTGTACGTAGCAGCTAATAACTTATTTACATTTACTAAATACAAAGGAATGGATCCTGAAATTGGATTTGGAAACAGTAACAGAGATAGCAGCGGTAATTTGACTCAGCCATGGGCCAGAGGAATTGATGTTGGATATTATCCACAGCCAAGAACATACATGATGGGGCTTAATGTTAACTTTTAAATTATGAAAACGATGAAAAAATATATAAAATTATTAGCAGTTTCAAGCTTGCTTATTTTAGGAGCTTGTTCTGATGATTTTCTGGATACTGAATCTTCTACAAACAAGGACGAAAGTAATTTTTACAAAACGCCGAATGATGCTTATCAAGGATTAGTAGCGATTTATGACGTCTTACAGCGCGAAGCTTACGGAGGACCTTTATTAATAAGTGAACAGGCATCTGATGATTGTTTTGGAGGATATGGAACTGCCGATGCCCAGTCAGACATTGAATGGGACCGCTTTTTATATGTAACCAATAAGGACATGAATTCTGATGTATGGAAATTTGCATACTTAGGAATTTACAGAGCCAATATTTTACTTCAGAATCTTGACAAAATAAACTGGGGAGCTAATACAGCTTTAAAAACAAGATACGAAGCAGAAGCTCGTTTTTTGAGAGCGCACTTTCACTTTATGGCCGCAAAAATGTTTGGAGATATTGTTCCGTTAGATCATACAGTAAAAACAAGCGAATTTTTATTACCAAGACAACCGGCAGAAGTTACTTATGCTTTAATTGCAAACGATTTGAAATTTGCAGCAGACAATTTAGGGCCTGAAAACTACTCACAAACAGGAAACGCAAATTACGGACGTATTACAAAATGGGCTGCAGAAGCTTATTTGGCAAGAACATTTTTGTTTTATACTGATTATTATGAAAAACCTGATTTAGCAGGTGTTGTAAACAAAGCACAAGCTATTACTTACATTAACGATGCAGTATCAAATAGCGGACACGGATTAGTGGCTGATTTTGCTAATCTTTGGTTAGCGGCTTCTTTTGAAAAATTTGCTGGAGAAGATAATACAGAAATGGTATGGGCTGTTCGTTTTAACGGTTCAGGAAAAGGAGATTGGGGATTAAATGAAGGTAACCGTTTTCAGGTAAATATTGCGCCACGTGGAGGTAATATAGGGCCATACGCTACCGGTTGGGGAGGAGCAACTGTGAATCCTGATTTGTATGGCGCGTATAAAGCAGGTGATACACGCAGAGATGCAACAATCATTAGTTATAATACTGAGACTTATAAAGGAAATCCTTTAAATTTTGATCCGGAGGAAAGAGATCAACGTCAATACACAGGATATTCATGGAAAAAATATTGCCCAATTACTAATGAGGCAGGAGTTGCTATAGTAGAAGCAAATGGAGGAAATTTCCAAATTGATAACTATCAGGATTATGCAGTAATTCGTTTTGCCGATGTGTTACTTATGGCTGCCGAATTAAATTTAGATACAAATCCTACTTTAGCTTTAGCTAATTTAAACAGAGTTCGCGACAGAGCTTTTAAAGATACGGCACACAGAGTTTTAGCTAGTGATTTTGATAAGAAAGTAATCATGGAAGAACGCCGTTTAGAATTAGCTCTTGAAGGACAGCGTTATTTTGATTTAATCAGACAAGATATGGCAATTGCTAAAGCTGCTATAGATAAAACAGGAACTACTCAGTTTGATGTAAATTTTAGAACCGAAACATTGGGTTGGTTCCCGTTACCGCAATCGCAAATAGTACTTTCAAACGGAACGATTAAACAAAATCCAGGTTGGAATTAACCAAAAAATTAATGATTATGAAACGTATATTATATATATTAATAGCTGCAATAACAGTAGGTTTATCATTATTTTCATGTGAGCCTGTTGAAGATCGCGAAAGTCTGGATGCGATTACATTAACTCCGGAGAACACAAAGTTTTCAGTTTCCCAGAATCCGGCAAATGATCACGAAGTAATTCTGAAAAATGAAGATCCTAATGTAATTCCGTATTGGAAATATGTTGATAGTAAAGGAAATGAATTAGGACATTCTAACAAAAACGATGATAAGGTAGTTTTTCCTTTCGGAGGAACCTATAAAATTTATTACACCGCCTATACAAGAGGCGGTGCCGTAGATGCATTAGCTCCTGTATCAGTTACGGTAGCAAAAAATGACGAAACCTATTTTAGTGATCCAAAGTGGGCAATGCTAACAAATGGTGCTGCCGGTAAAACATGGGTGTTAGATATGGCAAGTCCGATAGGCTGGGGCGGTTTAGATTTTCCAAGTACAAAAGGAGACAACTGGAACTGGTATCCTGATTATGCAAGTAACTCATGGGTTATGCCTGATAAAGATTGGGGAGAAATGCGTTTTGACCTTTCAGGAGGATATAATGTTACAGTAAAACAAACTGCTCAGACAACAAATGAACAAACTACAAAAGCAGGTCTATTTGTTTTTGATATGGTAAACAATAAAATGTCATTTTTAAATGGTGCAGAATTGCTTTACGGAGGTAATTATTATCCAGATGTAAGCAATTGGTCAAGTTTAAAAGTAATCGAACTTACCGCGACTTCATTACGTTTATCAGTATTACGTGATCAAAGTAGAACTGGCGAAGGAAAAGCACAAATTATTTTCCATTTTAAACCAAAGCAATAATAATTTATAATTCTATAGTCTCAGTTTTAAAAGCATTTCCTGTGCTCTTTAAGACTGGGGCTTGAATTATTTTCACATTTAAAGCAGCCATTTTTATCTCTATCTTCAATATTCCAAAATTAAAAATAGTATCGATGCGTAAAAGAAAAAATTTAAGCAGACCATTTTCCTTAGTAACATTAGTAATAATAATTCTTTTTAGCTCTTGCAAAAAAGAAGATCTTTTTGTAAACCGAAAAGTTTCTTTTAATGCAAATTGGAGTTTTCACCTAAACGACAGTATTGCAGATAAAGACACAATAGGAACTTCAACAAAATGGAGAACGCTAAACGTACCGCACGATTGGGGAGTAGAAGGTAAATTTGATGAAAAAAGCCCTGCCGGATATGGAGGAGGATCACTTAACGGAGGTCTAGGATGGTACAAAAAAACATTTAAAGTAGCTGCAGAAGACAGTACAAAAATCACGTCAATAACTTTTGACGGTGTCTACAAAAACAGCGAAGTCTGGATAAACGGACATTATTTAGGAAAACGTCCAAACGGATATATTGGTTTTCAATATGATATGTCACCATATTTGAATTATGGGGATAAAAACAACGAAATAATTGTTAAGGTTGACAATTCAAAACAACCAAATTCACGCTGGTACTCAGGTTCAGGAATTTTTAGAAATGTCTGGATAGAAACCACAGATAAATTACACGTTGAAAATTGGGGAACTTATGTTACAACTCCAAACGTTACAACTGAAAGTGCTTTAGTGAATATTGAAACTCGTATTCAGAACGAATATACAGAATCAAAAAAATTAAAATTAGTAACCACAATTTATAAAGAAGATACAAAGGTAACATCTGCCACTCAATATATAACGCTTACTCCAAAAAGCGGTACATTATTAAATGTAAAAGTACAAGTTGAATCGCCAATTTTATGGTCAGTAGAAAAACCTGAATTGTATACAGCAGTTACAGAAATTTCGACAGATGATAAAATTGTAGATCAATACAAAACCAATTTCGGAATCAGAGATTTTAAGTTTGATTTGAATAAAGGTTTTATTTTGAATGGAAAACAAGTCAAAATAAAAGGAGTTTGCATGCACCACGATTTAGGGCCGTTAGGTTCTGCAATCAATACGCGCGCCATCGAGCGCCAGTTGGAAATACTGAAAGAAATGGGCGTAAACGGAATCAGAACTTCTCATAACCCGCCTGCTCCGGAACTTCTTGACCTTTGTGATAAAATGGGTTTCATTGTCATGGATGAAGCTTTTGACATGTGGAAACAAAACAAAACCAAATACGATTACGCAAACGATTGGGACAAATGGCATAAAAAAGATTTAATAGATCAATTGCGTCGTGACCGTAATCACCCAAGTATTTTTATATGGAGTATAGGAAACGAAATTCCGGAACAATGGAATGAAACAGGTGTTGAAATCGCAAAAGAATTGGCTGCAATTGTACGCCTCAATGATAAAACACGACCACTAACTGCAGGGATGAACCCACCGGTAAACATGAATATTGATGAGGTAACATTACAATTCGAAAAAAAGAATGTTCAGTTTAATGCTATTGCAAAATCGGGAGTTTTAGATCTTATCGGGTACAATTATGCTCATCAGACTTATGAGCATCATCAAAAAAATTTCCCTGACAAACCATTTATCGCAACAGAAACTACCTCTGGTTTACAAACACGGGGTTATTATGATGCCGTTTCAGATACCATAAAAAAATGGCCGGTAAGATGGGACCTTAAATTTACAGGAGGAAATCCCGGCAATACCGTTTCTGCTTATGATCAGGTACAGGCACCATGGGGTTCAACTCACGAAGCAACATGGAAAGTGATTAAAAAACATGATTTCCTTTCCGGAATGTACATTTGGACAGGTTTCGATTATATTGGAGAGCCAACTCCATACGAATGGCCATCCGTAAGTTCCTATTTCGGAATTGTAGATTTAGCCGGTTTCCCAAAAGACGTATATTATATGTACCAAAGTGAATGGACAGACAAAACCGTACTGCACATTTTTCCGCACTGGAACTGGAAAGCGGGTCAAACCGTAGATGTTTGGGCTTATTATAATAATGCAGATGAAGTTGAACTTTTCCTTAACGGAAAATCAGTTGGAGTTCGCAGTAAAAAAGGAGAAGATTTACACGTAATGTGGAGAATTCCTTTCCAGCCCGGAATTTTAAAAGCAGTTTCCCGTCAAAATGGAAAAACAGTTTTAGAAACCGAAATCAAAACAGCCGAAAACCCATCACAATTAAAACTGACAGCAGACAGAAGTACCATAAAAGCAGATGAAAATGATTTGTCTTTTGTAACAGTAGATATTTTGGACCAAAAAGGAACTCTGGCACCAAACGCCAATAATGAAATTAGCTTTTCATTAAAAGGAAACGGAAAAATTGTTGGAGTTTCAAGTGGAGATCCAGTAAGTCACGAATCCTTTAAAGGAACAAAACACACCGCACTTAACGGAAAATGTCTGGTTGTTATTCAGTCTGGCAATAAAAGTGGAAGATTAGAATTAACTGCCAAGGCAAACGGGTTAAAACCGTCTACAATTGTAATTACAACAGAATAATCTGCTCTCAGTAAATGAAGTTTTATTATGAAAATAAATTTAAAACCACTTTTTGTTTTATTAATTCTGGTCAATGGCAATTTGTTTGCGCAAAATGCTATTGATACCAGGATTATTAAAGTTGATTATAACAAAACTGCCGGGAAACTCAATACAATGTTCAAAGAATGTGTTGGAGCCGGAAGAGCAAATGAAGGCCTGCGGGCAGACTGGCAGCAACAGCTGGCAATGACCAAAAAAGAATGTGATTTTAAATACATCAGAATGCACGGTTTATTGTCAGATGACATGGCTGTTTACAGAGAAGACGCAAAAGGCAACCCGGAATATAATTATCAATATATTGATGTTTTGTATGATTTTCTTCTGAGCATCAAAGTAAAACCTTTTGTTGAATTGGGTTTTATGCCATCGGCAATGGCCAGTGGAAAAGAAACCATTTTTTGGTGGAAAGGAAATGTTACGCCTCCAAAAGATTATAAAAAATGGGAAGATTTAATTCGAAACCTTACAGCACATTTTACAGAACGTTACGGTGCCGATGAAGTAAAAACCTGGTATTTTGAAGTTTGGAACGAACCAAATTTATCACCAGGCTTCTGGACAGGAACGCAGGCAGAATATTTTAAATTATATGAATATGCAGCTCGTGGTATAAAAAGTGTAAATCCAGCCTATAAAGTAGGAGGCCCAGCAACAGCCGGAGCAGCCTGGGTACCCGAAACAATTGAGTTTTGTGCCAAAAACAAAGTGCCTTTGGATTTTATTTCGACACATACTTATGGAGTAAATCAAGGATATTTAGACGAATTCGGAATTTCAGGAACCGTACTGAGTCCGGATGACAATAGCGTAAGCGGTGATGTTCTTAATTCGCGTAAGCAAATAGCCAATTCGGCGATGCCAAACCTTGAACTGCATTATACAGAATGGAGTTCATCTTATACACCTGCAGACCCAATTCATGACAGTTACCATTCGGCAGCTTATATATTGCATAAATTAAAACAAAGCGGGAACGCAGCCAACTCAATGTCTTATTGGGTTTTTACAGATATTTTTGAGGAACCGGGACCACGATTTACACCTTTTCATGGCGGATTTGGTTTATTAAACACGCAGGGAATCAAAAAACCGGCTTATTTTTCTTATGCATTCATGAACAAATTAGGCGACACAGAACTTCAAAACAAAGACACTTCTTCGTGGGTGGCTAAGAATAAAAATGGAGATGTCCAATTATTATTCTGGGACTTTACCAATACACATCCGGGAGAAAAAGTCTGGAACCAGACCTATTATGTTCAGGATCTTCCATCCAAAGAAAAAGAAAAAGTAAAAATTGAAGTTGACGGATTGCAAAAAGGAAAATATGTTGTAGAAGTTTATAAAGTGGGCTATAAAGTAAATGATGCATATGCGGATTATCTGGCCTTGAACAAGCCAAGTCAGTTAACAATTCAGCAAGTAAATACAATCAAAGCAAAAAATAACGGCTCGCCAATTATAACAGAAAAAATTACAGTTGATGCTAAAGGAACTTTTAACAAGGAGTTTAAAATCAATGAAAATGATGTTATTCTGGTAAATCTTATCAGACAATAACTTTAAACATACAGAATAACCATAAACAATTTAATAACCAGAATACAAGATTGCTGTGAGGATAAAAATCTTTAATTCTAAAACTACTATTTATCTATGAAAAACAAAATGATATACCTTTCAGTAGCTATGGCTTTTGTGTTTTTTACTTCATGTAAAAACGAAACCAAGAGCTCAGGTACAGAT
>Ga0307410_10000456_pt1 | contig 16503 bp, 12 predicted proteins | sample 322Ometagenome_3_FD_203707 | JGI IMG/M metagenome (GOLD analysis project Ga0307410, IMG submission 203707) | Maize rhizosphere microbial communities from greenhouse at UC Davis, California, United States - 322HYB-O-3 | ecosystem: Host-associated > Plants > Roots > Rhizosphere > Soil | place... | reverse complement strand
TGGCGAGAGCACGGGCGCCTCGGTCGACGCGCGGATCCCCGAGGAGCAGAGCCACACGCCGTTCGCCGGCGCGAACGCCCTGTTCGTCGACCCGCGGGCGCCCGGCTCGACGACGATCACGGTCTCGAGTGAGCTTGCGACCGGCGACAGCGAGCAGACCCAGATCGTGGGCGGCGCGGTCGTCATCAACGCCGACACGGTGGGTGGCGGGCTCGAGGAAGAGAGCCGGGTGACGCTGCCGACCGCCGCGCACGGCGGTGTCACGGTCACGGTGACGAGCTCGGACCCGAGCAGGGTGCTGCTCCGCCGGATCGATGGCACCGCGGGCGCAGCGTCCATCGAGATCACGGTGAACGACGGGTCGCCCAACGCCTTCTTCTGGGTGCAGGGCGTGCGGGGCGCGACGGGGACCGCGACGGTCACGGCCACCGCAACGGGCTTCGCGGAGGACGACGCGACCATCCGCGTGGTGCAGCCGGCCGTGCGGCTCCTGGGCCTCTTCGACGGCCAGAATGTTAGCATTCAGGGCGGCAACTGGCCCCTGAGGGTGCAGGTGGGAATCCCGGCCACCTCGGGCGGCGGGCTCGAGGTCGCCCAGGAAGTGGCGGTCGGCACCTCGCCGCTGACGGCGACGATCACCAACAGCAACACGACGGCCGGGCGCCTGACGGGTGGCGGCGCGTCGCCGGGCTCGGCGACACTGCAGATCCCGGCCGGCCAGTCCCTGTCGGCCGCCGGCGTGGAGTTCGAGCCGCTGGCCAACGGCACGACGACCGTGGAAGCCAATGTCGAGGACTTCATCCAGACGGAGCAGGCCTCGCCCACGGTCAACGTGGTGGACAACACCTGGCTGACGACCGCCACGCCGTTCCGCCCCGACCCGATCGGAACGCGGCACACCTACGTCTGCCCGGCGAACCCGCCGGAGAACCAGCGGAACGCTAGCGTCTGGGGCACCGACATCTACACCAGCGACTCGTCGGTGTGCAGGGCGGCGGTGCACGCGGGCCTGATCACCTTCGCGAACGGCGGCACGGTGACGTTCGAGATGCTGGGCGAGCGGAACAACTTCGTCGGGTCGACGCGCAACGGCGTCACGACGCTGAGCTATTCGCCGACCTGGGGAGCATTCCGCTTCCCTGACGACGCGAACGGCAACGCGCGCTCGCTCGTCATCTCGTCGGGGCCGCGCGGCCGCTGAGGCGCGCGGCGAAGTAACAGGGGGTTCAACGAACGGGGCGGGTGCGCAGTAATGCGTGCCCGCCCCGTTGCTCGCACGCGTGTCTGTGCGTTCTTCCGGGTGGGCACCAGCGCGCGACCGCGGGGTAGGTAGCGGGTCGGCAGCCGGTGCCTGGCGGTGCCGCCTTTGGCCGCGCGGCCCTTGGCGCGCGGCGCCTGCCGCGCCAGAATTCAGGCGTCCCGCCTGCCTCGCCACCCCCCACTCGTCACTCCCCACTCGCCTTCATGGCCGTCCCCGCTCAGAAGCGCTCCCCAAAGTCGGGCGCCCCTAGGAACGTCGTCGCCGCCGCCCGCGGGAAGGGGAAGGCCGGCCGCTCCAGCACGCGGCACGCCTGGGAGGGCTTCAAGTCGCTCGCCGGCGCGCTGGCCATCTTCCTCTTCATGCGCGCCTTCCTCGTCGAGGCGTTCCGGATCCCGTCGGGGAGCATGACGCCGACCCTGCTGGTGGGCGACTGGCTGTTCGTGAACAAGCTGGTGTACGGGCCCCACATCCCGTTCACGAGTGCCAACCTTCCGGGCTACGCGGAGCCCAAGCGCGGCGAGGTGGTGGTGTTCGAGTCGCCCTACCAGGCCGACGAGGCGGCGATCGGCAACGAGGCGACGCCCACCCTCGTCAAGCGCCTCATGGGCGTCCCGGGCGACACGCTGTACATGCGCCAGGGCGTGCTGTACGTGAACGGCGCCGCGCATCGCCAGGGGTACGCGGCGGCGAGCAACCCAATGGGGGACCCGAACGAGGTGAGCCCGCTGTTCGACTGGCAGCGCCAGTATGCGCTCGCGCAGTCCCGCTTCGGGTCGGCGCCAGCGCAGCCGACGCACGACAGCTGGGGTCCGCTCGTCGTCCCGGCGGCGCACTTCTTCATGCTCGGCGACAACCGCTACAACTCCAAGGACAGCCGCTACTGGGGGCTGGTGCCGCGCGACAACATCCGCGGCCGGCCGCTCTTCGTGTACTACTCGTACGACACCGAGGCGGGGCTCGACTACTTCCGCGCCTTGACCGAGATCCGGTGGTCCCGGCTCGGCCACCGGATCAGGTGAGGCGAGTGGCGAGTAGCCCTCTCGCTTTTTGCCGCCACCGCAGACATATACGCGGAGTGACCGTACCCGACCCCCGAGGACCGCTGTTGCCGTCACGCCGTCTCCCTGCCGCATTGCTCGCGCTGGCGCTCCCACTGCTCGTCCGCCCTCCAGCCGCGACCGCTCAACGCTCACCCCTCGACGCTCCACGCTCAACGCTCCGGTCGCGCAGCGCCCTGCTCGACTCGGCCAAGGCGCGCCTCGCCCAGCTCGACGGGACCATACGAGTACCGGGCCTCGACAGTGCCGTGGAGGTTCGGCGTGACCGGTGGGGCGTGCCGCACATCTACGCGAAGACCCAGCATGACCTGTTCTTCGCGCAAGGCTTCGTGGCGGCGCAGGACCGGCTCTGGCAGATGGACATGTGGCGGCGCATCGGCGAGGGGCGGGTCGCCGAGGTGGTGGGGGCCAAGGCCGTCGCGCGCGACCGCTTCGCCCGGCTGCTCAAGTACCGCGGCCCGATGGACGCGGAGTGGGCGAGCTACGCGCCCGACGCCCGCCAGATCGTCACCGCCTTCGTGGACGGCGTGAACGCGTACGTCGCCCAGGTGCGCGCCCGCCCGCCGATCGAGTTCACCATGCTCGGCGTCACGCCCGAGCCCTGGTCCTACGACGTGCCGCTCCAACGCATGGCGGCGCTGGCGATGACGGGCAACGCCTTGAGCGAGGTGGCGCGGGCGCGGCTCGTGACGCTCGTCGGCAAGGAGAAGGCGGCGGCGCTCTGGCCCGCGGACCCCGCGCGCGCGCTCGACCCGCCACCGGGCCTCGACCTCGCGGGGGTCGACGAGCGCGCGCTCGGCGCGGCGCTCGAAGCGTACGGGCCGGTCGCCTACGCGCGGCTCGAGGGCTCCAACAACTGGGTGGTGAGCGGCGCCAAGACGGCGACGGGCAAGCCGCTCCTCGCCAACGACCCCCACCGCACCATCGCGCTGCCGTCGCTCCGCTACCTCACGCACCTGGTCGGTCCCGGATGGAACGTCATCGGCGCGGGCGAGCCCGCACTGCCGGGCGTGGCCGCCGGCCACAACGAGCGCGTCGGGTTCGGCTTCACGATCGTCGGCATCGATCAGCAGGACGTGTACGTCGAAAAGATAGGGACGTGTGAGGGTCGAGGGCCGAGGGTCGCGCGCTGCTACTACGCCGGCGGCGAGTGGAAGCCGATTCGCGTCATCATCGACACCATCCACGTCAAGAACGACGCGCCCTGGGTCGTCAGGCTGGAGTTCACCGAGCACGGGCCGATCGTGGGCGAGGACTCGGCGCGCGGCCGGGCGTTCGTGCTGCGCTTCGTGGGGAGCGAGCCCGGGACCGCGGGGTACCTCGCGTCACTGTCGCTGAACCGCGCGCGCGACTGGGCGAGCTTTCAGGAGGCGGCCGCGCGGTGGAAGCTCCCCACCGAGAACCTCGTCTATGCCGACGTGGACGGGAACATCGGTTGGGTGGCCGCGGGACTGGCGCCGGTGCGCCACTGGTCGGGCATGCTCCCCGTACCTGGCGACGGACGCTACGAATGGCGGGGCTTCCTCCCCTTTGCCGAGCTGCCGCAGGCGCACAACCCGGCCGGGGGCGTCATCGTCACGGCGAACAACAACATCCTCCCGCCTGGGTACCCGCACGCGCTGAACTACGAGTGGGCCTCGCCCTACCGTGCCGCGCGCATCAAGCAGGTGCTCGATTCCGGCGCCAAGTTCACCGCCGCCGACTTCATGCGGCTGCAGCACGACGAGCTGTCGGTTCCGGCTTCGCGGCTCGTGCCGGTGCTCGCGCCGGTACTGGCACGGGCGGCGCGGAGCGGGCCCGCTGTGCGGGCGCTCGCCGGTTGGGACTACGTGATGCGGCGCGACTCGCTGGCCCCGCTGGTGTACGAGGCGTGGGTGGACGCGCTCGCGCGCCGCGTCTTCGAGCCGCGCGCCGGCGCCGGTTGGGAGGTGCTCGACAGTGAGTGGGACCTTCAAACCCTCGTACGCCTCGTCACCACGCCCGACGCGGCGTTCGGCCCGGACCCCGCCCTGGGGCGCGACCGGGTCGTGCTCCTCGCCTTCGACGACGCCCTCGGCGCCCTCCAGCGCCGCTTCGGTCCCGACCAGGCGGCCTGGCGGTGGGGCGCCGCGCATCGCGCCCGGTTCCGCCACCCGCTCGCCGCCGCGTTCGACCTCGAGGACGCGCCGCGCGGCGGCGACGGGAACACCGTCAACGCCACCGGCGGGCGCGACCTGCTGCAGACGCACGGCGCGTCCTTCCGCGAGATCCTCGACCTCGCCGACTGGGACAACTCCGTGGCCACGAGCACGCCGGGGCAGAGCGGTCAGCCGGGCAGTCCGCACTACGGCGACCTCCTTCCGCTGTGGCGCGACGGGCGGTACTTCCCCCTGGTGTACTCTCGGCCGGCGGTGGAGCGGGCGACGGCGCACCTGCTGACGTTGGAGCCCGCGCCCGCCACGCGGCCGTGACACCGCCTGACGCGGAGACTGAGAACGGGCGCGCGGGCGTGACGTCTTCCGAGCATGGAGAGCGCCCACCACGACATCCCTCTGGAGAGTTCATGCTTCGATTCCTGACTGTGACCGCGCTGGCGATCGCCCTCACCACGTCCGTCGGCTGCAAGGGTGAGGCAGGCGCGGACGCCGACACCGCCGCCGAGCCGGGCGCCGCCGACACGGCGTCCGCCGCGCCGGGCGCGTCGGGCTCCTCGGCCTCCTCCGGGTCCTCCGCCGCGGAGCCGAGCACGCCCTCCGACGCGCCGATCACCGCCGCCGACATCGACGCCTACGAGCGCGGGCTCGCCGCGGAAGTCGCCGAGGTGCGCAAGGTGGCCGACCAGATGCGCGCCGCGAAGAACTCGGCCGACAGTACGGCAGCCATGTTCGGCTCGCTCGACACGCAGACGCAGCCCGCCGGGGCGAAAGCGGCCGGGATCCCGCTCGAGCGCTACAAGCACGTGAGCATCCTCCTCGGCAGCGCGATCAGCGCCCGCAAGATGAACCCGGCGATGGCGAAGATGGGCGAAGACACCTCGATGATCGCCCAACTGCCGGCCGACCGGCGGGAGGAAGCCCGGAAGAATCTAGCGCAGATGCGCGCACAGAACTCGGACTCGGTCGTCTACCGCGACATCCCGCCCGAGCTGCGAGAGCAGTTCAAGCAGCGCGCCGCCACGCGCCTCGACACGCTCTGGTCGGAGTTGTTCGCGCTGCGAGCGCGCGTGGCGGGGCTGGCGAGGTGAGTCTAGGGACGAGGGATGAGGGACGGGGGACGAGGGCCGCAGACGCTCGTCCCCCGTCCCTCGTCCCTCGTCCCTCGTTCGTCCGCGGCCTCACGCTCCTCGGGGCCGTCGCGCTGTGCGTCGGTAACATGGTGGGGACGTCGATCTACACGCTCCCCGCCTCGCTCGCCGCCACCGCGGGGCCGCTCGGGCTCGCGGCGTGGGGGCTCACCGCCACCGGCTACCTGTTCGTCGCGCTCGTCTACGCGAGCCTCGGCACGCGGTACCCGCGCACTGGCGGCCCGTACGTGTTCGCGCGCGAGGCGTTCGGCGACTTCGCCGGCTTCCAGACCGTGTGGGCGTACTGGTTCAGCGCGGTGATCGGCAACGCCGGCATCGTGACCGGCGTCGTCGGCTACGCGGTGGGATTCTCGCCGTCGCTCGCGGCCAGCCCGGGACTGCAGTTCGCGCTCGCGCAGGTGCTGCTCTGGGGGCTCTGCGGGCTGAACGTGCTCGGCGTGCGGGCGAGCGCGCGGCTGCAGATCGCCGTCATGGTGACCACCATCGTCCCGCTCCTCACGCTCTCCGCGCTGACGCTGCGGCAGTTCGACGCGTCGAACCTCGTGCCGTTCGCGCCGAACGGGTGGGGCGCCCTCGCCGCCGGTGCCGCGCTCGTGGTGTGGGCGTACTCCGGCGTCGAGTCGGCCACGGTGCCCGCCGAGGAGGTGCGCGACGCCGATCGAACGATCCGTCGAGGGACGATGATCGGTTACGCCGTCGCGACGGTCGTCTTTCTCATCACCGCGACGGCCGTCGCCGGGGTGCTGCCCAATGCCGTGGTCGCGTCGAGCGCCCGCCCGATCGCGCTCGCGGCCGAGCGGGGCGTGGGCGGGTGGGCCGGCACGGTGATTGGCGTCGCGGCCATCGTCGCCGGCCTCGGCACGCTGAACGGGTGGATCCTGATGGCCGGCCGCATCCCCGTCGCGGCGGCGGAGGACGGGGTGTTCTTCCGTCCTCTGGCGCGCGTGCACCCGCGCTTCGGCACGCCGCACGTCGCTCTCCTGGTCGGGACGGCGGTCGCGAGCGCGATGCTCCTCCTCTACTTCAACCGCTCGCTGCTCGGCGTCTTCAATTTCATCGTCCTGCTCGCCGTCCTGACGACGCTCCTTCCGCACCTCTACGCGGCCGCAGCGGAGCTGCTCCTCGCCCGGCGCGATGCCAGCCGCTACACTCCGGCCGAGCGCCGGCGCGCACACGTCGTCGCCCCGATCGCGTTCGTCTTCGTGCTCTACACGATCTATGGCGTCGGCCCGCAGGTCGCCCTGTGGGGCTTCCTCGTCGTACTCGCCGGCATGCCGCTGTACGTCTGGTTCGCCACGCGCGGAGCGCAGAAGAGCTGATCGCTGCTTTTCGGTCTGTCTCCGGTGCCGCTGCGAGGCCGGCGAGCGCAAATTGTCATGCGCGTGCTTCCCGACCGTGTAACCGGTTCCGGTCGGGTCCGTTGCAAGGCACCCGCTGGCTCTCGACCTTCTTACTGCACCGCCCCTGAGTTCTTCGTCCGCTCACGTCACCACGCGCGTGGTGACGCTCGCGCAGCTTGCGTGCGCGGCCGCGCTCGCTGTCGTCGCTCTTCAACCGTTCGGCTTCCGACTGCCCACCCCACTCGTGGCCGCGGTGGCGGCGATCGGCGCGCTCCTGCTCGTCGCCGCCGGACGTGCCACCCGCGCGCTCTCCCGGCAGCGCCGGGTTGCGCGGCGCCTCGCGGGGCAAGTCGCGGCAGAGCGTGCGCTGTCCACCACTCTCGAGCAGTGCGTGAACGAGCGCACCACCGAGCTCGCCGAGGCAGAACGCGTGCTGCGGCGCATGTGGACGCTCGGGCAGGAAGTCGCGCAGGAGCTGCACCCCTCGCGCGTGCTCGAGCGATTCGTGGAGGCGGTGGTCGACGTCGCGCAGGTGGACGGGGGCGCCCTCGGGCTGCTCGCCGGCGGTGAGCCGGGTGCAGGGCCGACCGGCGCGTCGGGCGACCGCGTGCGGATCGCCGCGGCAACGGGGCTCGGGTCGCACGGCGCCGGCCAGATGCTCCCCCTGGCCGGCTCGGCGATGGGACGGGTCGTGAGGAGTGGCCGCCCGTGGCGCGAGGCCGACCTCATGCGCAACCCGGGCGCGGTCTACGGGCCGGTGTGGCGGGCCGCCCCCGACGGACCAGCCCGCGGCATCGCCGTCGTCCCGGTGCAGCGCGGCGGCGAGACGATCGGCGCCCTCGAGCTCGTGTCGCGCGCGCCGCGCGACTTCACCGACGAGGAGCTCGCGCGCGTCGGGATGATGACCGACATGCTGTCGGTGGCGCTCGCGAACGCCGAGCTGGTCGAGAGCCTGCGGCAGGCGGAGTGGCGCTTCCGCACGCTCTTCCGCACCGCGCCCGACGTCGTCCTCACCGTCGGCCCGGGCGGGCGGGTGCGCGAGGCGAACGACCTGGTGCACGATGTCACGGGTCTCGCACCCGCCGACGTGGCGGGGCGGCGACTCTCCGACCTCGTGGCGCCGGAGGATCGCGCCGCGCTGGACGACGCGCTCGCGCGCGTGGTGGCCGGCGCGCCGCTGCGGCTGGAGGTGCGCGTCGTGCGCGCCGACGGCGACGCGCGCGTCGTGGAGCTCGCGGCCAGTCGACTCCCCGAGGCCGACCCGCCGCTCGTGCTCCTCATCGGCCGCGACACGACCGCCGAGCGCGAGATGCGCGCACGGCTCGTCGAGACCGAGCGCCTCGCCGCCATTGGCGAGCTGGTCGCCGGCGTCGCGCACGAGGTCAACAACCCGCTGGCGAGCATCAGCGCCTACGCTCAGCTCCTCCTGCGCGACGGCGCGATGGATCCCGCGCTCCGCGACTCAGTGGAAGTGATCAAGAGCGAGACGATGCGGGCCAGCCAGGTCGTGAAAGACCTGCTCTCCTTCGCCCGCCGGAGCACGCCGCAGCGCGAGCCCGTGTGGCTCAACCAGCTCGTGGAGCGCACGCTGCGGCTCCGCAACTACGAGCTCGCCGCCAGTGGCATCGCCACGGAGCTGGAGCTCGCCCCCGACCTGCCGGCCGTCCTCGGCGACGCGCGCCAGCTCCAGCAAGTGGTGCTCAACCTGATCACGAACTCGATCCAGGCGATGATGCCGCTCCGCGGCGGAACCCTCCGGGTGGTCACGCGCGCCGCCGACGGCAACGTCACGCTCGAGGTATCCGACACCGGGCGCGGCATTCCCGCCGACGTGCGGGCCCGCGTCTTCGAGCCCTTCTTCACCACGAAGGGCGAGGGGGAGGGAACCGGGCTCGGACTGAGCGTGAGCTACGGCATCATCGCGGCGCACGGCGGCTCCATCGTGCTCGGCCGCACGTCCGCGAGCGGCACCACGTTCCTCGTGACGCTCCCCGCGGCCGCGGCGATCCCGGAGCGGACCACTGCCGTGCCCGCCTTGGTCGGGGCGCCCCGCTCGGCGATCGCCGGCACGCGAGTCCTGTTCGTGGACGACGAGCCGTCGCTCCGCAACGGGGTGGAGGCGTTCGGTCGGATGCGCGGCTTCGCCGTCGCCACGGCGCAGGACGGCGAGAGCGCCCTCGCGGCGCTGCAGGAGCGGAGCTTCGACGCCGTCGTCTGCGACCTGCGAATGCCGGGCATGGACGGCGTCGCCTTCCACCGCGCCCTCAGCCGCGAGAGCCCGGGCCTCGCCCGCCGTACGATCTTCATCACCGGCGACGTGGTGTCCGCCGGCCGGCGCCCCACCGAGGCCGCGCGCCAGCCCACGCTCATCAAGCCGTTCACGTTCGAGCGGCTCGAGGAGGCGCTGGTGACGGTGCTGAGAGGGCGGCGGGGGTGACATGACGACGGCTCTCGGCTCTCGGCCCTCGGCGCTCGGCCAGAGCGGCGACGGGAAGACCTCGGCGTCGGGAGGACGTGCCTCGCGCCGAGGCAGTTCCCACTCCCGCCGTAGCCGAGAGCCGAGGGCCGAGAGCCGAGAGCCGCTGTCAAGGCCGAGCGCCGAGAGCCGAGGGCCGCCGTTCACCGAGCGCCGAGCGCGGGTTTCGCTTCTTTCCCTGGGCCTCGCACTACTCGCTGCCTGCTCGCAGCGCCTCACCGACCGGCCCGAAGCCGCGGCAGACACGGCGGAGCGGAGTCCGTGGGTGGACCTGCCGCCGCTGTCTTGCGCGGCGGCGTCGGACACGGTGACCGGCGACGGCGTCGGCCCGGTGCGGGTCGGCGCACCGGCCGGTGAGGCGCGCCGCTGCCCCGCCAGCGACACCACGCTTTCGTTAGGCGAGGGCCTCGCGGAGCGCGCGCTGGTCGTGTCGGTCGCGGGCGGTGTCGTGATCGCGCTCACCACCGCCGGTGACTCGATCGCCGGCGGCGACACGATCACGCGCGTCATCGTGCCCGCGCCCGGCTTCCGCACGGCCGGCGGCATCGGCGTGGGCAGCACTGTCGGCGAGCTGCGGCGCGCGCACGGGCCGGTGTGCGGTGACATCGGGGAGGGCGCCGTGGTCGTGGCCGCGCCGTCGCTCCCGGGCGTGTCGTTCGAGACGTCCGCGGACTACGCGTCGGTCGTGCCGCGCCAGGCGGAGCTCCGCCCCGCCGCCGCTCCCGTCCCCGACACCGCGCACATCACGCAGCTCTGGGCGGTAGGGGCCGAGAAGGCGCTGTGTAAGTAGCGGCTCTCGGCTTTCAGCTCTCGGCTCTCGGCTGGGGCGGTGAACGGAGGGAGGACGTCCCTCCTCCGAGCCGTTCCTCATACCGCTGTAGCCGAGGGCCGAGGGCCGAGGGCCGAGGGCCGAGGGCCGAGAGCTGCAGTTGAGAGAGCTGCCGATCCGCTCTCCTAGCCATAACGTCCGACTTCCGCCTCCCCCGTTCGCCCGATGCCGGCGCGAGCGCCGGATGCGATCCTTCGCGCAGTCAGCAGTCAGGGGCGGCCTGCCGCACACGGTTCGTGTTGCTTCGTGTTGCTACGTGTTGCGCGCCGGCCGCGGCCCATCGCGCCGGCGCCCAGCGCGCGGCAGGAGGAACGCATGGCATCCGCAGCATCTTCAGCTTCAGCATCCTCGGCGTCGTCATCGCCGCAACCCGGTGAGACGCTCGCCGCCTTCTCCAACGACCTCGCCGGCGCCGTCGAGCGGGCGGGGCGCTCGGTCGTCGCCGTCCACGCGCGGCGGCGCATCCCGGCGAGCGGCGTGCACTGGCGGCCCGGCATCGTCGTCGCCACGAACCACACGATCCGTCGCGACGAAGACATCACTGTCACGCTCGGCGACGGGACCACGGTCGCCGCGACGCTGGCCGGGCGCGACGCCGGCACCGACCTCGCCGTCCTGCGCCTCGCCGGCGACTCCGCGCCCGGCGCGCCGACCGCCGAGATCGCCGAGGCGAGCTCGCTCGCCGTCGGGCAGCTGGTGCTCGCCGTCGGCCGGCCCGGCGAGGCGGTCACCGCGAGCCTCGGTATCGTCAGCGCCGTGGGGGGCGAGTGGCGCACCTGGCACGGCGGGCGCATCGACCGCCTCGTGCGACTCGACCTCGCCGTGTACGACGGCTTCTCCGGCGGACCGCTCGTCGACGCCGCCGGCCGCGTGCTCGGCGTCAACACGTCGGCGCTCGCCCGCGGGGGGCCGGTCACCATCCCCGCCGCCACGGTGAATCGCGTCGCCGATCAGTTGCTGGAGAAGGGCCGCGTCGCCCGCGGCTATCTTGGCCTCGGTATGCAGCCCGTGCGGCTCCCCGATACCCTGCGCCGGCAGCTCGATCTCGCCGGCGAGAGCGCACTCCTCGTCGTCAGCCTCGAGCCGGGCGGCCCGGCCGACAAGGCAGGTGTCCTCCTCGGCGACATCCTCGTCGCGCTCGACGGCACGCCGGTGGCCGAGCCGGGCGACGTGCTCGCCCTGCTCGGCCCCGAGCGCGTGGGGACGCAGCTCGCCGCGCAGCTCGTGCGCGGCGGTCAGAGGGTGCAACTATCACTGACGGTCGGCGAGCGCCGGCCGCACGAGGGCTGAGTCATGGGTACGGCAGATACGGCAGATACGGCGTTCGCGCGTGACCTCGGCGCGGTGACCGACGCCCTGCGTCGTGTCACGGTGCAGGTGCACACGGGGCGCGGACGCGGCGCCGGCTTCGCCGGGTCGGGGTCGGGGGTCGTCTGGCGCCCGGACGGGCTGATCGTCACGAACGCCCACGTCGCCCGCGGCCCCCGCGCCACCGTGGAGCTCTCCGACGGCCGGACCTTCGACGCCCGCGTGGCGGCGCGCGACGACCGGCGCGACCTCGCGGCACTGGAGGTGAGCGCCACCGGATTGCCCACACCCACGATCGGCGACCCGCGCGTGCTCCGCCCGGGCGACCTCGTGATCGCCGTCGGGAACCCGCTCGGCGTCGTCGGCGCCGCGGCGGTGGGGATCGTTCACCATGTTGACGCCGGCGACGGCGACCGCGGGCCGCGGTGGATCCGCGCCGACGTCCGCCTCGCGCCCGGCAACTCGGGCGGGCCGCTGGCCGACGCGCGCGGGCGGGTGCTCGGCGTCAACGCCATGATCTACAACGGCCTCGGCATGGCGGTGCCGAGCACGGCGATCGCCCGCTTCCTGCGTCGGGTGGACGCGGGCGCCCCGGCGGTCTCGCTCGGCGTCGTCGCGCGCCCAGTGATGGTGGCGCTCGGCCCACGCCCGGCGCTCGGCCTCATGCTCGTCGAGGTGGCGGACGGCGGGGCCGCCGCGCGCGCCGGCCTCACGATCGGCGACGTGCTCCTCGCGGCCGACGGCGAGCCCTTCGCGCATCCGGGCGACCTGCGCGCCGCGATGGACGACGCGGGCGCGCGCCTGCGCGTCGACCTCGTGCGGGGCGGGCGGCGCCTGACGTGCGAGGTGCCGCTGCGGCAGGGCGAGGAGGCGCGGGCCGCTTGACCGGCTCTCGGCCGTCGCGAGGGTCCGCGACGCGCGTGCTCGTGGCCGCGTCGTCGGCCGTCGTGCGCGCCGGCCTCGAGGCGCTCGTCGCACGCGACGGCGCGGCGACGGTGGTGGGGAGCGCCGCCGCCCTCGACGGCCTGGCCGAGCAGGTGGCGATGCTCGACCCCGACGTCGTTCTCCTGGCCCTCGACGCCGAAGAGGGTGAGAGCGTTCCGCCGCGACTCGCCTTCGACGGTGCGACGCCTGCTCCGGCGATGGTGGTGCTCGCGGAGGAGCCCGACGCCGGCTGGACGGCGACGGCGCTCCGGTCGGGCGTGCGTGCCGTGCTCCCGCGCGAAGCGACGGCCGAGGAGATCGCGGCCGCCGTCGCCGGAGCCGCCGCGGGACTGGTGGTCCTCCACCCCGACGTCTCGGGCGCCCTGCTACCTCCCGCGGGGCAGCGTGTCACCCCGCGTCAGTCCGCCGCCCCCGTGCAGCCGCTCACGCCGCGCGAGCTCGAGGTGCTGCAGCTGCTCGCCGAGGGCTTCGGCAACAAGGCCATCGCGCCGCGCCTCGGCATCTCCGAGCACACCGTGAAGGCTCACCTAGCCGCGATCTTCTCGAAGCTCCACGCCACCAGCCGCGCCGAAGCCGTCGTCATCGGCGCGCGCCAGGGCTTGATCATGTTGTAGGCGGCCGCGTTCACCCGCGTTCACCCGCGTTCACCCGCGTTCACCCGCGGCCCTGTCATAGACTAGCAGTTCACCGAACTCCTCGTCAGGCATTCGGCCCGCGGCCTCGAAGCCGGCCTTCTCGGCGACGCGGATCGACGGTGCGTTGTCGGGGGGGATGGTGGCCCGCACGAGCCGCACGTCGGGCTGGGCGAGCGCCCACTCGACCAGCTCCCGCACGCCCTCCGCCGCGTAGCCGCGGTTCTGGTGCGCCGGGTACGTGCTCCAGCCGATCACGACCATGCCGTCGACGTCGGGAAAGCCGGTGAGCCCCGCCGACCCGACGGACTCGCCCGTGTCGCGGCGCACGAACAGCCACACCCACCACCCGAGCTCCTCGGGCCGGTCGCGGAGCCGGTCGCGGATGAACGGGAGCGCGTCGGCGAGGAGTGGAGGGGCGATGGCGGGCTCCGGGAAGATCGCTCCGGTGAGCGCCTGGAGTCGGGCCCCGTCCTCCGCGACCAGCGCGTCGAGCGCATCCGCCCCGAGCGGCACGAGGTCGAGGCGCTCGGTAGCGAGGGCGAGTGTCGGCATGCGGCGAAGCTACCGCGCCCCGGCCGCGGCGCAATGCGCCGCGGCGCATCGTGCCGCGGGCGGGGCGCGGAGGCGCCGCGCGACGCTCGGTCACCGCGGGGCAATCCGCGCGATCCTGGCCGGAATTCCCGGCGACGCGCCGTACGCCGCCCACACCACGCCGCGCGCGGTGTCGACGGCCAGGTGCCGCACCAGCGCGCCACGACTCGGCAGCGGATACGTCGTGAAGCGGCGCTGCGCCGGGTCGAAGCTCAGGACGGCGTCGGCCGCCGACGTGCCGACCCACACCACCCCGGTGCGCGCATCCACCCGCGCCACGTACGGGACGGCGTCGCGGATCGGGAGCTCGAAGCGCTCGAACCGCGCCGTCCTCGGGTCGAGGCGCACGAGCGCGTTCGCCGCGTACGCCGGGATCCACACCGCGCCGCGCGCGTCCACGTCGAAGCGGCGCGGCCCACTGTACGAGACGGGCATGCGGTACACCTGGAACGACCCCGTGGCAGGGGTGAAGGAGAAGAGGCGGTTGCCGTGCAGCTCCGACCCCCAGACGCGACCGTCGCGGCCGACGCGGATCTCGTACGGGATGGGCCCGCCGGGCTTCGTGGCGAGCGCCGGGTGGGGCGGCACGGGGTACGTCGCCACCGCGTCGCCCGACCCGACCTTGCCGATCAGCTCCGGGGCGCGGGTGAAGTGGCCGTTGAACCACACGTCGCCGCCACGGCCGACGGCGAGGCTGTGCGGGTAGACGCCGACGTCGAAGGTCGTCCACGCGCCAGTCGCCGGCGCGTAGCGCGCCAGCTTGTGCGCGGCGCCGAGCACCACCCACCAATTGCCGTCGGCGTCGAGCTCCACGGCGCGCGGGTTCGCGTGCTCGACCGGGATCGCGACGTCCGAAAACTCCCCGCGCGCCGGATCGAGCACGTACATCCGGTCGGTGAGCATCCCGGTGACGATCACGCGGCCCGCGGTGTCGACCGCCACGTCGTGGGGAAGGTCCTTGGGCGCGGGGATGTCGTACTCGGTGATCGTGGCGCGGCCGACCGAGGCGCGCGTCGCCGTGGTCCTGGCGTTGGCGCCGCCGTTCCTGCTCGCGACACTCGCGCCGGTCAGATGCTGCGCGAGCCAGGCCGCGGTGGGACCGGCGCGGCGCTCGTGAGAGATGACGGGGAAGGGCGACGTCGCGCCGCCGTAGCGGAGCATGCGCTCGACCGCCTCGGTCCACCCGGCCTTGGTGCGCGGCCTGCCGTCGGGCATGGCGATGCGCGCGTCGAACTGGTGACACCCGGTGCAGTCGAGCACGAAGCGCCGCTTCTCCTCGCCGTCGGGGAGCGTGGCGAGCCAGTCGGCGCTCGCGCTCTCGCGAATCCCGCCCGCCGGCGCGCGCAGCACGACGTCGAACTGACGGCCGCCGTTACCCACCTCCAGCGTGTCCGCCGCCAGTGGCGCCTCGCCGGTCCGCCGCACCTCGACCGCGTAGCGACCCGAGTCCAGGGGGCCTACCACGTAGCGCCCGCCCGAATCGGTGAGCACCGCGACGCTGAACGGTTTGTCCACTCGCCGCGCCACGACGAATACGTCCCCCGCCGGGCTGCCGCCCGCGGTGCGCACGGTGCCGGTCAGCTCTCCCGGCGCCGGCGCTTCGCGCGCGATCAGCGCGTGCGCCCCTGTGAGGGCGAGCCCGACCAGCGCGAGCGCCGCCGCGGCTCGCGCGCCGCGCGGGCCGCGCGGCGTTGTCCCGAGCCCCCCATTGCCAGTCTGCATCATTGCTCCTCCGATCGAGAACCCGAGGTGCGCAGATGCATCGACTCGGCGTCGCGGGGCAACGTCCGAGTGACGAAGCGTCGGCCGCGCGGTACGAACGCCGGCAGCGTGGGAAAGATTGGGATCGCACGTGAATGCAGCGCGGCGCGCCCGAGGCGGTGCCTCGGGCACGCACGTTGCCAACCTTACTCGCCCTCATCGTGCCGGCGCCCGCGCTCGGCCCGCTCCTGGCGCCGGGAGACGACACCCGCTTCACCGCACCCCGGAGGTGCACCGTGGCGAACGAAGATCAAGGCTCGCGCCCCGACTCGGCGTCGGAAGCTCCCGAGCATCGCAACCCCGCTGGCGGCCCGAGCCGCCGGAACGAGATAGACGACATGGCGCTCGGCGGACCGAAGTCGGAGTGGCAGGAGCGCACCGCGCCCGCCGCCGGAGACCCCGTGAGCGAGGACGAGCTGAATGGGCTGAGCATCCTCGGCGGCTCGAGCGTTCGCGGCGGCGCGCTCCCCGGCGTGAGCGACCCGGTCCGGGATGGCTGGGCGGGCCCGCGCGAGCGCCCCGATCCGGACGCCGCGGTCACCGGCGGCGGGCCCGGCGGACGCAAGAGCCCCGAGCAGCTCGACGGTGCTGGCTTCGGCGACGGCGGGATCAGCGCGTCGGGCGGCCGAGCGGGTGGTGCGCGCGGCCACGCCGGCACATCCGACGCGGGCGCCGGCTCGCCGACTGGCGAGACCGCCGGCGGCCCTGGCGAGTACCGCGCGTCGAGCCGCATGGACCTGGACCATCCCAGCAGCGACGTGGGGGACGCCTAGGATCGGCTCTCGGCTCTCGGCTCTCGGCCCTCGGCTGACTGCGGGAACGGCAGGAGGACGTGCCTGACGCCGAGGGGTTCCTGCTCACCGCCCCAGCCGAGGGCCGAGAGCCGCAGGCCGAGGGCCGCCACTCACCGCGCCGCCGTCACGGCCCGGAGCTGCGGTTCTTCACCCACCGATCCAGGAACGCGAGCACCGTGCAGCCGACCCGTGGGCGCCCGCCCGCGGCGAGGCTCACGTAGC
>Ga0307410_10000455_pt1 | contig 16518 bp, 12 predicted proteins | sample 322Ometagenome_3_FD_203707 | JGI IMG/M metagenome (GOLD analysis project Ga0307410, IMG submission 203707) | Maize rhizosphere microbial communities from greenhouse at UC Davis, California, United States - 322HYB-O-3 | ecosystem: Host-associated > Plants > Roots > Rhizosphere > Soil | place... | reverse complement strand
CTTCGAGAATTCCACCAGAACAAGAACAAGCTTCGAGCTAGCCGCCAAGCGTCTTTCCGCCGATGCCGTCAACATCAGCGTTTCCTCGTCAAGCGTGAGCAAGGGCGAAACCCTCGTAGATACAGCGTTAAACTTGGACGCCATGGACCCGGACTGTATAGTCGTTCGCCACGGTTCTGCGGGCGTGCCACATCAACTCGCAAAGGTAAGCCGAGCGGCCGTTGTAAATGCCGGAGATGGGGCTAACGAGCACCCGACGCAGGCGTTGCTGGATGCGATGACCATCCGCGAGCACAAAGGAAAAATAGACGGTCTAAAGGTCGCGATCGTCGGCGACATCCTCCACAGCCGCGTCGCCCGGTCGAATATTCATCTTTTAACAAAACTCGGCGCAACCGTCCGAGTCGCCGGCCCCGGCACGCTTGTTCCGAACGATTTTGGCCATCTAGTAGAATCCGGATTGGCCATGTCTACCCATATCGAAGACGCGATCGAAGGCGCCGATGTCGTGATGATCCTCCGCATCCAACGCGAGCGGCAGGATTCGGCCTATTTCCCCACCTTGCGGGAGTATTCGATCCATTACGGCCTGACGAACGACCGCCTCAACCTGGCCAAAAAAGACGCCATCGTCCTCCATCCCGGCCCCATGAACCGCGGCATCGAGATCGCCTCCGAAGTCGCCGACAGCTCGCGTTCGCTGATCTTAGATCAGGTTAAATACGGCGTCGCCGTACGAATGGCGGTGCTTTATCTTTCGACAGGTGGGAGCATGGGAACAACATGAAATGGCTGCAGTATTTGCCGGATCATTGGAAAGAGAATGTTCGACAGTATCTTGGCCGGCCGGAAGCGAAGTATACCTTCGCTCCGAATTCTTTGTAATTGATTGATGAAGTTACTTATTTCCAATGGACATCTGATCGACCCGATCGCTCCTGAAAACACGGGCATGAGCGTGCTGATCGAAAACGGCCGCGTGATTGCATGGCTGAAAAACGGCGAGGCTCCGCCCGAGGGAACTGAAGTTTTCGATGCCAGCGGCCTCCTCGTCGCACCGGGATTCATCGATCTTCATGTACACCTCCGCGAACCCGGACAGGAGCATAAAGAGACGATCGCCACTGGCTGCGCCGCCGCCGTAGCGGGCGGGTGGACGAGCGTCTGCCCAATGCCTAATACAAATCCGGTTAACGACAACGCCGCAATCACGCGTTATATGATCGAACAGGCCGAAAGAGCACGGCTTGCCAATGTTTTCCCCATCGGCGCCATCACCAAATCATCGGACGGTTCTCAGCTTGCCGAAATGGGCGAAATGAAGGCCGCAGGGGCAGTCGCCGTTTCAGATGACGGCCGGCCGGTGCCGAACGCCGGGATAATGCGTCGGGCGATGCAGTACGCAAAGGATTTTGATCTGCCCGTGGTAGACCATTGCGAAGACAAATCGCTTTCCTCCGGCGGCGTAATGAACGAGGGCAAGATCTCGCTCTTGCTGGGTTTGAAAGGAATGCCCTCTCTTGCCGAAGATATCGATGTCGTGCGGGACATTATTCTTGCAAAGGAAACCGGTGCGCATGTCCATATCGCACACGTCTCAACGAAAGGCGCGGTCGAAGCCGTCCGCCGTGCAAAGAACGAAGGTATCAACATCACCTGCGAGGTGACCCCGCATCATTTCACGTTGACCGATCAGGCGGTCGACGGAACGCGGACGCCATCGTCCGCGAGTGAACGGGCGGACGATGGCGTCCGCGTTCCCTATGACACCAATACCAAAATGGCTCCGCCATTGCGGAGCGAAGAGGACCTGGAGGCCATCATTGAGGGCATCAAGGACGGTACGATCGACTGCATCGCCACCGACCACGCCCCGCACCATTCCGATGAGAAAGCTCTCGAATACGACCGCGCCCCGTTCGGGATCACGGGCCTAGAAACGGCCTTGGGGCTCGCCTTTAACGAGCTTGTTCACAAAGGCGTCATCGGGCTCGAACGACTTGTCGAGATGTGCTCCGCCAACCCGGCAAGGATCTTCAGATTAAACGACAGGGGTACATTGAAACCCGGTTCGATCGCCGACATCACTATCATTGACCCCGGGCTGAAATGGACATATAGTAATGCGGATTCACGGTCCAAATCACGAAACTCGCCCTTTGACGGCTGGATTTTGAACGGCCGGGCCGTAACAACTATCGTAGGCGGACGTGTGGTATTCAAAATTTGATCAGGAGATTCCAGATGAGCCGTCTAATTTTTTTCCTGTTGATCTGCGTGGCATTCAGCGGATGTTCGAGCACCTCATCGAACGCCAATAAGGCAAAAAACGCTCCCTCTCCGACAACGTCATCCGCCGAAGCCAGAGCTGCAATGACGCCCGCCCCGGTCGCGATAGATCCGAATGCTGACAGTATCTATACAGAGTTGTCGGATAAAATATGTAAAGACAGGACGCCCGAACCCGATAGCGGAGCGATCTACGCGGCAGATTGTCCGGGCACCGCGGGATACAAGGTGTATTTTTCGGCGAGCGACCATTCGCAATTGCTTTCCCTTACGGACCCTGCGGGTCGTGAGACGAACCTGCCTTTCCCCAGAATCGTAAGCAGTGCGGCCGGGTTTGTCCTCGGCGATAAGATCGAGTGGAGAATGGACTCGAAAAACAAGGATGCCAAACCGTATGCCCTTATTGTCCGGATCAACAAATTTATCGATCCTGAAGATTTCAATAAGACGGAAAAATATCTAGCGGTGGTGAATCTGAGGAGTGATCGGCCTTGCGTCACAGATCTTGTCCCAGGATCTACCGATCAGAATCTCAAAGCCCGTCAGCTAGCAGATGTGAAAGACCGCGAGTGCATCCCGGTCGAGCGGCCTTGACCTCTTATGAAAATCGGAGCTTCCGCCTATTCAAGCTTGGATCTAGCTTAGGTAACCTGGTCATGAATTCGCTGTCCTTGATAATTATTCTCCTCGCGGTCGTTACGATCGGGCGTGCACAAATCTCGAGCGTGTACACGAGTTTGTCCACAAAGGTTTGCAAGGAGCTCAAATCCGCGCCCGACGAAGGAACTGAATACCAGGGCGAATGCCCAGGGATAGGCGGCTATAAACTCCGCTTCTTGGAAGGCGATCTCCGGCAGTCGATCGACGTGATCGCACCGAATAAAAAGAAATTCCAGCTGGCCTTCTGGAACATTTCCGGAGCGTTTTCGCACCTCGGGCCGAGAGCTGAATGGCGGCTGAAGAAAGGTGTTCCGGTCGCCTTGATCGTTAGGCTCAACACTCACGAAGACCCGGAAGACCCCAAAAAGATCAAATCCTCACTGATCGTGGCGAAGATCTCACGCACCGAAGCATGCGTCACCCACGTCGTCGAATCCCCTGCCGAGCAGAACAACGTCGCCCGGCATTTCGCCGACAAGGCCGCCGACACGCCCTGCAAATTTCCGGAAGAGTAATTATTTGCTTATCAATCTTGCGGCCCGAACCCCATCCTTGTAAAACTAGTTCAGTTCCAATTTATTTAATTTTGCGGAGATATCGCCCTGATGGAATTTCTATCTGATCCAAACGTCTGGATAGCTTTCGCGACGCTCACCGTGCTCGAATTGGTGCTCGGTATCGATAACGTGATCTTTATCTCGATACTGTCCGGCAAGCTTCCGCCCGAGCAACAGGCACGCTCCAGATATATCGGCCTGGCGCTCGCGCTCGTCATGCGCATCATCCTGCTGTTTTCGCTTAGCTGGGTGATCGGCCTCGTCGAACCGCTGTTCACCATATTCGGCCGAGGTATTTCGGGCAAAGACCTTGTGCTACTGATCGGCGGCCTTTTCCTGATCGCCAAGAGCACCCATGAGATCCACGGCAGCCTCGAGGGCCCCGAGGGGCACGAGGTAAAGAAAGTCTACGCGGGCTTTACCGGCGTGATCATCCAGATCGTGCTGCTCGATATCGTTTTCTCGCTGGATTCCGTCATCACGGCGGTCGGGATGGTCAGCGATCAATATGGTGAATTTGGGATCTGGATAATGATCGCTGCGGTCGTGATCTCGATCATCGCGATGATGCTGTTCGCCGGTCCGATCGGAAACTTCGTCCAACGCCACCCGACGATCAAGATGCTCGCCCTCTCGTTTTTGCTTTTGATCGGCGTGATGCTCGTCGCCGAAGCCTTCCACCAGAAGATTCCCAAGGGATACATATATTTCGCAATGGCGTTCTCGGTGGTCGTTGAGATCCTCAATATGCGGCTTCGCAAAGGCAAGAAGGCGGTCGATCTGCACGATCCATATCACGACGGGGACACCCCCGAAACGGCAGCTACGTAGAATGAGAATGCGAACCTTATTTCTCTTTGTCCTGTGTAATGTTTTCGTGCCGGGCGTATATGCGCAGGGCGATATTACGACGATCGATTTCAAAAACTTTACCTATCCCGCCTATTGTGTCGGGGACGCTCCGCAGAAAATAACGGTTATGGACGGGGAGTTCCTGAAAGAAACGCAGGAGGACGGCTACGTTGACCGCTTCTCTTTCAGCGTTATGGACGTTGCTTTCGGCGACTTGACCGGCGACGGCAAACCCGAGGCAGTCATCTTGTCCATCTGTAATACCGGCGGGACCGGTAATTTTTCGGAAGGGTTCGTTTACACCCTTCAGACGGGAAAACCCAGGTTGGTCGCCCGCATACCGGGCGGGGACCGGGCCTACGGCGGCCTACGCGGCGCCTGGATCGAAAACGGCCAGCTAATCGTCGACAGCAACGAAGTCGGCGAAGTGGGCGGTGCCTGCTGCCCCGAATTCGTCGTCACAACGAAATATAAACTGACCGCGGGGAAACTGGTAAAGTCGGGGGCCCCGCTTAAGCGTCCGCTCGTCCCTGTGACACGGGTAACGTTCGCCCGCGGCACTTCAGGCAAAACATACAACAATGTGCGCATCCCTGCAGGAGAAGCGGTTCGCTTCAAGGTAGGTGCCCGCGGTGGTCAGAAACTCTCGGTTTCGGTTAGCTCCGGGGACGTTGCTCTTAGGCTGATCGAGGATGCCCGGGTGACCACCGGCATAAACAATTTCCTCGCCGTCCTTCCGACTAACGGGGACTACACGATCGAAATCGAAAATACCTCGGTCGGCGACATCGACATCACTGTCAATATAAAGATCAATTAACTGATCGATAGACCCGACGTATCCACACCACTACCGCCGTCGATGTTGACACGAAACAACTTAGACGGCATTTTACCGTTATGAAACCGTTCGTATCGATCATCATCATCCTCGCAACGCTCCTGGTAAATTCGTCATCAATTTTTGCTCAGGTTTCAGAACGCTACGACATGCTGATTACCAACGCCCGAATCGTAGACGGTACCGGTAATCCGTGGTTTTGGGGGTCCGTGGCGATCAAGGACGGCAAGATCGCCCGCATCGGCAGGTTCGATGCGTCAGCCGGCCAGACGATCGATGCAAAAGGGCAGATAGTCGCTCCGGGTTTCATCGACGTTCACGCGCATGCCGAAGATATCTTCGGCAACCCCACTGCCGAAAATTTCGTGCGAATGGGTGTCACCTCGCTGGTCACCGGAAACTGCGGCGGTTCGGTAACGGATGTCGGCGAATTTCTAGGGCATTTCAAAGAGAAGCCCTTGGCCGTTAACCTCGCAACCCTGATCGCCCACGGTTCAGTTCGGTCGAAAATCATGGGACTCGAGAACCGCGCCCCCACACAAGACGAACAGTCGAAGATGAACGACCTCGTCGAAAAAGGGATGAGGGAAGGGGCCGTCGGCCTTTCCACCGGTTTGATCTACGTCCCTGGCACATTCGCAAAGACCGAAGAGATCGTTGAACTCGCAAAAGTAGCGTCGCGATACGGCGGAACCTACGCCAGCCACATCCGCAACGAAGGCAACGGGGTCGTCGAAGCGATAAACGAAGCGATCAATATCGGCGAACAGGCAAAAATTCCCGTCGAGATCTCACACTTCAAGATCGCGTCGAAAGCGCTTTGGGGGCAAACCTCGACGACGATCGGACTTGTCGAACACGCCCGTCGCCGCGGGCTTCAAGTGACAGTGGATCAATACGCCTACACTGCATCATCAACTTCATTGGATTCCAGACTTCCTAGCTGGGCTATCGCGGGCGGGCGCGAGGAAGGCAAGAAGCGTCTTGCGGATCCGGCCACCAAAGCGAAGGTAGTTGCGGAAATGAAAGATTGGCTAAAGGATGCAAAGTTCAAAGACTTTGATTTTGCTTATGTTGCCAGCTATCGTGCGAAACCGGAATTTAACGGTAAGAACATCGCCGAGATAACTCAGCTTGCCCGCGGTAAAAAGAAACTCGATGATCAGCTCGAACAGATCTTCGATATGTACGCGAACGGCGGAGCCCAAATGGTTTACCGCCAGATGGCCGAACTCGACGTGCAGAGCATTATGCGTCAGCAGTTCACAATGATTGCGTCCGACAGCGGCGTGCGGAACTTCGGTTCCGGCGTTCCCCATCCCCGAGGTTACGGTAATAACGCCCGCGTCCTCGGCAAATACGTCCGCGAATTGAAGATCATTCCACTCGAAGACGCGATCAGAAAAATGACTTCCCTGCCCGCTCAGACCTTTAACCTCCGCGATCGCGGCCAGATCCGCGAAGGATTTGCGGCCGATATCGTGATATTTGACGAAACCAAGGTCACCGACAAGGCAACCTTCGAAGCCCCCCATCAGTATTCCGAAGGATTCTCAAACATAATCGTTAATGGCCGAATAGTTTTCGACGGCACAAAAATGACCGGGGCAATGCCCGGCCGACCGCTGAAACTCTTATAAACTGAAAGGTGGCTTACTGATCAGTTTTCGATCGGTCGAATCGGCGGGATGCCTGAATCCAAGTTTGGTCGCATGAAGGCACAATTTGCGTGAAGCGTCGCCGCCGCGTTCTTTGTCACCGATAATTGGATGCCCGATCGAGGCACAATGAATTCGGAGCTGATTCGTCCGACCGGTTACGGGTTCGAGTTCGACCAGAGTCGTATCCTGTTTACGCTGCAAAACCCTGAACCGTGTTTCAGACGCCTTGCCGCCTTCTTTCAGTACCCAGAACTTAAGTTCGGCATCGCGTCCGATATCACCGTTTATGACCCCCTCGTTCTCGCTCATCACACCGTGAACGATCGCGGTGTAGCGTTTCTCGACCTGTTTTCGCTGGAATTGCCTGCACAATATCCGATGAGCTCTTTGATTCTTCGCGACGACTATCAGTCCCGACGTTTCTTTATCGAGCCGATGTACAAGTCCCGGCCTTATCACTCCCCGGGCCGGGTCTCGATTGAAATGAAAAGCGAGGGCGTTCAGAAGCGTTCCGTTCTTCTCGCGGTGTGACGGATGCACCAGCATACCTGCGGGCTTATCCACTACCACAAGGTCCTCGTCTTCGTAAACTATCTCGATCGGCAGCGCCTCAGGAAGCATCGAATGTTGCCTCGAAAGGTCCACTTCGATCTCGACGAAATCGTTAGCCGAAAGCCGATGCCCGATGTTCTCTTGTCTTCCGTTCACCTCGCATGAACCCTTTTTGACGACCTCCCGCAGGTACATTTTGCTGAGAGCCGGAAAACGCTGGCATAAAAGATCTTCGAGCCGAAACTTCCGCTCTTCCCGCACCACAACGATCTCAATTCGAGAAATTAGCGATGTTGGATCCAACAGATCTTTAACTTTAATAAAATCTTCGATGTTCGTGTCCTTCACCGTATGCAACCGATCTTAATATAAAAACCGCCCCGTGAGATTAGCGTTAGTTTTGTCACTTTCGTAGAATAGCAGCTTACAATTTTGTAGGAAGTGCCTCAAAAACAAACCATCGCTCTCACCAAAATAGCCGAAACGATCACAGAGGGCCTCGATCGTCCGCTTAATCTTAATACTACCCTCGATGCCATCGTTCGCGAACTTGCCGTAACTCGGGCGTTTATCATTTCGATCGCCACCGAGGGTTCTCTTTCCTTGACCGCAACCGCGGGTCTCTCAGCAAGCGAGTTCCGATCACTTGACGCGAGACTTGCGGCGGGGCCCTGGAGAGAATTGTCGCTTGCCTCCGAAGCGGCTTCGATCGTCAATGATCGACATGTCGCCCTCGTCCCCGATTACCTTCATACCGGCTTTCTCACGACGGCCAGGATCGCGGTCGGACGTCGGGCCGCGGCATTGTTGTGCGTTCAATTCCCCGTCGACGCAGAACGAGAAGCCTTGGTCTCTGTACTCCCGTTGATCGCGGCGATAATCGCCCAGAGTTTAAGAGTAGAACGGGCAGTTTCCGGCGAACGTGAACGTCTCCGTGAAGAAAATCTTCACCTCAAGCAGGAACTCAAAGAGAAATACGACTTCAGTCACCTCGTCGGCACGTCAAACGAGATGCGGCAGGTTTACGAGCAGGTTTCCCAGGTCGCACGTTCCAACGCGACGGTCCTTCTCCGCGGGGAAAGCGGCACCGGCAAGGAGATGATCGCGAACGCCATCCATTACAACAGCCTCCGCAGCAAACGCGCGTTCGTCAAAATAAACTGTGCCGCTCTGCCGGATACGCTGATAGAATCCGAACTCTTCGGACACGAGCGAGGTGCGTTCACAGGAGCCGACAAACTTAAACGCGGTCGTTTCGAAATGGCCGACGGCGGCACGCTTTTCCTCGACGAGATCGGCGACCTTCCGCTGCAAACCCAGATCAAGCTGCTGCGTGTTCTGCAGGAACGCGAATTCGAACGCCTCGGCGGCATGGAAACAATTCGCTCGAACATCCGGCTGATCACCGCAACGAATAAGAATCTCGAAGAAGCGATCGAGAAAGGTGAATTTCGCGAAGACCTTTATTACCGTCTCAACGTATTCTCGATCTTTCTTCCGCCTCTGCGGGAACGCAAGTCTGACATTCTTTTGCTCGCCGAACATTTCATCGAAAAATACGAATCCGAACATGGGAAGCGTATCCGTCGAATCTCCACACCTGCGATCGATATGCTTATGAGCTACCACTATCCGGGCAACGTCCGCGAGCTCGAAAACGCCATAGAACGTGCCGTGCTGGTATGCGACAGCAATGTGATCCACGGCCATCACCTGCCCCCCACGCTGCAGACGGCCGAAACTTCGGGAACCGAAACGCGTCTTACGCTCGTGTCCGCCGTCGCCGCCTTCGAGCGAGATCTCATAATCGACACGTTGAAATCCGCGAGCGGAAACGTCGCCAAGGCGGCACGCCAGCTCGAGTCAACTGAACGCATCCTCGGCTACAAGATAAAGAAATACGGAATTGATACAATTCGCTTTCGCAAATGAGCATCCCGGAACATCTGATTCGTGACCTGCCCGACCCGGAAGCGGTTCACCAGTTCGTCGACCGCCTCGGCGAAACGCACACATCGCAATTGAAAAAGCTCTTACGCAATGAGGCGTTGCTTTCCGATGTGCTGACGCTCGTGGCGTACAGCCCTTTGCTCGCGACGACGCTGCAGCAAAATCCCGACTACATCTCCTGGCTGAACCGCCGCCGAAATGACAAAGGCGTACGCGGCAAAGACGAGATCCTTGAATCGCTGGCACGTTTCTCGCTGACCAATTCCACGCTCGGCGATCAGGTCATGTTCGCACGCTTCCGTCGCCGCGAGCTGCTGCGTATATACCTCGCGGACATCCGCCGCCAATTGACCATCGCTGAAATAACCGAAGAACTTTCTAATCTCGCCGACGCGATTCTGGAAACAGCACTCCGCATCGGCCGTCAGGAAATGGACAACCGTTTCGGTGCCCCCCAGGAAGTCGACGACAAAGGCCGCGAACGCCTTTCGCAATTCTGCATCGTCACGCTCGGCAAGCTCGGTTCCCGTGAATTGAATTATTCCTCCGACATCGATCTGCTCTTTCTGTATTCTTCCGAGGGCAACACGAGCGGCACAGGCAGCCGCGGCAAGGTGACCAACCGCGAATATTTCGTAAAGCTCGCCGAGTTGATCGCAAAGCTCATCGGACAGCAGATCGGCGAAGGTGCCACCTATCGCGTCGATCTCCGCCTTAGGCCGCACGGCCGGGTCGGCCCGCTGGCGATGTCCGTGAACGACACCGTTCGTTATTACCAGACGGAAGCGGCCGATTGGGAGCGGCAGGTTTTGATCCGTTCGCGTTCGGGTGCGGGCGACGCTAATTTGTTTGCAGAAATGTTCGCCGCGGTCGAACCGTACGTTTTTTCCGAATCCCAGTCCGTCGCCTCCGCACTCCGCAGCGTCCGACGCTCAAAGCAGAAGATCGATTTCGAACACCTCTCCGATAAAGGCTTCGACGCAAAGCTAGGCAAGGGCGGCATCCGCGAGATCGAGTTCATCGCCCAGGCGTTGCAGTTGGCGTACGGCGGGCGTGACCGTTGGCTGCGTGCGGGGCACACGCTCATCAGCCTCGGACGTCTCGCCGACCGGGGGTTTATCGAAGACGCGGAACTGTCGCAGCTTTACGACGCCTACGGCTTCCTTCGCCGTCTCGAACACATCCTGCAGATGGAGAACGGCCTGCAGACGCACCTTGTCCCGAACGACCCCGTCCGACGCCTACTCGTCGCACGCCGTATGCGTTGTGCCGATATCGTTGAATTCAATGATTCAATTGCCAAACATTCTGAAAACGTCAACCGCATATTTCGGCGGGTCTTTTCCGACGAGAACATAGAATCCGCTGAGCTTCACCAGTCGACAGCCGACAGCGGCCCCGCGTCGGGTCCTTACCATCAGGCTCACATTTCTATACAGCCCCGAAGGCACCAAACCGAAGATATTTCCGCAGATCCCGTTATCGGACTAACGCGGATATCGCCGCGTTTTGCCGGATGGATCGGTACGCAGGCCCCTAACGACATTGATTACGATTCGATAAGCACCTCCCCCGATTACCGCTCGCTTCTCCTGAACACGGTAAGCGACGAACCCGATCTCGGATCGCGTCTCGCCGCACTCCGAAACGAATGGCGAAAACACATTATCGCCATTGCCGCCCTGGACGCCGCCGGGCTCATCGACCTGCGCGAATCAAAGCATCGCCAGACGCAGCTAGCCGAAGCATCCATCGCCGCCGCCTTGGAAGTCGCCCGCAACGAGACCGAGCATCGCACCGGCCACCCAATCGACAAGTTAAAACTATGCGTGATGGGCGTCGGCAAACTCGGTGGTGCCGGGCTAGATTACGAGTCCGACCTGGACCTCGTGCTAGTTTTCGACGACACCGCCCGAGAACCGATCGCTGGCTTCACGCCTGTCGAATTCTACAGCCGTGCCGCCGAGATATTCGTCAACGCCCTTTCCAGTTACACACGCGAAGGCCACCTTTACCGCGTCGATCTCCGCCTGCGTCCGCACGGAAAGAACGGCCCCAACGTCATCTCGCTTTCGTCCTTCGCGGCTTATATGCGAGAGACTGCGGCGATCTGGGAGCTGCTCGCCTTTGTAAAGCTGCGTGCCGCCGGCGGAGGCGGGTTTGCCCAACGCGTCGAGAAAGAGATCACCGGGATCGTCCACGAACGTGCCGCCGACATCCCCGCCAACGAGCTTGCACGCGAGACCCGCCGTGTCCGTCTGATGCTCGAAAAGGAACGCACGTCAAAACGGGTAAGCGAGGTGAACATCAAGCACGGCCACGGGGGAATGCTCGACATCTATTTCGCTATCCGCTTTCTTCAGCTCCGCGACAACGTCCCCGACGAACCCGACAGCCGCTCAAGCGATCTCATGCTCGAACGCCTGCGTCTGCGGGGTTCCATTTCTCAAACCGATTTCGACGGCCTTTATTCCGGCTACGAGTTCCTCTCTTCGCTCGATCACGCTATGCGTCTCGTCATCGGCCGTTCCCACGTCGTGCCCCATTCCGGACATCCGCACCTCCCCCGCATCCTCGACCGCCTCGCCCTCACCTCGCCCTCCGAACTCCAACAACACCTGACCCTCTACCGAATTTCCATCCGCGAAGCCTTCGACTCCATCACAGCGCAAGATAGATAACGACCGCGATAGGTGCGCACCGGGATAATCGAGGAATATTTAAGTTGAAAACCTTGGGTTCAGGCGAAGGTTTCTTGGGCAAGGGGCCGGCGATACCAGCACTTGGTGCAAAACCGGCTGCGGCGTAGTTCCGCCATACTCATATCTTCAAAATCAGGCAGCGCGGAAATGAGGTATTGCTGATCTTCCGTCAGATCGCCCCACGGGCGCACCTTCATCGCATTGCATCTCGGGCATAGCGATTCGTGTGCAAATGCTTCCATCTTCTTTTCCGCTTCACTTTTGCGTCGGCAGCGAGTGTGAGTTTAGAATCAAAATACTAACCCGACCGGGCGTGAAACTCCAAGCGAATTTCGCGCGTAACCTGAATAGTTATTCCCGGTGCCCGTTCTCTCTAAACGACACGACAAATGAACATCAAAAAGATCCTGTTTCTGGCGACCGTTCTGTCTGCTTTCGCGCTCGCCTCGTTCGCACAAACTGAAGAAAAGTTCGATTTCTATTCACGCGGTGATTACCGTCCCAATGTGCCGAGGCCGCAGCAGTTTTTGCGATTCGACGTCGGCGAGCACCACACCACCTACGCACAGATGGAAAAGGTGATCGAAGAGATCGCCGAGGCGGCACCCGACCGTGTAAAGATCTTCGATATCGGCACCACCAATGAACACAGGATGCAGCACGTCGTCGCGATCTCGTCGCCTGAGAACATGGCCCGCCTCGACGAGATCAAAACACAAAACGCCAGGCTTACCGATCCAAGACTCACCACCGCAGCCGAGGCCGCACAGATCGCCCAGAACAATCCCGCGATCGCGTGGATGGCATACACGATACACGGGAACGAATCAGCATCGTTCGAAGCGATGATGCAGGTGATCTACCAGCTTGCCGCGTCGAACGAACCGGCTACGCTGGATATCCTGAAGAACACGATCGTCTTGGTTGTCACCGGCGAAAACCCTGACGGGCACGAGCGCTTCGTCACATGGTACAACTCCGTGGCCATCGGCTCGCCCGACCGCTACGCGATCGAGAAACGCGAACCGTGGGCCATCTGGGGGCGCGTCAGCCATTATCGCTTTAACTTAAATCGCGATACGCTCGCCTTCACCCAGAAGGAATCGCGAAATATGCAGAAGTCGTACATGGAATGGAACGCACAGGTTGCCGTCGATCATCACGGCCAGCCCGAGCAGTACTTCTTCCCGCCTGTCGCTCTGCCGATCAATCCGAATCTTCCGCAGCCGCAATACAATAAATGGCTCGACGTCTACGGGCGTGCGAACGCCGGTGCGTTCGATCGCAACAAGTGGGATTATTACGTGCGCGACGTTTTCGACGCCTTTTACCCCGGCTACTGGGACATGTACCCGTCGCTCAACGGTGCCACAGGCATGACCTACGAGACCGACGGCGGGGGGCCCAAAGGCCTGAACTACACACGCGACGACGGCACCAACCTCACCTTCCGATCCTCCATCGCAAAGCATTACGTGGCATCGATGACCACGCTGGAAACCACGGCGAAGAATAAGGTCGAAAGGATCAAGGACTTTTATGATTTTCGAGCTCGAGGCATGGCGGAACACGCCCGGGCCAAGATGAAACGCATCGTTATCGACCCGACCAGCGACCGCGTGAAAGCCGCCGATTTAGTGGAAGTGCTCCGGCTCTCGAATATCGAAGTCAAAGCGACGACGGCACCTTTCACATCTAACACCGCCCATACCTATATGGAGAAGGATTCGAAGTCGGTAGCGAAAACCTTTCCTGCAGGTTCCTACGTCATTGATCTCGATCAGCCTCAACGAATCTTTCTTAAGTCGATCCTCGAACCCGACACTCCGCAGGACAAAGCCTTTATTGAGGACAATATGGCCCGCTTTCGCCGCAACCAGATGCGTGGGCCCGGCCAGCCCAAAGAGCAATACGGTTTTTACGACATCACCGCATGGTCGCTGCCGCTCGGTTGGGGCGCCAACGCTCATTGGACCGAAGAAAACGCGAACATCCCGACAATCGCGGTTGATCAGGCTTATCTCGATACCGCAAGACGCGGCAATGTAACGGGACGCGCCGCTATCTCGTACATCATCCCTTACGAAACGGACACGACCGCCGCAATGGTGATGCGTCTGATGCAAAATGGTTTTCGGGTAAATGTCACCACCCGCCAGTTAAATGCCGGCGGTCGCAACTGGAATCCAGGCACTTTCGTGGTTAGGGTTTCACGAAACCCCGATTCGATTCACGAAACGATCTCCAACTTTGCCCGCGAGATGGGAGTCAACGTGATCGCGGTCAACTCTGGGTATTCGGAAGAAGGAGACACGAGCGTCGGCGGCGAGGCCGTAGCCGCCCTCCGGCACCCGAAGATCGCTATTGCTGCCGACGAAGGTGTAACTCAGGAATCGTACGGCGGTATCTGGTGGACCTTCGACAAGTTTGGGGTGAAATTCACACCGATGACGATAGCTAACATCCGCGGAGGAGGCCTTAGGAACTATAACGTTCTCATTCTTCCTGACGGGTCGGCGAGTCGGTACATGAGTTCATTCGGAACAAGCGGAATAGCCGCGTTAAAGCAGTTTGCTCAGGATGGTGGCACGATCGTAACGGTGAGCGGAGCCTCCGTTTTTGCCACACTGAAAGACGTCGGTCTCACTTCGTCTAAAATGGTCGGCAGCGACGACGACGAACAGAAAGGCAAGGTCCCTGACGACAAGCCCCAAGCGTCGCCCACGGCATCCCCATCGCCCCGCCCCACGGAAACGCCCGCTCCGCTTCAATCCGACCAGATGCCCGAGGTCGGTCCGGCGCTGCCTCCGATCGCTTCCCCATCCGCCAACGCGAACAAGGTTCCGGAGGCACTGGCGGGCGCTTTGTTCCGTGCGACTGTCGACCGCACAACGTACCTAAACTACGGGGTACACCAGAACGAAATCCCCGTGTTGATCCAGAGCGGCTACTTCTTCCGATATTCTAAGGAAGGTACCAACGCCGTCGTTTTCGATGCCAATCCGACGCGGCCTTTGACCGTCTCGGGTTTTGTGTGGGAGGGTAACACGGAACGCCTGCTCAAAGGCACCTCTTACATAATTGACGAATCGACCGGCAGCGGCCACGTAATCCTCTTCGCCGAGGATCCGTTCTACCGCGGCATGACGAGGTCTACGACCCGACAATTCCTCAACGCCATCGCCTTCAATGGTGTATTCTAAAGTATGCCGGGGTACGGCGGAACGAACGCGAAAGGGGTGAGGATAAGTAATTATGTTTACAGTAAAGGCAGGATATAGTGACGCGATCGAGATCAAATCTCCGGCCGATCAGGTCCGTGATTTTTTCGCTGATCTCAGCAATTTTGCCGACCTTATGCCCGGCATCGCCGCCATTCACACGGATTCCAAAGGGATCGCGCACTGGAAGATCGAGGCCGAAATACCCGTCGTCGGCAAGATGATACACAAGTTCGCCGTCGAACTCGCAGAAAAGACCGAGGAGCGCATCGAGTGGTTCCCGGTTGCAAAGGAAACCCAAAACTTTCTTCGTTTCTCTGCTGAGTTCCTGGAAAAAGCCCGAGATACAACTCTGATCCACTTTTCACAAATGGTCGAGCTTCGTCGCAAATCCGCTCGTGAACTTCACATGCTCGCCGGTCTTGCGGGCGAATCCGTCATCAGCTCTGAAATGAGCAAGAAGATCACCGAAATGATAAAAGTCTTTATTCAAAGGGCTAAAGATCGTTTGGAGAAATAACTTCAAGGAAAAAAGATACGATCCCGTCAGATTTTCCGCGTGAATGTTTGACGGGATCTTTTTTTCTTGGTAAATTCTTATTGAAATTGATTTTCAATTTCTTTTTATGATGCTGAACAACGAGACCACTGTTTGGAAAACCTTAAACCGCAGCGAACAGAAACAGGTGGAAGTTAGCGTCGACGGTGATAATGCCGTGATTCGCTTGTCTAGTTACGCTGAAGGAATAGGTTGGTTTGTCCAGAAGACGATTACAGTCGATGCGGACCTGCTCGATGCTTTAACCGATCAGCTTTCCATGTTGAGGGGAAAGATTGTACGCGAGAACGACGAAATTCTTTCCGCCGAAATTTTAGAATTCTAAGAACAAAATCGTACTTATTAAGCCGAAAAGCCCGCTTGTTTGTTGCAAGCGGGCTTTCACGTTTTGTATCTGTTTTTATTAGATCTCTTTCAAGACGATCTTCTCGGCGTTTACCTTTGCAGTGCGTTCCGAGGTGAGCTTTTCGAGTTCCTCGATGTGCTGCTGCTCTTCCGATATACGCTCTTCGAGCCAGAACTTTTGAGGAAGATCATCCTCGTCGCAAGACGCCCATGCGGCCATGTAAACCGCCATCGCTTCCCTTTCGAGTTCCAAATCCTGCCGAAGCATTTCCTTTGTTTCGACAGATTGCCGTATCATCGCCGGCTCGACCGTTGGAATACCGCCCAGC
>Ga0307410_10000447_pt1 | contig 16578 bp, 13 predicted proteins | sample 322Ometagenome_3_FD_203707 | JGI IMG/M metagenome (GOLD analysis project Ga0307410, IMG submission 203707) | Maize rhizosphere microbial communities from greenhouse at UC Davis, California, United States - 322HYB-O-3 | ecosystem: Host-associated > Plants > Roots > Rhizosphere > Soil | place... | reverse complement strand
GCTTTGACTCTGATTCGGTTTCGCGGTAAATGCGCTCAAGATTTGGTATGACACCCTCAAATGATCCACGATATTCCCAACGGCTGTCAGAATGGCGCGACTGGTACTTGTAGTGGATGCTTTCGTCGCTGCCATACAATATTACCCTAACTTGTTCTGGCTTCATCTTGACTATTGGAGTCGCAAGGTCAAAACCAAACTTTCTGCCTACGTCGCGCAGCATTGCAGATCGAAATGTTGCAAAGTGTCCAGTCCACGGCTTTATTGCGCCTTCTATTATGCTCTTTGACTTGTCTGGTATTATCAAATCTGGATCGAATTCAATTTTGATGCCAAGTCCATTGCATTCCCTGCATGCTCCAAATGGCGAGTTAAATGAAAAGGTTCGCGGCTCCAAATCTCCAAGTGAAATGCCGCAGTGAGGACAGGTATTTCTCTGCGAATACATCGTGTCCTTGTTGTCAACTGAAACAACAACAACCCCTCCGCCTACCTTGAGTGCAGATTGTATCGAGTCAAAGAGCCTACTCTTTTCTTGTGGCGAGGGCTTGAGCCTGTCTACGATCACTTCTATGGTGTGCTTTTTCTGTCTGTCGAGCCTTGGATAATGGGGCTTTTCTTCTTCTTCATCCTCCTCCTCGTCGAGCCTCGTTACCTCTCCATCCAGCCTGATGCGAGAGAAGCCATCCTGCTTGAGTTGATCGAATAATTTTTCGTATGTTCCTTTCTTGGCCTGTATGACTGGGCCTATGATCATAACATTCTTCCCTTCCGCTGTTTTCATTATAGTTTCTGTGATCGAGTCAGCTGACTGACTGGCTATTTTGCTGCCACACTTGGGACAATGAGGTATACCTATTCTTGCAAACAGCAGACGCAGATAATCGTAAATTTCTGTCACCGTGCCAACAGTCGAGCGTGGGTTCTTGCTTGTCGTCTTTTGCTGTATAGATATCGCTGGAGACAAACCATCGATTGAATCAACGTCGGGCTTGTCCATCAATTCTAAAAATTGTCTTGCATAAGCCGATAGTGATTCCACATAACGTCTCTGACCTTCTGCATATATCGTGTCAAATGCGAGTGTAGATTTCCCAGAGCCAGACAGGCCCGTGATGACTACCAGCTTGTTCTTTGGTATTTCGACATTAATATTCTTGAGATTGTGCTGTCTTGCTCCTTTGATTATTATATAGTTGTGCATTATGACACCTTTGAGAATGCCGGCTCGCCAAGAACCTTTCTTATCTTATCCAGCTTTTCGCGAAACATTATTGCCTTTTCAAACTCTAGCTCTTCAGCAAACCTCTTCATGGTGGCCTCTGTCTCTACAGCGAGTTTGAACAGGTCCTCCTTTGCCATCGACTTTATCTCTACATCAACATCGGCAATTTCCTTAGCACTTTCTGGGACTGGCTTAACTATTGTCTTTGGAGTTATCTTGTTTCTCTTGTTGTATTCCAGTTGCTTTTTGCGCCTGCGTTCGGTTTCTTCGAGTGCTTGCTTCATAGACTGAGTAATATGATCTGAATACATTATGACAGTGCCGTCAAGGTTTCTTGCTGCTCTACCAAATGTCTGAATGAGGCTGGTTGTGTTGCGCAAGAATCCCTCCTTGTCTGCATCAAGGATTGCAACAAGGGAAACTTCGGGAATGTCAAGGCCTTCTCTCAGCAGGTTAATGCCTACTAGCGAATCAAACTCGCCAAGCCGCAGCTGCCTTATGAGTTCTGTACGCTCAAGACCCTCAATCTCTGAATGGAGATAACGCACGCGCACTTTGTTTTTTGCAAGAAATTCTGCCAAGTCTTCTGCCATTCTCTTTGTCATTGTCGTGACAAGCGTCCGCTGGTTCTTCTTTGCCCTATTCTTTATCTCCTCTATCAAACCTTCCATCTGATTCTTAGTGGGCCGGATCTCAACTTTGGGGTCTACAAGCCCCGTAGGACGGACTAGCTGCTCGATGACCTGCAAGCTACTCTTTAATTCATAGGGACCAGGTGTAGCCGATACAAAGATCACATTCTTGAGGTAATTCTTCTCAAACTCTTCAAACTTGAGCGGACGGTTGTCGAACGCACTTGGAAGGCGAAAACCATAGTCAATTAACATCTTCTTGCGAGTATAGTCGCCGTTGTACATGGCATGCAACTGCGGTAATGTAACATGTGACTCGTCAATTACTAGCAAAAAGTCATCGCCAAAAAAGTCGAGCAGGCAGTAAGGTGGCTGTCCAGGTGCCCTGCCGTCCAAGTGACGCGAATAATTCTCAATTCCAGAGCAATAACCAAGCTCCTCTATCATCTCCAGATCGTATTTTGTGCGCTGTATAAGCCTCTGTCTTTCAAGTTCTGATGGCAGGCTTGGAAGCCAGTTCTCCAGCTCGCGCTTGATTGAGGCAATAGCTCTATTGCGTGAATTGTCGTCGGTAATATAGTGCTTGGCTGGAAATATCTTGACTGCATTTACGTCGCGCAATTTCTTCATAGTGACATGGTCATGTATGCTTATGTGCTCAATCTCGTCACCAAACATTGAGATCCGGATAATGTCATCAGAATATCCTGGGATGATATCAATCGTGTCACCTTTGACCCGAAGACTGCCTGGCACAAGCGACACGTCATTTCGCTCATAACGCGCTTCAATAAAATTGTGAATTAGCAATTTGCGGTCGATTGTCATTCCTTTTGTTACTGAAATTGCATTTTTCTCCCATTCTTTTGGCGAGCCAAGGGAATAGATGCACGACACTGTAGACACAATTATTGTGGGCTCGCCAGACATCAACATAGCAGTCGCTTCCAGCCTCATCTTCTCTATCTTTTCATTCACCTCAGTGTCCTTTTCGATATAGGTGTCTGTCTGAGGGATGTAACTTTCAGGCTGATAATAGTCGTAAAAGCTTACGAAATAGCCAACATTATTTTTCGGGAAAAACTCTTTGAATTCTGCATACAGCTGCGCTGCAAGGGTCTTGTTATGAGAAATCACAAGCATATTCTTGTTTGCACTTGCAATGACATTTGCAATTGTAAATGTCTTGCCGCTGCCAGTCACTCCGAGGAGGGTCTGACGTCCACCCTTTCGCACGCCTCTGACGAGCTGCTCTATTGCTTCAGGCTGGTCTCCGCTAGGCGGAAAGGCATCTTTTGCCAGAGTAAAGCCTGTAGAGCTGGTAAGCAAAGTGCTAGAACACCTATTTTCTTAACGCGCTTATATGGCTAATGCTTCAACCTCATTATCCTTGTGCTTATACTCTCTGTTCGCGCGTTTGGTAATATCTGTCCGCCTGGATCTACGAGACTTACTTGTATGACTACCTTGAGACAATCCTGCGGAGGACATCTTCTGTAAGTCATATCGTATTTTGTGATTACTGCGGTGTCTGTTATGACGCTAGCCTACCATGCAAGAATGACGAAACCCCCCTCGATACTCGCTCAGAGTGTCCAGATTGCAACTTCGTAAACGGTACTTTTGAGCCTAAAAACGCCGCCATGTCCTGGAGCCCCACTAACTGATGGGATTATTAAATTCAGTAGTTTTTTATTAATTTCTCTGGTGTTCGGGACACTTCAGGCAAATTTATTTTGAAAGATCCTGCTTGAATTTCAATACCGTCGATGCTACCTTTGCAGGATTTCGTTCCCCTGTATCATAATATTCCATCGTATTTTTAGCCCAGTGGAAAATTTGAGAATGGCATGGATTCTTTTGTCATCCGAGCCAGCTGCCTTATATTTGATATAAGTGTCTTTTGAGCTGTCAGCTTGAGCCATCAAACGAATCTTTCTATTCTATTCATCTACCGAAGAACTTTTGTTCAACTACAGTGCTACGTAGAGGTATGGGCAGCAGCAGTCTAGACATTCCTAGAGTAGACAAGCGTGAATTCTTGGATTTTCTGCAAAATGAGGGTAAAGTGCGACTGGACGATTATGTTGAGGGCGCAGTTGAGGTCGCCGAAGAAGTCCATTCTGACCAAATGCGCGAAGACGGCACCTCCCCGTTCCTTGAAACCCACACATGGCCAGTCACGATGGATGTAGTAAGGCATTATCGCTCAGTCAATCGCAATATCACAAGCGTGGAAATTGCAACCGCAATTCTCCATGACGTCATGGAAGACGACGAGAGAATCTTGAATCTACATGAATCCAAGTCATACGGATTTGAAGCGTATCTTGCATACAGGTTTGGGAGCAGGATTGGTGACATTGCAAGCGAACTAAAGATCAAGCCCCTTGAAAACTATCCAGGAGCAAACGATATAGAGCGCCAATTGGAGCGCTTTTTGGAATACTGCGACATCCTTCGCGAAGCCGAATACGACGTCAAGGTAATCAAGCTGGCAGACAGGCTTAACAACATGTCATTTATCAGGCACGTTCCAGGACATGACAAGATAAGGCGCTACATGCGGGAAGCAGAGGACTTTTACATTGCATACACTATGCTGCCGCCCAAGATGCCTCACTTCTATCAAAGTATGAGATCCGATTACGAAAAGCTGAGAGTATTATCGACACAAAAGCTGGTCGCCGCATAACTTCTTCTTTCTTTACAAACAATTTAATGATAGTAGTTTATGGAGATAAAAAGGATAAGTATTGACGTCAACAACAACAACAAAAGACCTCAATGTTGCAGTTATTGTGAAATTAGAGCCCGATTTCTCTGAAGGAAATGTAAGCTACAATGCCGACGGCACGCTCAATCGAGCAGAAACAAAGAGTATCCTTGGACCTCATAGTGCTATAGCGGCAAATGCGGCATTTTATGCTAAGGTCAAATACGGCGCCCGCGTTGCAGTTGGAACGATGGGTCCCCCTATTGCAGAGAGCGCGCTACAGCAAGCGCAGCTGCTCTGCGATGCAGACGAACTTCATTTGTATAGCGATAGGCTCTTTGCTGGTGCCGACACGCTTGCTACGGCCGAAGTGCTGAAGGCCGGCGTCTCTAAGGTGGAAGGTGATGGTAAAGTCGATATCGTGTTTTCCGGTCACAGGGCGTCGGATGGCGAGACTGGCCAAACAGGACCCCAGACTGCTTGGAAGCTGGGCTACACCTTCCTTGGACATGTCATAGATTATAATGTTGATCTGCAGAGCAGATTTGTGAGGGCAAAGCGTCTTATCTCACTTCAAGGATTTTATGATATCATTGAAGAGGTTGAGGCACCCCTTCCGGTTTTCATATCTATCGACCCATCATACAAGGCATTTTTTAATAGTGTGTCACAGAGGCTTGCGTTTGAGAAATATCAGAAAGAAGCAAGATCACGTGCAGAAAACTACAAGCAATTCCTGAAGGTTTTAAACACACAGCAGCTGGGTATCGATCCAAAACTAGTTGGGTTACCCGGCTCACCAACGATTGTTTACAAAGTCGAGCGCATACCAAAGGCAAAGGCTAGCAGAAAATCCGAAGTTATCGATGGTGCAAATCGTGATCAACTTACAAGGGTGGCAGCCAACATGTATGAGGTGCTTGGAGGCATGGTGATCAAATGATGTCAAAGTACCAACACCTCTATGTTGTCATAGAGCATGAAGACGGCGTGCCAGTGCCTGTCAGCCTAGAGATGTTGGGTGAGGCTAGGCGGCTCATGGATGGTTTTAATAAGAGATATTCCTCTGACGAGAAAGTGGTCGCAGTTGTGCTTGGACACAATGTGCGCAAGTTATGCGAAGAACTTATTTTTTATGGCGCTGATGCAGTGATTTATGCAGATAACCCGGAACTTCGATACAGGAGGAACCTTATCGACACCAAGGTGATAAGCCAGATAGCGAGGAGCAGAGAGGTGGCGGCAAAATTCTCTGATACTTCTGAATTTGTAAAACCACGCTACATGTTCTTTGGCGCAGACAGCATAGGGAGGCACCTATCGTCTACAGTTCTGGCAGAGCTTGAATCAGGACTTGCATCGGACATTAACAAACTTGTTATCGAGGACTTGGAAATAAAACATGAACATAAGACAAAGGGACAAGCGATGAAGTATGAAAAAACACTTGAAATGTATAGGCCCGACTTTTCCGGCTTCCTCTGGACCACTATTCTTTGCCTTGACAACCGCAACCCCGCCATTGAGCGTGAATACCATCCGCAGGCATGCAGCATAATTCCCGGCGTATTTGCCCCAATTGAGCCTGATACATCAAGGCGCGGCGCAATAGTAGACTATGTCCCTGAATTTGACGAGCGCGACCTTAAGGTAAGAATACTTGATAGAAAAATAGTGAAAAGTGCAGTCGACTTTGATAGCCACAAGGCTGTGGTAAGTTTCGGCAAGGGAATCAAGGATTCGCCAGAGCAGAACATCAAGCAGGTGGCCGAGCTTGCAAAAGAGATTGAAGCTGAAGTTGGCATTTCGCTTCCAATATCAAAAAAGCCGTTTCCTGTGAGTGAAGGAATAAACTCCACCTACATGATACCTGACAGGGTCATAGGAACTAGTGGCCGCAAGGTAGCACCCTTGCTCTATATTGCAGTGGGAATAAGCGGCGCTATGCAGCACATTGCAGGCATGAAAGAGTCCGGGTTTATAGTGGCAATTAATCCAGATGAAAACTCGCCGATAAAGGACGAGTGTGACATATTTATCAGGGGAAGAATGGAGGATGTGATACCGCTCTTGCTTGAGCAACTGAGAAAGCAGAGACCCATAATAGAGGTAAAGAAATGATATGGAGCACTATGACGTTGCAATAATTGGCGGCGGATCTGCTGGCCTTGCAGCGCTAAAACAGCTGTCAAACCTGAACAAACAAGCAATATTGATTGAGGCAGGCAAGAAGGCCGGCAGCAAGAATATTTCCGGTGGCATACTGTATTCTAAAAAGCCCAAGCATGGCAAGACATTTAACGTTGAAGACGTTTATCCAGAATTTCTGCAGGATACACCTGTCGAGCGCAGGATAACTCAGTACATGCTGCATGCAACCTCTCGTGACAAGGTGTTCACAATGAACCTGACTGCAGCACATGAATATCAAGCAAACTTTGGCTATTCCGTTCTTCTAAATAAGCTGAATGGGTGGTTTGCAAAGCAGGCCAGCGAAAGTGCAGAGCGACAGGGCGGTGGCATAGTGTCAGGTGTGCACGTCCGCTCGCTAAACTGGCAAAATGAAAAAACAGTGATTGAAACTGACGAGATAGAGCCCTTTGAGGCAAAAGCAGTAATTGCAGCAGACGGCGTCAACTCGGAACTTGCAGAAATGACTGGTGCTAGGGCAAAATTCACGCCAGAGCAGCTGTATCAGGGTGTAAAAGTCATAGTCAAGTTGCCAGAAGAGATAATTGAGCAACGGTTCGGAATTGGACCAAATGAAGGCGCTGCTCATCTATTTGCCGGCGACGTCACGCTCAACCATATCGGAGGCGGATTTTTGTATACAAACCTCGATACTCTTTCTGTAGGTGCAGTCTATCATTATGACTCTCTTATGGAGAGACCATCAGAACCTTACACACTGGTAAATGCTCTGATAAAGAATCCTTTGGTTGCAGAATTTATCAAAGATCAAGTGGCAGTCAAAGAGGAAATAGACAAGAACCTGCCAAAGGAGGAACAGCTTAGGACACGATTTGCGGTTAGCAAATTGATAAAGACATGGAACGAGCTTCGTGATAGCTACCACTCGCGTGCTGAAAGGAAAAAGCTGATTGAAAGTGGTAAGTACAAATCGGAAGAGGAAATCCGCGCAAGGCTTGATTATGTGCAAAATGAGCTTGCGACAAAATACTACACAAAATTTGTCACTGATTATGTTGAACTTGAATATGGAGCCAAGCTGGTGCCAGATGGCAAGCGCTGCGCAATGAAAAAGCCGTATTACAAGAATATTCTCTTTGTAGGCGATGCGGCTGGAAGGGGGATTTTTATCGGACCCAGAATAGAAGGGCTCAACGTCGGCATTGACGATGGAGTAAGGGCTGCAAACGCAGTCGCAAGAGCTATTGATAGAAACAACTTTTCTACTCAGTACATGGGCGAATCCTACAGCCAGTCAATAGAAGAGAGCCCATACACTCGAGATATGAAGGAGATAGACAAGGACTATTTGAAGATATTCCTCGATGCTGCAAAGGATGTGCCAAAGGATATCATCGGACAACGCTACGGCATGGTGTTCAGGCTAATGTCAAGCGGCACACTAAGAGGACTGGCTGTAGGCTTTGCAAACATCCTCGGCTACGACAAGCTGTTACCGCTGGTCGAATCCGAAGACACGTATGTTCAGGTGCCAATAGAACTTGCAGAAAAGACGGGGAGACAAGTTCAGGCAACATATGAACCTACAATACCGACGATAGCCCAGCGCATCGCACAGCTAAAGTACGATGACGACAGGGTTTCGCACATCAAGGTACTCAATCCAAAGTCAGAATTCATGAAAAAGATGGTGACCCTTTGTCCCACACTCTGCTACAGTATGGAAGGGGGTGATGTGACGCTCCAGCATGAAGCATGCATCGAGTGTGGCTCCTGTGCTAAGGAAACGGAGTGGCGCCACCCAAGGGGAGAAAAAGGGGTAATCTACCAGTACGGTTAGCTAGCTAGTGTTCATTCTTCCACTTTATTGAGCAGCCAATGGAAGGATCAAAGTCCTTCTCTATCTTTTCTCCCCTTAGGAGCTTGCGAACGTTATTCTCCATAACTGGTACTGCAGGTCTAGTTTCTGGCTCTAGTGCGTCATTTATCTTACCGTGGAATACTAGCTTATGGTCGGCATCAAAGAGGAAAGGGTCTGGAGTGCATACCGCACCGTATGCCATTGCGACATCTTGGCTTTCATCTATTAGATATGGAAAATTCAGCTTGTGCTCATCTGCAAATATGACCATGTTGTCAAAGCCCTCGTCATTGTAGTTCGGATCATTACTATTGATGCCAATAACTTGAAGTTCAGATGCATTAAATCTGCTTTGCAAAGCAACAATATCACCAATCCTTGCCTTGACGTAGGGACAGTGATTGCAAATGAACACAACAAGTGCTGCCTTGCTCTTGTAATCCTGCAGTGAGTGCATCGTACTATCCACGCCTTTCAATGTAAAATCCGGTGCCCTGCTGCCTGTCTTGAGAACTTGGGGTGATGAAGCAGTCTTGACCATGCCAAATGATGCAGTTTGCAGATATTATAAATCTATTACAAATTCACAGCATTAGCATTATAAACATACTAATCCTAAATAATAATATCTTTGGGCCCTTATGGAAAGTAGGGTTTCAGCAGCAGTAACAACAACAACAACAACAAACTCTTGCCAATAATTCTGCTGGTAGCATCTGCTGTAGCAATTGTTGCTATGTCTATCCTTCCGTTCTTTGGAGTATACTTTTTCTTTTTGTTTCTACCGCTAACCTTCAGTTTGCCGTGGTCACTAAAAAGGCTAAGGCGGCACAAGGCAAGAAAGCATTGGAATGTAGAGGATCTCCGCTAGCAAATGCAAAAGAGTTCTTTGCAAAATCAGAAGAAGTGAGAAGACATCCAGTACCGCAACTTGACAAGAAATGCTTCTCATAGAAAAGGACCAATGCACATATCAGTCTTCTACAAAAAAAGTATCTCCAGGCTGGATATATATATAGCAATCATGCAATCACTATTCATTGCAGTAGTCAAAAAGCAGAGCAGATTAAAAAGAGCTTGAACAAATAATTACTCCTTTGTCTGAATTAGTGCACTATGTCAGATTCAATTGATGCCGTCTTACAGTTTCCACAGCGCAAGATCGTAGTAGCAGAGAATGATGTTTTCTTAGACAAGCAAATAAAAAATGATATTTTCATTCTAATGGTGGAAGAATCGTCTGGTTCGGCGGGGGGAAGAGCGGCCAGCTTCGGCCACAGGCGAGTCGATAGAATATATGGTTTCTCATGCTATGGTATCGGTAAGTGCACAAAATTCTTTGACACTATAGAGCAAGATAAGATCGACCAGTTCGTTATACCATACAGTGCAGTTGCAATGGACATCAGGCTTTCAGACGGCAAGCCGTACGTGTTGCAGGGGATAGTAGATCCCGATTCTGTAGCATCCTACCGTTCAGTGGTAAGCAATCTAAAATAGGCTTACAGACCAAGAACAACTAGCAATGTCAGAAGACCCCCAGCGCATTGAGCAGGCAGTCGCTGCAATAGAAGACTTACTTTACATGGGTGCAATCAGGCTTGTCGATAAGGAAGACAGGGCACTCTTGTCACCTCAGTTCTCCCTTGTAGTTTCAAATATGATGTCGAGCATGAAAATCGACGAGGGTGCTGATAGCAGCGATATAATGAAGCTCATGTACTATTCACTGCTGATCTATATAGGCGAGTACCTGAAGATGCCAAAGTCTTTTATGATAGCGCTTGGAAACGATCTGGAGAAAAATCGCGACAGCATGGAGTCTGGCGCACTTATCACTACTTATGTTACTGTATTAACCGAGATTTGGATTCATAATCGCCAGCAGCAGCAGGAGGGAAAGAAATAGGCGACCATGCACCAGCAATCTAATCAATTGAACGCTCACATCCCTGTGAAGATTCTTATTCATTCATTCATTCTTATTTCTACTCCTGGCGGGGTTTTCTAAATCAGAAAAAGCCTGATAGGCATGGCATATGATTTTTAAGGTAATCTGGTTTACATGTCTTCTACGATGTTTCACATGTCGCTTAAGCCGTCAATCATAGAAACAATCCCTCTATTGAGGAAGTCTGAGCCCAAGGTGTGGATTGAAGCATATGGCTGCTCGGCAAGTATGGCGGATTCTGAGATGATAAGCGGGCTCTTAAAAGAGGCCGGCTATGAAATTGCAAGCAAGAAAAGTGAAAGTGCCCTTAACCTCATTGTCACATGCTCTGTCAAAGATACAACCGAGCATAGAATGTTGAGTAGGATCAGGACAATGACCAAGTCGGGCAAGCCCATAATAGTTGCAGGATGTCTGCCAAAGGCAGACAGGGCAAAAGTAGAATCAGTGAATTCTTCGGCAAGTATTCTTGGACCAAATAGCATCGACAAGGCTCCGGATGCTGTAAGGTTAGCCCTTTCAGGAGGCAGACTGGTGGCGCTTAGAGATTCTCCGCTCGATAAGGTCAACATTCCTAGGGTCAGGCTAAACTCCGCGGTCAGCATAGTAGAAATAGCAAGCGGATGCATGAGCAAGTGCACTTTTTGCCAGACAAAGATTGCCAAGGGGTGGCTTCGGAGCTACCGCATAGGAGATATCGTCAGGCAGATCAAATCAGACATCAAAAGTGGCTGCAAAGAAGTATGGCTTTCCTCAACCGACAATGGATGCTATGGAAGAGACATAGACACCAACCTTGTAGAGCTTCTGAAGGCATGCTGCTCCATAGAAGGCAGCTTCAAGATAAGGGTAGGAATGATGAACCCTATGTATTTGCCTGCGATACTGGATAGAATGGTCAGTTTGTTCGGTGAAGATGACAAACTCTTCAAGTTTCTCCACATCCCTGTGCAAAGCGGAAGCGACAGAGTATTGAAAAAGATGAAACGTGGTCACACCTCCAAGACATTTATGGACGCTGTGAAGGCTTTTAGAGGCAAGATCCCTGAGATGACGATCTCTACTGACATCATTGTAGGATTTCCGTCAGAAACGGAAGATGATTTCAAAGAGACTGTTGACTTAGTCGAGAGAACTCAGCCGGACATTGTTAATATTTCGCGCTATGCTGCCCGGCCAGGAACGGAGGCATATGGATGGAAGGGCATGAGGGTCAACTCTCAAGTTTCCAAGGAAAGGTCAGAGTGTCTGCACGCTCTTACAAGGAAAATTGCGAAGAAACGCAACTCTATCTGGCAGGACTGGCAGGGCGAAATAGTAATTGATGAGATTGGAAAAGTGAGGCAGGGAAGAAACTATGCATACAAGCCAGTAGTCATATCATCAACAACAACTACTACTACTGCTGCTAATGACCGTCAAATTCTTCTCGGTGACAAAATGTGTGTCAAAATTTATGATTTTTCCAACTTTTCATTGAAGGCAAAGATAATTTTGTAGGTCAGCTAAACTTTATTACGCGATGATTAGCTTTTGATTAATCACCAAAGCTTTTTAACTTGACATCAGTATCTCTGTGCGGGGGAGCTCGGGGAAACCTTGGAGGATGAGCTATCGCTTAAGAATCCTATGCTGCTGGTGGGCATCGGTGGTGTAGGAAGTAAAATCGCAGCTGCAGCAAGTGCAGCTCTTGAATGCAAATGCCTATTGATAAGCAACGATAAGAAGGATTTAGTCCACAATGATAAGTGCACTGCTATTTTTGTTCGTTCTGGAGAATGGGTCAACCCTTCTTGTTACAAATTACGCTCTTTTGTGGAGGGTCATCGCAAAGAGATGGCTGCAGCAATGCGCGGCTATTCGACAGTCATTGTTGTTTCAAACTTGGCGGGCCGAGCCGGCACGGCAATAGCACCACTTGTATGCAGGACGGCAAAAAAAGATTCCAGTACAGCAGTAATCTCTCTAGCAATTATGCCCTTCAAATACGAAGCGGATCGCATTTTCAGTGCTGGAACAGCTCTCAGAAGAGTGCGCGAAGTTTCAGATTCAACGATAGTGATGGACAACGACGCATTCTTGGATAATAACCCAGAGCTGTCTCAACAAGATTGCTTTGCCATAACAAATAATGCAATAGTTGAGGTCATTGCCTCCATCTCTGCAGGTATGATAAAGCCGGCAATGAACGTGCTATGCACAAGCAGGGCAAGCCCTAACTCGGAATCCTCTCTCCGCGACTCGCTTTCAATGCTATATAATGCCGTGTCAGATGCAAGCACCGTCAAAAGAGCGATGGTATATGTAATGGGAGGTAAGAGCATTCCTGTTGGTGAGCTGAACAAGCTGGTGGGCTGCGTACGGGGAATATTCAAAGAGGATCGATCAATAGAAGTTGGGATGCTATCCTCCATGTCGTCTTCTAGTGGCGTACGAATTCACCTTGTTGCATCTGCTCCGCAAAAGACACGGTTTGATAGCTACGATCCCTTGGGAGACATCATTCCCGATGTGCTTGACTGGGATGAACCTGACTCGGCTCCTGACATCAAGCTGACCATACCTGCCATCGAATAGGGTATATACTATTATAACAAGATGGCTGGAGCAATAGTAGTAGCTGTAAGAGAAAGAGAGATGGCGCTCTAGTGATACCATATGATATCGTGCGGCTGTAGATGTATAGCATGTAAGAGTCAGCAGCTTGAAAGCTACCCGTTTGTGGCAAAGGATGGCTATGAAGACATTCACCATACATGCAAGTTTTGCGGCACGCATTTCAATCACCTCGACGGGGAGATATATTCAAAATGCGAAATTTGCAAATTTCCCTGACCCCATATTTGTATATGTGTGTGTCTCTGAGGCTGTCAGTTAATCTTTTTTGTTTATCTATGTGATTATATTATATTGTCTGTGTTCTTGCTATTGCTTGATGTTGCTCCTACAATTATAGAAAAAATTGTCTGGAAAGGTAATTTTACAAATTATATTCTGTGATGATTTCTAAAGCCTATAGCAAAAAAGTTCTAGAGTCATATGCAGAATGACTTATTTACAACCCCCCATCAATGGATTTATGTTATCATACTCAATCGTCATGCCTGTGACGATGTCAACAGCCGTCATGAATATGATGTCTTTGACGTCGACAGCAACGATAGAATTTACAGAAAACGCCGGCAATAAAGTGACAGCAAGCACACAACAACAAGTAATAGCAACAACAACAACAACAGCAAGTGAAGAAGGAGGCGCTAGGAACAAATGACATCCAGTAAACTGTCATTGTTGACAAGAACTGCTCCAATGCTATCGCTAGTGCTGATGGTTGGAGGCATTTTGTTTGCAGGGCCGTTAGCAACAGTTCAACAGACAGCAGCAACAACAACTCTCACTGCTGGAGAGCAAAGCGTTCTAGACACCCAAGATTTCGCATTAGAAAACGTAACAGAAGAAGATAGAGATGTCAACGGTATAGAATTTACTCCAAGGTGGGGAGCGATTTCAACACTTGAACCTAATGAACCAAGCGTACTCTTCGCTGATTGTTTTGAAGATGAATTTGCAGTCTCTGCCCAATTCCTTTTCGAGACCTCAGACGTCTTAGCATGGCAATCATTCCCAATAGCATCGGCAACTGATGATTTGATGACGTGGATCGCTGTTGTAGAGAATACTGACAGCTCTAACAATAGAGCGGCTGCTATAGGCGTCATCTGCGCTGGTGAGAACGACGGTGACGATGACGATGATCTAAGCCAAACGACAAAGACAACGATCAATAACATCGTTCAACAGACCGTCAGGATAGAAAATAATCAGATAGTCAACCTCAACCAGGTAGTTAACATCCACCAACAAATAACTCAAAATGCAATTCAAATTGTGCAGATCACAGGCAACAATAACGTAGTGAATCAAGTGATAAACCAGTCAGCTAGCCAGATTGTGAATCAGAACACAACAGCCCCCACAGATATTCAACAGATAATCGACCAGAATGCCGTACAGCAAGGAGTGATAGGGGGAGGCGGCGCAGGCGGCAATGCTACCAGTCTTAGTCAATTGATAGAGCAAGATGCTGCGCAAGGGGCTAACGTGACAGGCGGAGGCGGTCCTACCACCCTTGATCAACTGATAGAGCAAGATGCTGCGCAAGGGGCTAACGTGACAGGCGGCAATGCTACCAGTCTTAGTCAATTGATAGAGCAAGATGCTGCGCAAGGGGCTAACGTGACAGGCGGAGGCGGTCCTACCATCCTTGATCAATTGATAGAACAAGATGCTGAGCAGCAAGCACAAGTGGAGGATGCTGAAGAGGACGGAGCCGACGAGACTGATGGAGGAGCAGGCAATAGCACAGGATAAAAAATAAATAATAACATTTCCCTTTTTTCTTTTTCTTTATTTCTATTATAATGGATTAACGTATTAAGTGAAAAGTGATAATAATAAATTGTGACTGGTATGAGGAGAGAAGCAGCAGAGGGGCAAGCATTTCCACATATGTCCTCAGATTTTGTGCATACTGTTATGACCATCTACTTACTATGCTGGCTATTAGTCGTGTGCCTTGACGACAAGTCCGCTTTTTTCTTGACTCTAATACAGTTTCTTTCATTCAGCTTTTTAATTTGCTAGAATGTATGTGAAATCATTAAGTGCTATACCGTTACACTGGAGTTAATGAGTCCACATAATGGAATAGATGATAACAACAATAAAGATAGAACCAAAGCGATAGCAGCTGCTATACCTATGGCAGGTATAATAGTCGCTGCATCACTTCTGTCAGGATTGTCCCTCCTTAACAGCTATCAGCCAGCTTTAGCACAGCAGAATATGACAAGCAACGCTACTACCACTACTACCTCCCCAACAACAACAGGTGGAGGCACCGGTGCAGAGTCTGCTTGTGCTCCAACACAAATCGCAGGCGCAGGCGGCGCCCAGAACTCCACCACTAACGCAACAACAACAGGCGATGGCGGTGCTGATGCAACGGCAGGTAACGCTACCATGGCCACAAATGCCACTACCGTCACGAATGCTACTACTACTGCTGGAGGAGGTAATCAATCAACTTCAGAGGTAATAATGCATATCGAACAAGCATGTATTGCAGCGCAGAATAACGACACCCAGGGTGTACTGATGAACTTGAATTTAGCCCTGAATGCGTTAGGCGGTAACATGACTACGACTGCAGGCGGCGAAGACGAAGAAGAAGGAGAAGGCGGCGAAGACGAAGAAGAAGGAGAAGGCGGCGAAGACGAAGAAGAAGGAGCAGGTTAGTGACGGCGGTAGATGTGTGTGTGCTAGAATAGCTTCAACATTTCTTTGAATACTACAAAGGCCATCCAATACAGCCTAACAATAGCAATAAGAGATCGATGGCCTCTCTGTTTATTTTTTGCTCTCTCCTAATTTTTTGATCATGGATAGAATATGATGTATGGTCGAGTATGTCCTTGACCTTTCCACTGAAACCTGGAGAGTCGCAGCAGAACATCGTCATCATAGTCGCTGCGGCTTTGGAAGCTTGCTTGTTCTGCTTTTTTTGTTTGGCGCTCAGCTAAACAGTCCTAAACTTAGGCGGCTCGTAGTCTGCTGACCAGGGAGCGTAGCATTTCTTCTTTACCGTGACATGGACAACTCAAGTTGAGAAAGGCATTCTTGGTTATGAAAAGTTGCAAGGTGCCATTTCCTTTGTCTAGCGCCTTTGGCTGCTGCGTATATAGTTAGTAGTAGTGGTGTTTGCGACTTTTTGTAAAGCCATACATGCCAACTCTGTAAATCCGTAGCCGCACGTTGAAGAGCATATATGCACTCTCGCTACAATCTTTTTAAATATTGAAATCCAGTTTGAGGGATAAGGATAAGGATAGAAGGCGAAGATTGTGGTAGAGACTAACCAAAAATCAGAACAAGGTGTTCTTGGCATTCATCACATTACTGCCATAGCCAGAAACCCTCAACGCAACATTGACTTTTACTCGGGCCTGCTAGGGATGAGATTGGTTAAACTGACAGTTAATT
>Ga0307410_10000446_pt1 | contig 16584 bp, 15 predicted proteins | sample 322Ometagenome_3_FD_203707 | JGI IMG/M metagenome (GOLD analysis project Ga0307410, IMG submission 203707) | Maize rhizosphere microbial communities from greenhouse at UC Davis, California, United States - 322HYB-O-3 | ecosystem: Host-associated > Plants > Roots > Rhizosphere > Soil | place... | reverse complement strand
GTCCTCATAGGTCGGATTCTTGACCCAGCCGCCAGTGTAACCAACATCAGTGTCGATCACTCCAGGCACGTTGCGGAGGATCTCCTCCACGCCCCAGAAACAGCCGCCGGCCAGCACCGCCACCTCGGTCTGCTGGGCGCCTGCCACGGCCGAACGAGTCATCCGGTCTTCCTGGCTCATATCGCACTCTCCATCAGCTCATCAAGGATGTCCCACCCCGTTCATCCTAAACTAATCTCGGGGGAGCGTGGTTCCGGGAGCTGGCAGGCACCGGGAGCTGGAGCCTCGCTGCCTTGTTCACCAGATCGGCTAGAGAGTGGGCCTTCATCTTCCGCATGACCTTGCCCCGGTGGGCCTTCACCGTGATCTCGCTGATGCCGAGCTCACGGCCGACCTGCTTGTTCAGCAAGCCGGACGCGACCAGCACCATGACCTCCCGCTCTCGGCGGCTGAGCGACGCGTAGTCATCCCGGAGACTCCGAAGATGCTCCTCTTGACCAAGAGTAGTGCGGCTTCGCTCGAGGGCGTTCCGGATCGCCACCAGGAGGACCTCGTCTTCAAATGGCTTCGTCAGGAACTCGGTGGCCCCTGCCTTCATGGCCCTCACGGACATCGGGACGTCGCCATAGCCGGTGATGAAAATGATTGGCATGTCGACCCGATCGACGATTCGTTGCTGCAGGTCGAGACCACTGAGACCGGGAAGGGTCACGTCCAGGACCAGACAGCTGGGAGTGAGCCGGCGGGGGCGGGCGAGGAAGTCCTGCGCCGACGCGAATGTCTCCGGCTGCCAGCCGGCAGTGCGAACCAGTCCCTCCAGCGACTCACGGACCGAGATGTCGTCATCGACCACGAACACTGTTGGGGCGGGCTGTGACATAGTGTTTCTCAGGCAGCCCGAAGCGCCGCCTGGAGGGCAGCGAGCAGGGCCGTCTCACTGAATGGCTTGAACAGGCACTCCACCGCACCGGCCTCGAGCAGGCGGGGGCGGACGCTCGGATCCTGTTGGGCGGTGATGAACACGATGGGGATCTCCTGCCGGCGCCGCCGCAACTCTCGCTGCAGATCGGCGCCTGACATGCCCGGCATGGCAATGTCGAGAATCAAGCATCGAATTTCCCCCAGGCAATCCCCGGCGAGCAGGTCCTCGGCCGACGAGAATGCCCGGACCGCAAAACCGAGCTCAGCCAACAAGTCGGGCAGCGACTCGCGGACAGACTCGTCGTCGTCCACCACCGCCACGAGTAAGGGCAGGACCGTCACGCGGTGCTCGCAACGGGTGCCGCGTCGGCCGGGAAAGAAGCCCGGGTGTCCGCAAGCGCGTAGGCGGATATGCCAGGATCTGGCTGGCGGGGAATAGAGAACGCAAACGTGGCTCCCGGACCGATATTCGCCGCGGCCCAGAGCCGGCCGTGATGACTCTCGATGATCGAGCGGCTGACGGAGAGGCCGATTCCCATCCCCTCGCTCTTCGTAGTGTAGAACGCATCGAAGAGCTGGCCCACACTGGCCGACTCGAGGCCGATGCCGGCATCCTGAACGCTCAGGCGCACCCGGTCGCCGCCATCCCGTTCGGTTCTGATCACCAGGTGCCTCGGTCGATCATGCACGCCGCTCATGGCCTCAGCAGCGTTCCGGAGCAGGTTGAGAATGACCTGCTGCAGCTGAACCCGGTCGCCGGCAACCAGGGGGAGCTCCTCCTGGAGCTCTGTTTGCAGCACGACCCCGCTTCTTTGCAGCTCACTCAGCGACAAGGCGAGCACCTCCCGGCTGGCCTCATTCAGGTCTACCGATTCGGCCGCTGGATCCTTCTTGCTGAAGAGCCCGCGCAGCCGGGTGATCACGTCGGAGGCTCGGTGTCCATCACGAATCGTCCGGCGAGCCGTTTCCCGAGCCCCCTCGATGTTGGGGGGATCGGCGGCCAGCATTCTGAGGCTGGTACTGGCATTGGTGATGATGCCGGACAGCGGCTGACTGACCTCGTGCGCTATCGAAGCGGTCAACGCGCCCAGGGTCGTGACCCGGGCCACCCGGGCCAGCTCGGAGCGGACCTTGCTTAACGCCTGATCGGAGAGCCGCTGCTCGGTCACGTCCTGAATGGCGCCGATGTACTCCAGCCGACCCTGCTCGTCCCGGGTGGCGCGAGCCACCAAATGCAGGTACTTGACCGAGCCGTCCGGCATCTGCAGCCGGTGCTCGTGTTCGAGGTCGCTCCCCTCGTTTCGCCCCCTCCGGATCAGGTGCTTCAGCTGTGGAATGTCCTCCGGGTGAACCCGCGACGCGATACGCTCCAGCCTTACCGGCATTGCCCGCGGGAAACCGAAGATGCGGTAGAGCTCGTCGGACCATGTGATCTCGTTCGTCAGCACCCGCCATGAAAAACTGCCGGTCGAGCTGAGCCGCTGGGCTTCCGCGAAATAGGCTTTGCTCCGCTTCAGGGCCCCCTCGGCCCGGGCCCGTTCCATCGCGATGCTCGCAATGTGGGTGACCTGCCCGATGAGCTCCTGTTGGCGCGGTGAGGGACTTGCCTGCGTTCGCTGGTAAACGCAGAAGGTGCCGAGCACGGAACCGTCCCGGGAACAGATCGGCGTGCTCCACACCGATCTGAGCCCATGGCTGAGGACGTGGTCACGATAGGCCGACGAGCTCCAGCGGGCATCGGAACCGATGTCGCTCACAATGACCTGGTGTTTGGAACTGGCGGCAATTCCACAGGGGGCGACATCGGGCCCCACCGGCAAGCCCTCGATCGCGGCGGTGTAGCTGGTCGGCAGTGAGGGTGCGATCGGGTCGCGGAATGTCGGGCCGCTCCAATCGATCTGATAGACACCACAGGAGCACCTCGGATCAACCTGCTCGACAAAGCGGCACAATGCAGTGAGCACGTCGGACAGGGGATGCCCCGACGCGATCATCTCCAGTAACCGGTTCTCGCCGGCGAGCCAAGCTTCGGCGCGCCTCGATGTCTCCTCGACATCGCTGTTCACCCCGTGCCATCTGGTCACCCGTCCCGAGCCGTCAAGCAGGGGATGCATGCGTAGGACGAAACGGTGGTACACACCATCGAAGCGCCGGAGGCGGAATTCAATTTCTTCGGGCACGCCGGACAGGAGGATGGCTCGCCAGCGTTCGAGCAGGTCAGGCAGATCCTCGGGGTGGACCACCGCCTGCCACCCGTGGCCGGAGATCTGGTCCACACCCAGGCCGGTGTACTCGCACCAGCGTTGATTCAGATATTGAAATGCTCCGGCGGGATCGGCGCTCCAGGCCAGGCCGGGGATGGCGTCGATGACACTGAGCTCCTCCTGCATCGGACCTCCTGACGTTGCAGGCTACAACCATGGCACTTTGAGCGCGTCGCGCCATCGTACGTTGGTATTACTCGGATCGTTGACTGGCAAGCTACCGGCGGATGCCGGCAGCCGATAGACTCCGCCGCCTCGCCGCTCAGGTAGTACGCTCCCGTCCGATACAAACTCGTTACCTCCACCGATACCATGGTCTAATAGCCCAGCATCCAGTCCCTCCGAGATTGGGTTCACCGTCGCATCAGACAAACGATCAACGGTGAGCTTGCCGACACTGTGGTCCTGACAGCTGGGTGAGGAGCCGCCGTATGCCCGAAACGTCTGGGTTCAATCGTCGTCGCTTTTTCGGGACTGCAGCGGCAACCGCTGCTGCCGGCCCGTGGGGTCTTCTCGGTTTCTCCCGGAGGTTGGAAGCTATGACCGAAACTCTGACTGAAGTCGCTCGAGCGAGGGGCAACGCTGGAAGCGATATTCGCCCGTTCCGGGCGCGCTTCCCAGAGGCCGAGCTGACCGACCTCCGGCGGCGGATCAAGGCCACCAGGTGGCCCGACCGGGAAACGGTCCCCGATGCCACCCAGGGAGTGCGGCTCGAAACCATGCACGCGCTGGCGGAGTACTGGGGGACCAGGCACGACTGGCGTAAGGCGGAGACCAGGCTCAACTCATTCCCCCAGTTCATCACCGAGATCGACGGGCTGGACATCCACTTCATCCACGTCCGTTCGAAGCACCCGGATGCCTTGCCGCTCATCATCACTCACGGCTGGCCGGGCTCGGTCATCGAGCAGCTCAAGGTGATCGAGCCGCTGGCCAATCCCACCGCACAGGGCGGAACCGCGGCCGATGCCTTCCACGTGGTGGTCCCCTCGCTGCCGGGTTACGGATTCTCCGGCAAGCCGACCGCACCCGGGTGGGACCCGCCCCGCATTGCCAGGGCCTGGACCGAGTTAATGAAACGGCTGGGGTACCAGCAATTCGTGGCTCAGGGGGGCGACTGGGGCAATGCAGTCTCCGAACAGATGGCTCTCCAGGCCCCACCGGAGCTGCTCGGCATTGCCACCAACATGGCGGCGACCGTTCCCGCCGACATCAACACGGCAATTCTTGCCGGTGGAGCCCCGCCGGCCGATCTCTCGAAGGACGAACGGCGGGCATGGAACCAGCTCAGCTTCTTCTATTCAAAAGGGCTGGGTTACGCCAATGAGATGGCGCTCCGGCCCCAGACGCTGTACGGCATTGTGGATTCACCGGTCGGACTGGCCGGTTGGATTCTCGACCACGACGCCGCGAGCCAGGCGCTCATCGCGCGGGTCTTCGCCGGAGAGCGTGAGGGTCTCACCCGCGACGACATCCTCGACAACATCACCCTGTACTGGTTGACCAATACTGCGATCTCGTCCGCCCGGCTCTACTGGGACAATCGTGAAACGGCAACGTCGGGCTTCTTCGATGTCAAGAACGTCACCATTCCAGTGGCGGTGAGCGCCTTCCCGGATGAGCTCTACCAAGCTCCCCGGAGTTGGGCCGAGAAGGCGTATCCCAAGCTCATCCACTACAACAAGCTCGACAAAGGCGGCCACTTCGCGGCGTGGGAGCAGCCGGAGCTCTTCGTCGCGGAGCTCCGCACGGGCTTCACCTCGCTGCGGAAGGACGCGCGCACATGACCACGCTCAACACCCTCTGTCTTTCGGTTCTCGGCCTGGCCGTAGGCGTATCAGCTTCCTCGACTGCGCAGGCGCAAACCGATAAATCCTCCATCCGGCCTTTCCGAATCAGCATACCGGACAAGGCGCTGGCTGACCTGCGCCGGAGAATTCTCGCGACGCAGTGGCCGGAGAAGGAAACCGTCGCCGATGAGTCGCAGGGCGTGCCGCTGGCGACGATGCGGGAGCTGGCGCGCTACTGGGCGACGGACTACGACTGGCGCAAGGTCGAGGCGACGCTGAACGCTCTGCCCCAGTTCATCACGAACATCGATGGGCTGGACATCCACTTCATCCACGTCCATTCAAAACACAAGAATGCCTTGCCGCTCGTCATCAACCACGGATGGCCCGGATCCGTGATCGAGCAGCTCAAGCTGGTCGACCGGCTGGTCAACCCCACAGCCCACGGCGGGAGCGCAGCGGATGCCTTCGACGTGGTCATTCCTTCGATGCCGGGCTACGGATTTTCCAGCAAGCCGACCACTACCGGCTGGGGGCCCGAGCACATGGGGCGAGCCTGGGCTCAGTTGATGAAGCGGCTGGGCTACAGCCGGTACGTCGCCCAGGGCGGCGACTGGGGAGCGTTCGTGGTGGACCAGATGGGCCTTCAGGCGCCTCAGGGGTTGCTGGCGATCCACACCAACATGCCGGCCACCGTTCCAGCGGACGTCGACAAGGCTCTCCTGGCCGGCGCTCCGGCGCCTTCGGGCCTCTCAGCCGACGAGAAGCGGGCCTACCAGCAGCTGGAGCGGACGTTCAAGCAAGTGGAATACGCCAGATACATGGCGGCTCGGCCGCAGACCCTGTACGGCATTGCCGATTCACCGGTCGGCCTGGCGGCCTGGCTGCTCGACCACAACGATGCCGACGGTCAGCCGGCCGCCGCAGTCGTAGCGGCCCTCAGTCGGACCACGAGCCAAACGGGCGAACTGACCCGGGGCGAGATCCTCGATAACATCACGCTGTACTGGCTGACGAACACCGGCGTGTCGGCCTCTCGCCTCTACTGGGAATACAAGGGCGGCTTCTTCAACGCCAAGGGCGTGAAGATTCCGGTGGCGGTAACGGTCTTCCCCGGCGAGCAATATGAGGCGCCGCGGAGCTGGACCGAACGGGCCTATCCCAAGCTGATCTACTACAACCGGGTCACCAAAGGCGGCCACTTCGCTGCCTGGGAGCAGCCGCAGATTTTCGCGGCCGAGCTGCGTGCAGCATTCAGGTCGCTGCGCTCGCAGGAGCAGCTGGGGAATGCGCGCTGATGGCAGCTTGAGGATCGCCCGCGGGGCAGCAGCGGGTGCCATCGGCCTCGCTCTGCTCGCCGGCGCCGGCTACGCGCAGAACGGTTCGACAGCTATCCGTCCCTTCAGCATCCACGTCCCTCGAACCGAGCTGGCGAGCCTTCGCCGGCGCCTCGCCGAAACCCGCTGGCCTGACAAGGAAACCGTAGCCGATCAGTCGCAGGGTGTCCGGTTGGCCGAGCTCAAGGAGCTGGTTCGGTACTGGGGCAGTGGCTACGACTGGCGCAAGGCTGAAGCAAAGCTCAACGCGCTGCCGCAATTCCTGACCAACATCGACGGGGTCGACATTCACTTCATCCACGTCCGGTCCCGGGAGAGGAACGCGGTTCCGGTGATCCTCACGCATGGCTGGCCCGGCTCGGTGTTCGAGTTTCTCAAGGTGATCGGCCCGCTCACCGATCCAGCCGGTCACGGAGGCAGCGCCCAGGATGCCTTCGATGTCGTCATCCCCTCCCTGCCGGGCTACGGGTTCTCCGGCCAGCCAGCCGGGACTGGTTGGGACCCCGAGCGCATCGCGCGGGTCTGGGCGGAGCTGATGCGGCGGCTGGGCTACAGCCGCTACGTCGCCCAGGGCGGCGATTGGGGCGCCCCCGTTTCCAGCGCGATGGCCCGGCAGGCGCCGCCCGGATTGCTCGGCATCCATCTCAATCTGCCGGCTGCCATCCCGCCCGAAGTCGAAGCCGGACTCGCTGCCGGCCGTCCCGCGCCCGGGGAACTTTCCCAGCAGGAACGCCTCGTTTTCGATGCGCTGGCCATGTACCGCAAGAGTGGAAGCTCGGCCTACAACTCGATGATGACGGCCCGGCCCCAGACGATCGGCTACGGAGTCACGGACTCGCCCGTTTTCCTCGCCGCGTGGTTGCTGGTGCACCCGGGGTTTGCTCAGTGGAGCTACGGCGGTGATCCCCGCCAGTCGCCCACGAAAGACGAGGTGCTGGACGACTTCACGCTCTACTGGCTGACCAGGAGCAGCACCTCAGCGGCACGGCTGTACTGGGAGAACGGTGCCCGGGGGGTGATCAGTGCGGCCGGGCAGAAGACCGCCGAGATCTCGCTCCCCGTCGCTATTACGGTGTTCCCGGATGACGTGTATCGTCCCCCGGAGTCATGGGCCCATCGGGCCTATCGCAACCTGATCTACTTCCACGAGGTCGACCGCGGAGGCCACTTCGCGGCCTGGGAGCAGCCCGAGCTCTTCTCTGAGGAACTGCGGGCGGCTTTCCGATCACTGCGTTGAGGGAGAACTAAGGAGCGATACCTAGGTCCAATGTCGGCACGGTTCCGCGAGCGCTACTAGTTGGAACCGGGCCTTCCGCTGCAGGCACACCCGAGACCCCCCAGGAGGAAACCATGAGCACCAGCGCAATTCAAAACAAGGAGACGGCCAGCGACGCGCGCGTCGGGCAGGTCGACCTGAAGCTCGAGGTCATCACCATCCCGGTCTCGGATGTCGACCGTTCCAAGGAGTTCTATACCCGTCTCGGCTGGCGGCTCGACGCCGATTTCAGCAACGGCGATGAGCGCGCCATCCAGTTCACGCCTCCGGGATCCCCAGGCTCGATTCACTTCGGCAAGCCCAGCCAGGGCGTACCCGGATCAGCCCAGGGGATGTTCCTGGTGGTCTCCGACATCCAGGCTGCGCGCGACGACCTGCTGCGGCGCGGCGCCCAGGTGAGCGAGGTGTTTCATTTCGCCAACGCGCCCGCTCCCTTCGGCGGCTTTGTCGGCGGCCTCGCCCCTGACCGCGGCAGCTATGGCTCGTACGCGGCATTCAAGGATCCTGACGGAAACGGTTGGCTGCTGCAGGAGGTCACCACCCGGTTCCCCGGGCGGGTTGCGGGCGACACCACGTACGCGTCGGTGGGCGACCTGGCGCAGGCGCTGAGGCGGGCGGAGGCGGCCCACGGCGAGTACGAGACGCGCATCGGGCAGCGCCATGCGGACTGGCCGAGCTGGTACGCCGCCTACATGGTGGCAGAGCAGTCCGGCGAAGAGCCGCCGCGTTGAAGTGAAGGGGTTCGACCATGCGCCCTGACGTCGCGCCGGGAAGCACCTTTCCCGACTACGAACTGCCCGATCACACGAGCACTCTCCGCAGGCTGAGCGCGCTTCAGGGCGAGGACCCGCTGATTCTCACGCTTGCACGGGGCCACTATTGCCCCAAGGAGCACCAGCAGCATCTGGAGCTCGCGGCGTTCTACCCCAAGATCGCGGTGGCGTACACCCAAATCGCCACGATCTCGACCGATGACCACCACGCGCTCCAGGAGTTCCGGGCATCGGTCGGCGCCCAATGGACCTTCCTCTCCGACCCCGAGCGGATGGTTCAGAAAGACCTCGAGATTCAGGAGTACACCGATCCCGAGAACAACCCGATGATCCCACACACGCTGGTGCTCAAGCCGGGCCTGGTGATCCACCGCATCTACAACGGCTACTGGTTCTGGGGCCGACCATCGGTCGTCGACCTCTGGCACGACCTCAGAGTGGTGACCAGCGAGATCCGCCCCGACTGGGACCTGAGCACTCCGGGACTCCGCAAGGCCTGGGATGCGGGCGATTTCTCGCCCTTCCACGGCTGGAACAAGGGCTCCAATCAGAAACCGGCAGCGGTTTGACAGGAGAAGGAAACGATGAGCGCCACATCCACAATTGCACCCATCTTGGCCTCTGAGGCAGGCGCCATCACTGCGCCGACACAATTCCTCGAGACCCGGCTGGAGACGTACGCCTACCGCCGCTTCGGAGGAGGAGCCGGCCCACCGCTCGTCTTTCTGCAGCATTTCACCGGGACCCTGGATAACTGGGACCCTGCCGTCGCCGACCAGCTTGCCGGCGGCCGCGAGGTGGTCTTGTTCGAGAGTGCCGGCGTGGGACGCTCGACCGGAGAGGTGCCCACCACCATGGCCGGGATGGCCGAGCACCTCCTCGCCTTCGCCGACGCACTGGGCCTCACCCAGGTCGACCTGCTCGGCTTTTCGCTGGGCGGTATGGTTGCGCAGCAGGTCGCGCTCGATCGGCCGTCCCTCGTCCGCAAGATGCTGTTGGTCGGCACCGCCCCGGCCGGCGGTGAGGACATCATGCACCTGGAGAAGCCGGAGCTCAGGAGAATCCTGGAGGATCCTAACCTTTCGGGCCCTGAGATTCTGGTGAAGCTCTTCTTCACCCCGAGCGAGTCGAGCCTGGCGGCCGGCCAGTCCTTCGTGACGCGGCTGGCAGCACGCACCGAGGATCGCGAGCCCGGGTCGGGCCCGAAGGTCGCTCAGGCCCAGATAACCGCGTTTCGGGCGTGGGAGCGCGTCGATGGCGAACGTTTCGCGGAGCTCCGGCGGATCGCGCAGCCGTGTCTGGTGGTGAACGGCATGCTGGACACGATGATTCCGGTCAGAAACTCTTACCTGCTGGCCGAGCACCTGCCCAACGCAATGCTGTTGATCTATCCCGACGCCGGGCACGGCTCGCTCTTCCAGTTCCCCGACTCGTTTGTGCGGCACGCCACGGTGTTCCTGGATTCGTGAGCCCTTCGACAGCCTGAAAGGAGTATGCTCATGGTCCGGTGCAGGCCTGGTGTGCTGGCTATGCTCGTAGCGGCATCGGGTGTTTTTCCCGGAGTCTCCGGGTGCAGTACTCAGCGCTCGGCCGAGCCCGCGTCAATCCACTGGATAGTCCCTCCGGTGCTGCCACCCGGCGCGCTGATTTCGGTCGTCAGGGGCGATCCCACTCTCCCCGGCGAGTTCACTCTCCTGGTTTCCATGCCCAACGGCTACCGGATCCCGCCGCACAGCCATCCCAGCCATGAGCACGTCGAGGTCAAGGAGGGAACGCTCCTAGTCGGCACGGGAGATCGGCTCGACCCCCAGATGACCCAGGCCTTGGCCGCCGGCGATTCGGCCACCGCCCCGGCCGGGATGCGTCATTTCTCGATCGCCAAGGGACGGACCCTGCTGTCGGCCACGTTCATGGGCCCTTACACGATTACCTATGTCCGAGCGGAGGACGCTCCGCGGCCACGAAGTTTTCCCTACGGCTATTGAGTGGCCGGCAGCGAGAGGAGCTCAGGGTATGAGTCCAGCGGCATGAACCTGACGCGAATCTTGGCAGGGGCGGCGCTGATCGCCGGAAGCGGCCTGGCGCCGCAGCTGGCCCACGCTCAGCAGCAGGGCATCAGGCGCACCGATCTCCAGCGCCACGATCTCAGCATCCCCGGACGCGAGGTCGTCCAGGTCCGGGTCGACTTCGCCCCGGGAGCGGCGTTCGGCAGGCACCGGCATCCCGGCGAAGAGATCGTCAATGTCCTGGAGGGCTCGCTCGAGTACGAGGTCGCGGGCAACCCGCCGGTGACGCTCGAGGCCGGCGACATCTTGTTCATCCCGGCCGGAACGATTCACGCGGCGCGGAACGTCGGCCGCGGGAACGGATCGGAGCTCGCCACGTATATCGTCGAGAAGGGGAAGCCGCTCGTCGTGCTGGTGAAGTGAGTAGCTCATGCCGAAGTCCATCTCCTCGGATGCCGGCCATTTCGGCCTTTGACACCCAGGCGGATCGATGGCGGAGCTTGTCCGAGGGTTCATGAAGTGACTGATGAAAGGAGTTGCGACCGCCGCCGCTTCGTGAGCGCCGCAGCTATGGCTCTTGCCGCAGCCAAGCTCGACCCCTTCGGCCCTGGCCGGGTGCAAGTCGGCACAGCAGCACCCGCAGGTACGCCCGTCAAGCCGGGAACGCACCCATCCTTTGGGCCGCTCAAGCAGATCGATGCCGGCCTCCTCAACGTGGGCTACGTCGAGGCCGGCCCGGGGAGCGGAACGCCCGTCATCCTGCTGCACGGCTGGCCCTACGACATCCACAGCTACGCTGAGGTCGCTCCGCTGCTGGCAAAGGCCGGCTATCGCGCGATCGTTCCCCATTTGCGCGGCTATGGATCGACCCGCTTTCTCTCCGCCGACACGCTCCGGAATGGGCAGCAATCGGTGCTCGCCGTCGACATCATCGCGCTCATGGATGCGCTCAAAATCCCGGGGGCAATCCTTGCCGGGTTCGATTGGGGAGCGCGGACGGCGGACATCATGGCTGCGCTCTGGCCGGAACGCTGCAGGGGGCTCGTCTCGGTCAGCGGATACCTGATCGGCAGCCGTCAAGCGAACCAGGCGCCGCTGCCACCGAAAGCCGAGCTCGCCTGGTGGTACCAGTACTACTTCGCTACGGAACGGGGGCGTGCAGGGTACGAGAAGTACCGGCGTGACTTCGCCAGGCTGATCTGGCAGCTCGCATCGCCGAAATGGAACTTCAGTGATTCCACCTTCGATCGGAGTGCCGCGTCATGGGACAACCCGGATCATGTCAGCATCGTGATCCACAACTACCGGTGGCGGCTCGGTCTGGCAGAAGGCGAGCGGAAGTACGACGATCTGGAGGAGCGTCTGGCCACAGGTCCGGTCATCACCGTACCCGCCATCACTCTCGAAGGCGATGCCAATGGTGCGCCCCATCCGGAACCCGGCTCGTATGCCGAGAAGTTTTCGGGCAAGTATTCCTCCCGCGTCATCACCAGCGGCATCGGGCACAATCTGCCTGAGGAAGCACCGGAGGCGTTTGTCCGAGCTGTGATCGATGTGGACCGCTACGCCAAGGCGCGGGCATCGTGAGACCAGGACCGACACTCCTCACGGCGATGCTCGCCGGCATCACCGGGGCTCCGCTCCATACTCTGGCCGGAGGTGGAAACATGACGCACCAGATGGCGCCGATCGGGGCTCGAGCACCGGCTGACGGTGATTTGTCCTCACTCGGCAGCGCGACCGCGTGGCTCAACTCCATGCCGCTCACCGCGGCTGGCCTCCGCGGCAAAGTCGTGCTGGTCCAGTTCTGGACTTACTCCTGCATCAACTGGCTCCGCACCATGCCCTACATCCGGGCCTGGGCCGAGAAATACCGGGAGCAGGGATTGGTCGTGATCGGGGTGCATACGCCCGAGTTCGGGTTCGAGCACACTCTCGACAACGTGCGCCGGGCCGTGAAGGATTTGAACGTCGGTTACCCGGTCGCGGTCGACAACGAATATGCGGTCTGGCGCGCGTTCAACAACGAGTACTGGCCCGCCCTCTACTTCGTGGATGCCAACGGGAAGATCCGGTATCATCACTTCGGCGAGGGCGAATACCAGCAGTCGGAGAGGAGGATTCAGCAGCTGCTGGCCGAGACCGGCACGAGAGCCGTCGGTAACGATCGAGTATCAGTCGAGCTCCGAGGCAGCGAGGCTGCCGCAGATTGGGAAAACCTGCGGTCGCCGGAAAACTATGTCGGCTATGAGCGGACGGAGAACTTTTCGTCGCCGGGCGGTCTGGTATCCGACAAGCCACACCCCTATGCCCTCCCGGCACGGCTCAAGTCCAATCATTGGGCTCTCTCGGGTGACTGGAGAGTGGGGAAGCAGGCAACGCTGCTGAACCACGCTCATGGGCGCGTCGTGTACCGCTTCCACGCGCGCGATCTTCATCTCGTCATGGGCCCGGCAGCAGCAGGGAAGAGCGTCCGCTTCCGGGTCCTCATCGACGGATCACCGCCGGGCGCCGCCCACGGTGGCGATGTCGACGACCAGGGTGACGGCACCGCTGACGAGCAGCGGCTGTACCACTTGATCCGCCAACCCGGTCCTATCTCCGATCGAGAGTTCGAGATCGAGTTTCTAGATCCCGGAATCGAGATCTTTTCGTTCACGTTCGGCTGAGCCAGTGCGCCTAACCAGGGAGGACTCGATGACCAGAAGCACGAGCATACGCCGGGCGTTTCCCCTTGCCTTCTGCTCGATAGCAGCCCTGGCCCTGACTGCGGCCTGCCGCAATGTCCCCGCCGACCGAGCGGCTGCCAGCGAGAAAGGTCCGCCGGGGGATAGCGGGTTGAAGACCGGGGCCAGTATGCCGCAGCAGATCGCCGATGCCATGGCGCAGCTCAACGGCGGTGTCCACACCGGGTTCCGGTTCGCCCATGCCAAGGGCATGGTCCTCACCGGAACATTCACACCGGCCAAGGGTGCGGCCTCGCTCAGCCGGGCGGCTCACCTCAGGGGTCCCGTGGTTCCGGTCACCGTCCGACTGTCTGATGGCACTGGTGTCCCCCTGATCAACGACGACAACCCTAACGCGTCTCCTCGCGGTATGGCGGTGCGCTTCAGCTTGCCGGGCGAAGCCTTCACCGATATCGTCTCCAACTCGCACAATGGCTTTTTCGTGGGGACGGCCGACGACTTTCTCGCGTTCCTCAAAGCGATCGCGGCGACCAAGCCTGACAGCCCCCATCCGTCTCCGATCGAGCAGTTCCTGGCCGGCCACCCTCGGGCGCTGAAGGTGATCACCGACTCGAAGCCGCTGCCCGCTAGCTTTGCCCAGCTGGGTTTCTTCGGCAATAATGCCTTTGTGTTCGTGGACAGTACGGGAGCCAAACGGACCGGTCGTTACCAGATCCTTCCGCTGGCGGGCATTCACCATCTGACCGCGGCCGCCTCGAGCAAGCTCTCGCCGGACTACTTGTTCGACGAGTTGACCAAACGGATTGCCCGCGCACCCGTCAAGTACCGGCTTTACGTTCAGCTGGCGAACCGCGGCGACCAGACCAACGACGGCTCGATCGTCTGGCCGGACGACCGGAAGAAGGTGGAGCTCGGCACCATCAGTCTCACCAGGATCGCCCCGAACAACGAGGAGCTGCAGCGGTCCCTGGCATTCAATCCGATCTTCATCACTGAGGGCATCGAGCTGTCGGATGATCCGTTCGTCCCGCTCCGTTCCGCGGTCTACGCACTGTCCGTGGCCCACCGGAAATGATCAACTGCGAACCAGGGAAACACGAACCACGCTTCCGTGGTTCCTGAAGTGCTTGCGTCCAAGGTTCGCAAGTCATCGATCTGGGCGCCGACCGACCGAGCGGCTGAGTAACCCAGGAAACTCGAACGGGTGGTTGCGGGCACCCTTCCTCTAACGTAGGCCTGCAACTGTACCATCTGCCCCAGCGCTACCCAACCCAAGCTCCTCGTACAACACCTACGCGCGGTCGCCACAGTTGCAGGTTTGCAGCACAGCCATGATATTGGGGCTGTCGCTGTAATTCCGTGCAACGTATGAAGTTCCGAACTATACAGCTGGCGGGCGCAAGTCCCCTGCGAGTGGCACGGCTCTGGCACATGCGCCAAGGGCGGGCGTGTCTCGTGTCACCGCTCGAACCCGTTGGCTCCCTCAGTACATCTTCGTTTTTGGCTGGGATGATTCTATGCGATCGATCGGTCTGTTGGCCGTAGTTACTGGAACGCTGGTCATGGCTTCATCGTGCAGTGAGGACAGCGACCTGACCCCACCGGAGAACGCAGCGCCGGTCGCGAATTTCGAGCTGCCGGCATGCAGGATCGACGAGTCGTGCGAGTTCGTCAGCACGAGCACCGATGATGCCGGCGTGACAGGGTGGAGTTGGGACTTCAACGGGGACAACACTCGCGACGCGAACACCGCGACTGCCGCATACACCTACCGGACGGCCGGTCCTTTCGACGTCAGTCTGACTGTGGTCGATGCCGAGGGATTGAGCCACCAGAAGATCAGCCGCATCACCATCGATCCGGTTCCGGTCAACACCCCACCGACCGCGGGCTTTACCCACAGCTGTACTGGGCTGAGCTGCACTTTTGCCAACACCAGCAGCGACGCCGCGCCCGGCACGATCGCGACCTATGCCTGGACCTTCGGGGACAACGCAACCTCGGACCTGGCCTCTCCGACCCACACCTACGCTGCCACCAGTCCGACGGAGTTCACGGTGACGCTTACCGTGACCGACAACGAGGGCGCTACCGACGCGGAAACTCAAACCCTCACCGTCACCCCCGCCGCTCCAGTGAATCCGCCGACCGCCGGGTTCACTTTTACGTGTACGCTGCTGGTCTGTAACTTCGTCAGCACCAGCACTGACGTGGCGCCCGGGACGATCGTGAGCTACGCCTGGACCTTCGGGGACGGGGGCACAGCGGCGGTGAATAAGCCGTCCCATACCTACAGCGTCTCGGCGCGCACCGAGTTCACGGTAACACTCACGGTGACCGACAACGACGGCGCCACCGCCGTTGCGACCCGGACGGTCACTGTCGATCCGGTACCACCGTTGAACAATCCACCAAAGGCCAGCTTCAGCTACGCTTGTGCCGCCGCGGCCTGCACCTTCATCAGCACCGCCACCGACCCGGAGGGTCCACCGATCGCTGCCTTTGCGTGGACCTTTGGTGACGGCGCTTCTGCCACCGGAAATAATCCAGCGCATACTTACACCATTTCCGCCGTTACGGAATTCACTGTTACGCTCACGGTTACGGACGTCGGGGGCGCGACAGCCGTCGCCTCGCAGACGATAGCAGTCAATCCGGACCCTTCGGTCAACACTCCACCCACGGCCAGCTTCGAACCAAGGTGTTATGGCGAGGGCTGCGTCTTCCTCAACAGCAGCACCGACCCGGCCCCGGGTGCCATCGTGAGCTATGTCTGGACTTACGGCGACGGGGGGACTTCGAGCCGGAACACGCCGTGCTTTCCGTGGACTGAACTGTGTGGAGTCGGCAGGCACGTCTACAGCATTACCGGCACGACTACCTTCACGGTTACGCTCACCGTGACCGACAACCTGGGGGCGGTTGCCGTCGCAACCAGGACGATTACCGTGAAACCCCTGCCTCCTGCGGTTCAGGGTTGCACCACTTCCGGGACGATCGTGGAGTGCGTCCTCGACATACCGACACGGTCCACCCTGGTACTGACGGTGCTCGGCGTCAACTGCGACCTGGGGGCGCAAAATGTCACCGCTCCCCCGCCAGTGGCCAGTGTGTTGTTTCTAAGCGTGTGCAACAAAGTGCACGTTGGCGACTCGATGGGGATATTCGCGGGCAACGACGAGGGCCTGTACGTGTTCCAGGCAGGCACTCAGGCGCGGATATGGTTCCGCCAGAGCGAGAAGGCTGGTCACCCGCTGAATCCGCCACAGGGCCGCGTCGAGGGAAGCTTGCCCAACTGGACGATCAGCATCGAGGATGGCGACCATCCCGGCGCCCCCGGTGAGCCGGACTTCACCGATCTCGTTCTCGGCGTCCGAGCGACCGCTCGCTAGCGGTTTGACCGGCGGCACCTGAGTCGCACCGTCCGGAATAGCCTGGCATAACGGAGCCCAAACCAAGGTGTTTGGGCTCCATCTTTGTCAGCATCCTTATCGCTATTAAGCTTGAAGCTCATGGGGCGGTAGCTCAGC
>Ga0307410_10000445_pt1 | contig 16591 bp, 12 predicted proteins | sample 322Ometagenome_3_FD_203707 | JGI IMG/M metagenome (GOLD analysis project Ga0307410, IMG submission 203707) | Maize rhizosphere microbial communities from greenhouse at UC Davis, California, United States - 322HYB-O-3 | ecosystem: Host-associated > Plants > Roots > Rhizosphere > Soil | place... | reverse complement strand
GACCGCGCGTGACACGGGTCGATCGCCCGGGGTCTCGCGTCAGAGCAGCTCCTCGGGCGCAAGCGCACCGACGATGTCGGCGATGAGTCGCCGCCACCAGCTGGCATGCGGCTCCTGATCGAGTCGGATCACGTGGTCGCCTTCACGGGCTTCCCAGCGGAGCCCGGGGAGTGCGCCACCCGAAGTCTCCAGGTGGACCTGGAACGTGTGCTCGCCGAGTGCCGCGTCGTCGAACAGCTCGCCGATGTGCCGGCCCAGCGGCGGGCTGTCGATGAGCAGACCGAGCTCGGTGTTGTGCAGGCGCGATCGCGGGTCGAAATTCATCGAACCGAGCAGCACCACACGGCGGTCGATGACGGCCGCCTTCGCATGCAGGCTGGCTCCCGACGAGAGGCCGGGCCGGAGCGGGCGCGCACGCTGCGCACGGGTTCGCATTTCATGCAGTTCGACTCCGCACTCGAGCAGCCGCGTGCGGTACCTGGCATAGCCGGCGTGGACCGCCGGAACGTCCGTCGACGCCAGCGAATTGGTCAGGACACGGACCCGGACGCCCCGCTTGCGGAGGGCACACAGACCCGCCGTTCCTCCCTGGCCGGGGACGAAGTAGGGCGATACCAGCAGCAGCTCGTGGGTGGCCGCCGCGACGATCGGCCGCATGCCGGCCATGATCGGCCCCGGTTCCGCCGCGGACGATCGCAGGACCTTGGCCGGATCGTCGTACAGGACGATCGCCGAGCCGACGTCGAGGTTCAAGGGGCCCAGACCTTCGCGTTCGTCCAGAACGAACGGCGGCAGCGCGCGCGCATAAGCGGTCCGCCGCCATCCCTGCGCGCGCGCCGCCAACTGGGCAGCCGCAATGCGGGCATCCGCAGGGCTCGGGACGGCCGATGCGACCTCGTCGATCGGAACGGCGACCCCGCTGTTCCAGTACGCGTCGAAACTGGCCGAAACCTGCTGGACGACCGGCCCGGCTGCGAGCACATCCAGATCGGCGAAGTCGGCTTCCGGTTGCGCGCCGAAGTACGAGTCGCCGACATTGCGTCCACCGACGATGGCGAGGGCGTTGTCGGCCACCCAGACCTTGTTGTGCATGCGCCGGTGCAGTCGCCGGTCGGTCAACGCATCGAAAAGCCGTGAGGCACCCGTCTCGTCCCGGTGCGCAAACGGATTGAAGACGCGCACTTCCACATTCGGGTGCGCGGAGATCGCCGCCAGATTCGAGTCGCGCCCGACCGCATAGAGGTCGTCGAGCAGGATGCGGACGCGCACACCACGGTCGGCGGCCTCGAGGGTGTCATGGAGCAGCGCGGCGGCCGTTTCGTCGTCGGCGATGGCGTAGTACTGCAGGTCGAGCGACCGTTGGGCGGCCCGGGTGACGCCGGCGCGCGCCGCGAACGCGTCGGTCCCGGTCAGCAACAGGCCGAAGCCCGACTGTCCGGGCAGCCCTCGGAGCATCGCCGCGGAGACTCGTCCGAGCCGCGTCTCGAGCGTCGCCGCGATCGCCGTCGAGGTCGGCCTCTGCGGCGTCGGCGCGACCGTTGCACAGCCTGCGGCGATCGCCAGCACACCGGCGGCCCACCATGCCCACCGGAGACGGCATCGGGAGGGCGAGGGCGCTGCGGCCGTCATGGCGCCATGCTCCTCGAACGCTGGAATCGTGCCGTCACACGACACCTAGACCGAACGGATCTTCACGCGCGCCCCGTCCTTCAGGTTCGCGGGCGGATAGACGATCACCGCGGAGTCGGCCGACAGACCTGCGCGCAGCCACGCTTCGGTGCCGTTGCGGCTGCCCAGGTCGACCGGCGTGAGGTGCGCACGTCCATCGACGATCGTGAAGACGGCCATGCGCATCGACAGGTCCGCCGATCGCTGCGGAAGCGGAAAGACGGCGCTGACCGGCACCTTGACGGCGTCGTCGACGGCCAGCGTCTGGATCCGGACACCGACCCGGTAGGCGTCGCCGAGGTCACGCCACTGCTCGGCCGGACTGACGATGTCGATCAGGACCTTGACGCGCTGTTCCTCGACGCCGAGGGCCGAGATCTTCGTGAAGGCGGCCGGTTCGACGAGCCGGACCCGGCCTTCGAGCGCGGCGTCGCCGCCCCAACGCTCGATCTGCACGCGACGGCCCGGCTTCGCCTGCAGGGCGTCAGCCGTCAGCAACTCGGCGACGATCTCGAGAGCCTGGGTGTCGCCGATCTCCAGCAACGGCACGCCGAGCCCGACAGCGGTCTCGCTCGCCTGGGCCACCCTCAGAACCCGGCCGGCGACCGGCGCGCGCAATTCGAAGCTCCGCGGCGGTCGTCTTTCGGGGCTGCGCACGGTCATCAGCGCCGTGCGCGCCTGCTCGACCTCGTGTAGTGCGATGCGGCGTTCGGCGTTGGCGGCATCGAGCTCCTTCTGTGCCGCCAGCGTGGCGAGGCGGTCGGTCTCGAGCTTGGTCGGGGAGACGAAGCCCTGGCGGGCCAGCTGCTCGGTCCGGAGCACGTCGTTGTTGGCCTGCAGCAGGGCGACCCTGGCCCGCTCGATCCGCGCGCCGACGTGCTGGACCTGCGCCTCGGCGATCTCGACCCGAACCTGCTGCTCCCGCAAGGTGCGCTCGTCGACCATCGGGGCGAGCGCCGGCATCAGCACCGCGACGACGGCGCCCGCCTCGACCGCATCACCCTCGCGCAGCGTGATGCGCGAGAGCACGCCGGCCAACGGCGCCGAGACGGTGTAGCGATCGCGCAGCCGGGTCTTCGCGTCCTCGTCGATCGTCGCTTCGAACCGGCCGCGCGTGGCCACGGCGGCTTCGACCTCGGTCGGCCGCGGTGCGAACGACCAGGCAAGCAGGGCGGTGATGCCGACCACGCCGGCCGCGGCCAGGATCCATGTCTTCGTCTTCATGTCAGTCTCGCGTCTTGAGGGCACTCACCATGTCGAGCCGATCGATGCGGCGCCGCACGACGAGCGCGCTCGCCACACCGGCCGCCACCACGCACAACCCGGCCCAGGCATAGGTTCGAGGCCGGATCACGACCGGGAAGAAGAACTGGTCGGACTTCAGCAGATCGGCGATGCCGTGGACCAGGCCCCAGCCGAGCAGCATGCCGAGCGGCAGCGCGAGGGCGATGACGAGCGCCAGCTCGCCGAGCAGCAGGGCCGAGACCTCCGGCCGCGTGAAGCCGAGGACGCGCAGGCTCGCCAGCTCCCAGGCCCGTTCGGCGAGCGCGATGCGGGCGTTGTTGTAGACCACGCCGACCGCGATGATGCTGGCAAAGGCGGTCAGGATCGTGCTCATGATCCGCACGTTGCGTGCGCTGATCTCTTCCATGTTGCGCAGCATCGTCGCCTTGCTCCAGGCACCGGCGGCGCGCGGCATCTTCTTGCTCGCCTCCAGCACCGTCGACTCGCCGCCGGCTTCCACCGCCAGCACGAAGCCCGTCGACACATCGCCGTCGCCGAGCGCGCGGTTCAACGTGCGCCGGTCCATGTAGGCATTCAGGCCCATCATTTCGCGGACGGTTGCCTCGAGGGGCAGCTCGAGCACCCGCTCGCGGCCTTCGAGAACCTCGACGCGCACCGTGTCGCCGACCTTCAGGTGCAGCTTGTCGGCGAGTCGGTCGGTCATCACCAGCCCCCGGCCGTCGAGCAGCATCTCCCGTCGGTCGACGTCGACGATCCGATACAGCTCCGGCCGCGCCGCGTAGCCGCGGATCATGCTGCGCTCGCGCCGATGGCCGTGGACGAAGGTGACCGGCACGAAGCGCGACGATTCGACGGCCGTCACGCCGGGCAGCCGGCCGACCTCGCGGCGCACGCCGTCGTCGACCGCCTCGGCGGTCCACAGCGTCACGTCGGCACGCAGCCCGAGGCGCAGCTGCGTGTCGACGACGACCTCGATCGCATCCCGAAAGAAGTTGCCCATGATCACGATCGCGACGGCAGCCGCGACCCCGGTGATGGACAACCCGGTGCGCAGCGGCCGGCGCTCCATGTTGCGAACGATCATGCGAACGGCCGCCGGCATCGACTGGATGCCGAGGCGCTCCAGCAAGGTGCGGCGGAACCGGGCGGGCGCCGGCGGACGCATCGCCTCGGCGGGCGGCAGCCGCACGGTGGCCAGGATCGCGTTCAAGGTGCCGACCACGGCGGTCGCCGCGGTGATCGCGCCGCTCGTCACCAGCAGCCACGGCGCGATGCGGTGCTCGAAGGACGGGAAGTGGAAGAGCTCGGCATACAGGCCCGTGAACATCGTGCCGAGTCGGTCGCCGACCGCGATGCCGAGCGCAAAGCCGATCCCGACGACGATCAGGACGAGCTTCAGGTAGTGCGCCGCGATCGACGCGTTCGGATAGCCGAGCGCCTTCAACGCCGCGATCTGTTCGCGCTGCGTCGCGACCAGCCGGCTGACGACGACGTTGAGCAGGAACGCCGCCACGGCGAGGAAGATCGCGGGCAGCACCGTTCCGAGGATCCGTTGCTCCTTGATCTCGTTGTCGAGCATCGCGTGCGAGCTCTGCTCGGCGCGCCCGTTCGCCTCGCGGCCGCCGTACGGCGAGAGCAGCCGCGACAGCCCGTCGACGGCGACCCGCTCCGAGCCGCCGGGAGCGAGCTTCACCGAGACCCGGTTGAAGGCTCCCTGCATGTCGTAGGCCGCTGCAAGGGCCTCGCGGTCGATCCAGAAGATGCCGTAGCCGCGGGTGTCCGGCATGCCCCAGAGCCCGGCGAAGATGAACTCGGGCGAGAGCGCGGTGCCGACGACCACCAACGATCGCTGGCGGCCGTTGATCAGGGCCGTCAATCGCGATCCTGGCTTCAGGTGACGGCTCTGCGCGAACCCCTCGGAAACGAGCGTATCGAGGGCGCCGTCGGCGTGGCGGGCGCCGCCGGCCTCGAGCGGCCGTCCGCTGTTGACGGTCACGAGGTTCATGCGGTGGGCGACCCTGCGATCGATGCCGATCAGCTGGCCGATGATCGGGTCGGACAGGCCCGGTATCTCGACCCGCACGATCTCCTCGAGGGTGGTCTGCACATCCGCCACCCCGGGCACCTCGCGCAACACGTCGGCGAGCGAATCGGGCGCGCGCTTGACGCTCGCGAAGATGTCGGCGAAGCGGCCCTCCGCATAGAAACGGTCGCGGGCGAGGGCCAGGGAGTCGACCGCCGACAGGCTCGTGATGAACCCGCCGATGCCGCTCGCCACCACCAAGGCGATGGTCAGCGCCTGACTCCACATCAGGCGCAGATCGCGCAGCAGCTTGCGGTCGAGCGCCTTCACCAGCTGAGCTCGGAGGGTTGGATCCGGCGTGCGTTCGGCTGCACCCGCAGGATCCGGCCGTCGCCGAGGTAGACGACACGGTCGGCCATGCCGGCGATGGCGGCGTTGTGCGTGATGACGACCACCGTCGTGCCGATCTCGACGTTGATGCGGGCGATGACCTCGAGGACGAGCTTGCCGGTCTCGTAGTCGAGCGCGCCCGTCGGCTCGTCGCACAGCAGGACCGCGGGCCGCTTGACGATCGCGCGGGCGATCGCGACGCGCTGCTGCTCGCCACCGGAGAGCTGCGCCGGAAAGTGGTCGCGCCGGGGCGTCAGGCCGACCCGATCGATCGCCTCGTCGACCGACATGGGATGCTCCGCGATGTCCGTCACGAGCGCGACGTTCTCGCGGACCGTGAGACTCGGAATGAGGTTGTAGAACTGGAAGACGAAGCCGACGTGCCGACGTCGGTAGGCGGTCAGCTCGCTCTCGCTCGCCGCGCTCAGATCCTGGCCGTCGAACACCACCTGACCGGCGCTGGCGACGTCCAGGCCGCCGAGGATGTTGAGAAGCGTCGACTTGCCGCTGCCCGAAGGCCCGAGCAGCACGATGAATTCACCGCGCCCGATATCGAGGTCGACCTGCTGCAGCGCGCGAACCTCGACCTCCCCGGTCCGGTAGGTCTTGGTCAACCCGCGCGCGCGGAAGATCGCCTCGCTGCGAGGCGCAGGGGCGGCTGCCGCGGAGGCACGGCGTGGCGCGACGGGAGCATCCATCTCGCCGTCGACTCTAGGGAGCGGACAGCGGTTCGACTTGAGCGAGCGCAAGGCGCACGGGCCTCGATGCTTTATTGCGCGGTGTCAAGAAGTCATGCCTGCCGTGCGCGACGATATCGGCCATGAACCGGAGCGCCCATCCGCTGCAGGCAGCACGCGATCGCGTGGAGGCCCTTCGACGCGGGTTGGAGGCGCGCGGCGAACCCCCGGTGCGACTCGTCGAAACCCACATTTCGTGGGTTCTGCTGACGCCGGCATGCGCCTTCAAGCTGAAGAAGCCGGTCTCCCTTCCGTTCCTCGATTTCACGAGCCTGGCCGACCGAAGCCGCTTCAGCCGAGAGGAGTTGCGACTGAACCAGCGCCTTGCGCCGTCGCTCTACCTGGACGTGGTCGATGTCTGCGACGGGCCGGCCGGTCCCCGGTTCGGTGGCAGCGGACCGGTCGTCGACGTCGCCGTGCGCATGCGACGCTTCGCCGACGGCGCGTTGTGGACCGAGCGGCAGCGCCGCGGCGACCTGTGCAGTTCCGACATCGACGCGCTGGCCACCCGCCTCGCCGTATTTCACCAGGCGGCGCCGGAAGCGTCGCCCGGCGATGCGTACGGAGGCTCGCCGCTGCAGGCTCGCGTCACAGCCGGTCTGATCGACTCGGTCGAAGCGGCACGGGAGAAGTCGGCAGAACTGTCGGAGGCCGGCTGGGCGTCTCTGCGTGACTGGTTGACACGGCAAGGACACGCGCTGCAAGTCCACTTCGAGGCCCGCCGTCGCGCCGGCCATGTGCGCGAATGCCATGGCGATCTGCACCTGGCGAACATCGTGCAGCTCGAGGAGGGTCCGACCGCTTTCGACGCCATCGAATTCGACCCCGCACTGCGGTGGATCGATGTCGTCGACGACGTCGCATTCCTGGCGATGGACCTCATCGCGCATGGCGAGCCGGGGCATGCGTATCGATTTCTGGACGGCTGGCTGTCCGAGACCGGCGACTACGACGGCTTGCCGGCGCTGCGCTACTACATGGTGCGCCGTGCCCTGGTGCGGGCCTGCGTCGCCGCCTTGCGCCGCGCCGACGGCGCGGCCGAGCCGGCAAGCTGCCGTTTCGAGGACTATCTGGCCCTCGCTGGGCGGCTGGCTGGTGGCGCCGATCCCCGGCTTGCGATCACCTGCGGGCTGCCCGGCTCGGGCAAGAGCTTCATCTCCCGCGAACTGGTGCAGGCGGTGGGTGCGATTCGCGTTCGCTCGGATGTCGAACGCAAACGCCTGTTCGGTCTCGGCATCCTCGAACCGTCCCAGGGGCGCGTCCCGGGTGGCATCTACGGTGCCTCGACGACCGAACGCACCTACGCGCGGCTCCTCGATGTCGCCCGGCTGGGCCTCGAAGCCGGCTGGCCCGTCATCGTCGATGCCGCCTTCCTGCGCCGCTCGGAGCGCGTCTTGTTTCAAGGATTGGCGGCGTCCCTGCAGGTGCCGTTCTCGATCGTCGCATGTCAGGCACCGATGCACCTGATGGCCCGGCGGCTCGAGGAACGGAACGCAAGCGGGACGGACGCTTCCGAGGCGGACGGTTCGGTGCTGAAGCATCTGAGCACCTGCTGCGACACGCTGGACCCGATGGAGAGGGCCCGGACCATCGTCGTCGATGCGACGGGGACGGTCGATCCGGCGCTGATCGGACAGCAGTGGCGGGACGCTCGCGAACCTCAGGAGTCGCCGGATCGGGATGGTGTTCCCGCGCGCGAACCGCTTGAACGATAGAAGATGGGCTTCGCGATCTCGACCGCGGTCAGGTAGGCCAAGGTCAAGCCGGTCACGAGCGCCACCACGGGTGCGGTCAGCGGCACGAAGCCGAAGTCGGCCGCCGCCGGCAACCATGGAACGATCGCGGCGATGCAGACGACGGCGACGCTGGTCGCAGCGAGCATCGCGGACGGTCGGTCGCGCCATATCGGCCGGCTGCTGCGGATGACGAAGATCACGAGCACCTGCGTCGCCATCGATTGCACGAACCAGGCCGACTGGAAGAGCGCCGCCGGCGTGTGCATCACCGCATGGAGGATCGCGAACGCCAGCAGGTCGAACACCGAGCTGATCAGCCCGAAGGTCAACATGAAATTGCGTACCGCCGCGCTGTCCCAGCGGCGTGGCTGGAGCAGATCGGTATCGTCGACCCGGTCGGTCGGAATCGGCAGCTCGGACAGGTCGTAGAGAAAGTTGTTGAGCAGGATCTGGACCGGCCGCATCGGCAGGAAGGGCAGGAACAGCGACGCGGCCGCCATGCTGAGCATGTTGCCGAAATTCGAGCTCGTCGCCATCAGCACGTACTTGTTCACGTTGATCAGCGTTCTTCTGCCTTCCCGGATGCCGTCGCGCAGCACCTCGAGATCGTGCTGCAGGAGAACGAGGTCGGCCGCCTGCTTCGCCACATCGACCGCCGAATCGACCGAGATGCCGACGTCGGCCGCATGCAGCGGTGGCGCATCGTTGATGCCGTCGCCGAGGTAGCCGACGACCCGGCCGTCGGCCTGCAGGGCCCGCACGACGCGGCTCTTCTGTTCGGGCGTCACCCGACAGAACAGGTTGGTACGCGCTGCCGCGGCGCGCAGCCCGGCATCGTCGAGATTCGCGATCTGGGTTCCGGTCAGTACGCCCATCACCGGGAGCCCGAGCGCTCCGCAGAGATGGCGTGTCACCGGCTCGGTGTCGCCGGTCACGATCTTGACCAGGACGCCATGCTCGGCGAGCGATCGCAGGGCGGCGGACGTCGATGCCTTCGGCGGATCGGCAAAGGCGACGTAGCCGGCGAACGAGAAGTCGTGCTCGTCGCTCGCGCTGACATCGGCACTGCCATAGTCGATCCGGCGCGTCGCCACGCCGATCAGACGCAGACCCTGGGCGCCCAGCGCATCGAAGCGTTGCACGATCTCGGCGCGACCGGCGGCGTCCAGCGGTAGCGGGCCCGTCGACGAGGCGAGCGAGGTGCTGAGGGCGAGAACGTCTTCGGGCGCGCCTTTCACGATCAGCAGGCGCTGGCCGCCGCGCTGGAGCAGGACCGAGACCCGTCGCCGCTCGAAGTCGAACGGCACCTCGTCGAGCTTGCGCCACGCGCCCGCGTCGATCGACCGGTGGGCGAGGATGGCGTCGTCCAGCGGCGACTTCAGCCCGCTTTCGAAGTGGCTGTTCAGCCATGCCCACTCGAACACGCTCGCGCTTTCGGCGCCGCGGAAATCTGCCGCCAGCGCGACGCGCAGACGCGCTTCCGTCAACGTGCCGGTCTTGTCGGTGCACAGCACGTCCATCGCACCGAGATCCTGGACGGCCGACAGGCGCTTGATGATCACGTGGCGACGCGACATGCGGACCGCGCCGCGCGCGAGGGTGACCGAGACGATCATCGGCAGCAGCTCCGGCGTCAGGCCGACTGCGAGCGCGACCGCGAAGAGGAACGACTCGAGAAGAGGGCGGTGACTCAGCGTGTTGACCAGCAGCACGAACAGCACGAGCGCCATCGTCGTGCGCGTCAGCAGCAGACCGAACCGGCGCGTGCCGCGTTCGAACGCGGTGGGTGGCGGTGGCGCTGCGAGCGTTCCGGCCAGCCGGCCGAGCTCGGTCTCGGCGCCGGTCCGGCAGACCATCAGCCGGGCAGCGCCGCTGACGACATTGCTGCCCATGAACACCGCGTGCCGCGACGCGAGGGGCTCGGCCGTGTCGCTGCCACCGGCAAGCGGGCGCTTCTCGACCGGGAACGCCTCTCCGGTCAAGGCTGCCTGATTGACGAAGAAGTCGGTCGCCTCGATGACCCGACCGTCGGCCGGGATGAGATCGCCGGCCGACAGATCGACGCAGTCCCCGCTCACGATGTCGACCGTCGAGCGCTCGGCCGGTCGGCCGTTGCGCCAGACCCGGACCTGCGCGCTGACCGAACGCCCGAGCGATTCGACGGCACGACCGGCGCGGTGCTCCTGCACGAGGTCGAGGGTGATGCTCAAGATCACCATGACCGCGACGAACGCGAAGCTGATCGCATCGCCGGTGATGGCCGAGATCAACGACGCTCCGAGGAGCACCAGGATCAGCGGGTTCGTCAACCGGCTGAGGATCAACCGCGCGAGGCTCGGACGCTGCGGCGCCGGAAGACGATTCGGCCCGTGACGGCGCAGACGCGCCTTGGCCTGTCGATCCGTGAGTCCCGTCGTGGATGTCTGCAACCGGTGAATGACATCGGCCTGAGGCGACTGCCACCAAGCCTTCACGGCATCGTCCGAGTCAACGCGCGTGCACGTAGAGCCCCGGCGCGGCATCGAGCGGGCCCTGACCGAGGGACGCAGCGCCCATCGGCGGCGGCCGGACACGCTGGCCCGAATGGCGCTCGAGCCAGTCGAGCCACACGGTCCACCACGAGCCGGTCGAGATCTCCGTCGATGCCAGCCATTCATCGGGCGTCAGCAGGCGGTCGCCGGCACGCCACCGGCGGACCCGGTAGTTCGACTTGGCTTGACCCGGCGGGTTGACGATGCCGACGTTGTGCCCGCCGCCGGTCAGCACGAATGTCTGCTCGGCGTCCGTCAGCGCATGCAGCTTGAACACCGATCGCCACGGTGCGACGTGATCCTGGACTGCACCGACATTGAAGATCGGCACTTTGATGTCGCCGAGGTTCACCGGCGATCCATCGACGCGCCATTCGCCATGCGCCAGCGCGTTGTGCAGGAACAGGCCGCGCAGATACTGGACGTGCATGCGGTACGGCAGACGGGTTCCGTCGGCATTCCAGGCCATCAGGTCGTTGACCGCTTGACGCTCGCCGAGCAGCTGGTTGTAGAGCCGGTAGGACCAGATCAGGTCGTTCGAGCGCAGCATCTGGAAGGTGCTCTTCATCTGCTGCTTGTCGAGATACCCTCGACGCCACATGAGATTCTCGAGAAAGCTCACCTGCCCCTCGTCGACGAACAGGGCCAGCTCGCCGGGATCCGAGAAATCGGTCTGTGCCGCGAGCAGCGTGAGGGTCTGCAGCGAATCGTCGCCCGAGCGGCCCAGCGCGGCAGCAACGATCGACAGCAACGTCCCGCCCAGACAGTAGCCCGTCGCGTGCACGCGCGCCGCGGGGACGATCGTGCGGATGGCGTGCAGCGCGGCACGGACGCCCAGGTGATCGTAGTCGTCGAGTCCGAGATGGCGATCGCCGCTGTCGGGGTTCTTCCATGAGATCACGAACACGGTGTGGCCTCGATCGACCAGGTACTTGACCAACGAGTTGCCGGGCGACAGGTCGAGCACGTAGTACTTCATGATCCAGGCCGGCACGAGCAGTACCGGCTCGGGATGCACGGTCTCGGTGGTCGGCGTGTACTGGATCAGCTCCATCAGCCGGTTGCGCAGAACGACCCGCCCGGGCGTGACCGCGACTTCCTGGCCGACCCTGAACTGCTCGGCACCGATCGGCGGCAGGTCGGCCATCTCGCGCCAGGCGTCCTCGACGACATGCGAGAAGCCACGCAGCAGGTTTTGCCCCCCTTCCTCGAGCGTGCGCTGCTGGATCACCGGGTTGAGCGAAACGAAGTTCGACGGCGCCACCATGTCGAGCCATTGGCGCGCCGCGAAGCTCACCATGTCCTCGTGGTGATGGCTGACGCCCGGCACGCCCGTCGTCGCGCGGTGCCATGCCTGCTGCAGCAGCAGGAACCCCTGAGCCATGCCGCGGTACGGGAACTGGTGCCAGGCGGCCGCTTCGAAGCGCTTGTCCTGGGCCATCGGGTGAACCGGCTCCGCATCGTTCGCCAGCAGCGACGGCAGGGTGGCGACCCATTGCATCCAGGCCAGGTGCGCCAGTTCCCATTGCTTGGCGGGTGAAGCCAGCAGGTGCACCCACCAGTCGAGAAATGCGCCGGCCGCGGTGGTCGGGGCGATCGCCACGGGAGGGCCGAAGCCGGTGTTCGCCAACTGCCTTTCCAGCTCCTGGTAGGACGTGAAGACCGGCGTCGGCGCGCTCCCGCGGCCGAGCCACGGGCTGCCTCCACGCTCGCGTGCGCCGGCGACGGGTGCGTCCGCAGCTGCCTGCGTCGGGACTGCTGCATCGACGGCGGGCGCTGACCGCCGAAGCCGCGGCGCGCTCTTCGGTCCAGGACGTGCAGATCGCGGACCGGCCCTTCGCCCTTGCCGCGCCGCATGTGAGGAATCCGTTCGATCTGCCATGGCTCGTGTTCCGCCGACTGTTGTGGTGGTCGGCGACACGTTAACGGCGACGGCCCGCGTTCCGCTTGATCGGGCGCAAGGGACGGCGTGCCCGGCCGGAATCCGGACAGGCGCTCAGTGGGACATCAGCACGGGGACCGTCATCGATGCGAGCAGGGTGCGGGTGACCCCGCCCATGACCCGCTCGGCCCAGCGCGCGTGCCCGTAGGCGCCGGTCACGATCAGGTCGGCGCCGAGGTCGGCAGCGCGGGACAACAGTGCGTTCGCGACATCGATGTCGGTCGCCTCGACATGCGTCGTCGCAGCGACACCGTGCGAGTGCAGCCAGCGCTGCAAGGCGTCGAGCGAGGCGGGGACGACGTCGGCGGATGCCGAAGCCTTCCGCCACCGCATCACATGGACCCGTTCCGCGCAGCGCAGCAAGGGCAGGGCGTCGTCGATCGCGCGCGTCGCTTCCCGGCTGTCGTCCCAGGCCACGAGGACGCTGGCGCCGATGCTGTCGTGCCGCCCGGCGTACGGCAGGATCAAGGTGGGCCTCCCACATTCGAGAACCACCTGCTCGACCAGACTCTGCTTGCGGTGGTGATCCGGCCCGTTCGGATCCGCCTGACTCAGGATGACGAGATCCGCGCAGTGCGCATGGTGGATCAGCGAGGCGGCCTCATCGGCCCAATCGACGAGCGCTTCGAAAGCCGGTATTCCGGCCATGCGGCAGGTGTCGCGAAAGCGCTCCGCGCAGTCGTGCGCTCTGCGCTCCATCGCCGTCCGGATGGAATGGCCGAGGTCCTGCAACGACGTTCCTTCCTGCATGCCGAGGGCGCCCGGCAACTTCAAGAGACCGGTCGGCGCGTCGCCGAGGAGGTGCGCGTCGAGGTCGCGCGCGAGCTGCACGGCAAAGCGAGTACGGGATTCGCAGAGCGGATCCGGGTCCAGGTGGACCAGGAGGTTCTTGATCTTCACATCGGCGCCGTCGCGGGCTTCAACTCGGCATCACGCCGCGGTTCATCACGTTGATCCATTGCTGCGCGAGCTGCGTCCAGGCCGCTTGCGGATCGGCAAGCCAGCTTTCGGCGGGGTTCGGACCCTCTGGGCTCGCCGCGCGTGCTGCCGATGGGGGGGTGCCCTGTTGCACGGAGCCGAGTGCCAGTTCGAGCGAGCGCTGGCCCAACGCGCCGGCTTGCTCCATGGTCGACGTGACGAAACGAGCCTGTGCCTTCAGCAGTGAAGGCAGGTCCCCCGCCTTCACCGTCTCGTCGAGCGCCTGTTGCATCGATCGACCGGCGGTCACCCATGCCTGCGTCTGCAGCTTCTGCAGGTCGACGAACAGCGAGGCCGCCCGGTTGGACGCTTGCAGCGACAGGTCGACGTACGGACGCAGCCAGTCCAGTCCGGACAAGGAGTCCACCGCGGTCGTTTCGGTCGGCAGGTGGTCCGCCTTGCCGTTGGATTTGACGCTTTCTTTCATGTCGTCTCCTGGTCAGTCATGGAGGCAATCTAGAACGCGATCGAACCGACGAACTTGACACGCATCAAGCCCCGGCAAATGGGGCGGGCTCGTGATCGCACTCGGACAGGCCAAGGCGCTCGACGCCCATTCGACCCCCGGCGGGGGCGCGGCGACCCGGCCGGATCGCTTGATCTTGCGCAAGGACTTGCGGCGCCGCGCTGCCTAGATTGCAAGCGTCGGCGATGTTCAGCCGGCAGCCAGCCAATCGAAGGAGAAGGTTCATGAAGACGGATGCGGATTTGAAGCGGGACGTGATGGCCGAACTGGCGTGGGACCCGGCGGTCAAGTCGAACGAGATCGGCGTCGCCGTCAAGGACGGCGTGGTCACCTTGACGGGCCACCTCGAGACGTATGCCGAGAAGCGCGCCGCGACCCAGGCAGCCAAGCGCGTTGCCGATGTCAAGGCGATTGCGGTCGAGCTCGACGTTCGGCTGGCGGCCGATCACAAGCGGAGCGACACCGACATCGCGGCCAGCGCCGAGCATGCGTTGCGCTGGAATACGTTGATCCCGATGTCCGGCGTGCGACTGAGCGTCGACCACGGATGGGTCACCTTGCTGGGCGAGGTCGATTGGGACTACCAGCGCCGGGCTGCCGAAAGCGCGATCCGGCCCTTGATGGGGGTGATCGGCATCAGCAACGAGATGACCGTCAAGAGCCGCGCCAAGGCGACGGATGTGTCCCAGCGCATCGAGGAAGCGCTGAAGCGCCAGGCGATTCGCGAGGCGCATCAGATCCGGGTGTCGCTCAACGGTTCGATCGTGACGTTGAGCGGGAAGGTGCACTCCTGGCAGGAGCGCGAGGCAGCTCAAGGGGTCGCCTGGTCTGCGCCCGGCGTCCACAGCGTGATCAATGAGCTGCACATCGGCTGACCGTCATCGCCAGCACGAGAAGGCGCTCAGCGTCGTCGCGGAGAAGCGCGCCCCGCGCCGGCCCGCGTGAACGTCCGACGCTCGCGCGCAGCGCGTTCATGCTGTCGCGCAATGTTGCCGCAGACCAGGTCGCAGAGCGCATACACCGAAGGGTCGGCGATGCGGTAGTAGACGCTGTTGCCCCGGCTTTCGCGGTCGAGCAGGCCGTGGCGCGTCAGCTGGGAGAGGTGGCGGGAGATGTTCGCCAGGGTGTACCCGCAAAGCTCCGCGAGCTCGCCGACGTTGCGCTCGCCCTCGCGCAGGTGGTTCAGCAGTTGCAGGCGCGTCGGCTCCGACAGCACCCGGAAGTAGTCGGCCACCTGCAGCAGCGCTTCGTTCGAAAGGCCTTCCATGCCAATGCTTCTGATCGTCGGGTTTCGATGATGCCCGATCGCATCGATCGCGCAGCCTATTCTTGCATACTTGACTATTTAGCTAAATAGGCAAATAATTCCCAGATGGGTGCGACGAAGATCAGCCGGGGAGCCGGCCTTGCGCTTCGTCAAGCCGCGTGGCGGTCGACGGAGCGACGATTCCTCGATCGAGTCCGGTCCACTTTCTGGAGGCGCTCCATGTTCGCCGACGGCGGGAAGAAGGCAGCTTGCGACGGTGCACGTCATGCGCCCGGGACCTGGCGTCCGGTCGTGGCGCTGGCACTGGCGCTGGCCGCGGCCTCGTCGTGCTCGCTGCCGGCCCTCGGCGCAGACCGCGAGGCCGACCGGGCGGGTCCCGCCCGTGTCGACCTCCGCTGGGTGCCGGTGCGTCGCGGCGCCGCCGTCGACGCAGCATCCTTCGACGGCACCGTGCAGGCCGTGCGCCAGACCGCGCTGGCCGCCCAGGTGTCGGGCGCGGTGATCGCCCTCGAGGCGAAGGTCGGCGACACGGTGAAGGCGGGCCAGGTGCTCGCACGCCTCGACGCACGTGCGGCTGAGCAGACCGCGGCCGCCGGCGACGCGCAGCTGCAGTCGGCGCGCGCCGCGCAGGAGGCGGCAGACCGCGAGTTCGAGCGACAGAAGCAGCTGTTCGCGCAGAACTACATCAGCCGCGCGGCGCTCGAGCGCGCCGAGGCGCTGCACAAGTCGGCGCAGGCCGAGGTCGCGGCGCAGCGGGCCGGTGCGGCCGCCGCCCGCGCGACGTCGGGGTTCTACGTGCTGAAGGCGCCTTACGCCGGCGTCGTCGCCGATGTCGCGGTGGTTCTCGGCGACATGGCGATGCCCGGCCGGCCATTGATGACGGTGTACGACCCGACGGCCCTGCGGGTCAGCGTGAACCTGCCCCAGAGCGCCGCGGCGGGGCTCGAGCGCGGCGCAGTGGTGCGCCTGGACCTTTCCGGCCCGCCGGCCGCGCGACGGACGGTCCTCGCCACCGGGTTCCGGGTGCTGCCCACGGCCGACCCGGCCACCCACACGCTGGAAGTCCGGTTCGACCTGCCGGCCGAGACCCGGGACGCGAGGCCTGGCCAGTTCGTGCGGGTCTGGTTGCCGACGTCGGGCGTCGGCGAAGGGCGGCTCTACATCCCGGCGGCCGCGGTGGTCCGCAGGGCCGAGGTCAGCGGCGTCTACGTGATGGCGCGGGACGGCATGCCGATGCTTCGCCAGGTGCGCATCGGCAGGACCGTCGACGCGGACGTGGAAGTGCTGGCCGGGCTGTCCGCGGACGAACGCGTGGCGCTCGACCCGCAGGCCGCCGCGCGCATTCGCTGAGACGAGCCATGACCTCTCGCCTCGGCATCGCGGGTCGCATCGCGGCGTTCTTCCAGGCCGCGCAGATCACGCCGCTCCTGGCCCTCGTGGGTCTGCTGCTGGGCGCGTTCGCCGTCGTCGTGACACCGCGCGAGGAGGAGCCGCAGATCAACGTGACCATGGCCAACGTCATGGTGCCGTTCCCCGGTGCCTCGGTGCGAGACGTCGAGCAGATGGTCGCGACGCCGGGCGAGCAGGTGCTGGCGCAGATCGCGGGCA
>Ga0307410_10000444_pt1 | contig 16606 bp, 18 predicted proteins | sample 322Ometagenome_3_FD_203707 | JGI IMG/M metagenome (GOLD analysis project Ga0307410, IMG submission 203707) | Maize rhizosphere microbial communities from greenhouse at UC Davis, California, United States - 322HYB-O-3 | ecosystem: Host-associated > Plants > Roots > Rhizosphere > Soil | place... | reverse complement strand
CGACAAGCTACGTCCGGACGGCGATGGCCGATTTCAACCGGTTCGCGCCGGAGGAAGACTGGGCCACGCTGACGTCGAGCCTGAGGGACACGGACGATCCGGGCACGACATGCCTCCTCGCAATGGTTCACTGGCGCTTGACCGTGCGCGGCTGCAGCGAGCACGCTCCCGGCGTTTCGACCCAGGCAAGGGAATGACCATGAACGAGCAATCGAGAGACAACCCGCGGGATGCTCCGCTCAACCCCGCGTTGAAGAGCGAGACCGAGACGATCTATCCAACGAGGGAATCGTCTCCGGCGCCCGTCGATACGACCTCCGCAAAGGAAAATGAGGGTGAAGGCTGGCCCGTGATCTGGTTGGTGGTCACCGCAGTCTGCATCGTGCTCGCGATCTACTTCCTCGTGTGATCGAACAGGATGGTCAGCAGCAAAGCCGAATCCTCGATCCCGCGAAGCGAGTGCGTGACGCCCCGGCCGAGATAAACCCAATCCCCCGGCCGGAGTCTGATTTCCTCGTCGGTTTGGAGAACTGCATGGCCTTCGAGGCAAAGAAGCGTGATGAAACCGTCGACGTCATGCGACGGGATTGAAGCTCCGCCGGGGATGACCAAGCGCACCGCCTCGAACCGGTCCGACTTGACGATCGCGGACGTTTTGCTGGTCGAGAGCCGATTCCCCTTCGGCAGCAGATGCACGACCTCGCCTGGTTCTGCATGCTTCAAAGCCATGGAAACTCCTATTCGCAACCTGAAGAGACGGTGCTGTGCGATAAATGGGATACCCCAACGAGATTCAACCGCGCGACGACGTTCTCGATGAGGTTCCTGTGAACTGCCGAAAGCCGCCCTTCCGCTGCACCTTCACCATCCACGACGCAGACGCAGAATGCTTGAGAGACGGCTTCGGCTGCAATCGCTGACAGCGGTCGCGAGTCCCTCTTGGTCAGGGCTTCTGCGATTGCCAAAGCTCGCTCGAAGGCTTCATGGCTTATCGCATCACCATATTCCACGGCTACTGATGCCCCGGCCGGTTGAATGGCGGCGCCGCCTTCCCCACAAGCTGGTGCGTGATTCGCCTCAGCCGAGTCCATAAGGAATGGCTGCGGTCGCTCGACTGATGGCGAGGGTCGAGCGGACCAGGTGCTGTCACCTCTCCGCACTCGGGGCAAAACATGGTGCCACCTTTCTACTGATAATGAGTTGCATTAGCACGCGAAGAGCCGAGCTACAAGCAAAGTGGGAAGCGCATCAAAGCTGTTGAACGAATCCTACCGTTTCCATCTGCAGTCCAAGCTCTTCCCAGCTCAGACGGGCCGCCGACAACGAATCGGCGTGCCTCTGCGCATCCACCGTGAAGACGATGGTGTCGCAACCACGGTCTCGGGCAAGCCTTTCGATCGCGCCGCACAGAGCGCGCCGGACGGTCGCGTGCGGAATAAGCTCGAAAGCCACAAGGATTTCGATCTGAAGGCTCTGTTCGTGACGCAGGTTCCGGATCGAACGGTAGGTCGCAACTCCGTGGATGCAATCGTCCGGCGCGATCACAGCAAGCACGCCGCCGCCGCCGGCAAGCAGCGCCTCGCCGAACCCTTTCCAGCGTTCCAGACTGACGCGCGTGGCAGAACGGATTAGCGGATAAATTTCGGCCAACCGGTGCAACCCGACAGATTCAACGATCAAATCCGGCATTCATCCTCTTTCGCGCGGTCATCGGAACGATTGAACGCTAGGGCGGATCAGCTATTGAATCGTTGAGCCAGATCATTCGCCTTTCGGGGCGCGATCGAGCAGGACATTCGACTTGCCTTACGTACCGCGTGGAAATCTGACGCCGTTGCCCGAAGGTCATCCGTGCGCTGACTGTCCGGTACGACCGATCACTATCTGCCGCGGCCTCGACGGTCCGACGCTTGCCGGCATGCGGGCGCTCGGCACCATGCAGCGTCTACGTCCGGAGCAGTCGGTATTTCACGAGGGCGATGCGGCGAAGCGCGTATTCATGGTCACTCATGGCGCACTCAAGCTCTACACGCTGCTGGCGGACGGGCGGCGGCAAATCACGGGCTTCATGTTTCCGGGGGATTTCCTCGGCGTCAGCGTTGACGAGGAATATGCGTTTACCGTCGAGGCGCTCGAAGACACGGAATTGTGGTGGTTCTCGCGCGAGGCCTTCGATCGCTTCATTTGCGAGCATCCCAAGGTGGAGCGGGAGCTTTACCGCCTGGCCGCGCACGAGCTTGCGGAGGCTCAGCGGCAGATGGTGCTGCTCGGTCGCAAGGCTGCGGCCGAACGGCTGGCGAGCTTCTTCCTGTCGCTACTCGAGCGCGCCGAGCGCGCCAGCGGGGTTCTCGAGCAAGCCTTCGATCTGCCCATGAGCCGGATAGACATCGCTGATTACCTCGGGCTCACGAAGGAAACTGTCAGTAGGATGCTTGCGCACCTCAGGAGCCGAGGACTCATTCGCCTCCAGGCCCAGGATCGCGTCGAAGTCCTCGACCGAGACGGCCTCCGTGCCACGGCCGATGGCGAGACCGCCGAGCAGATTGCTTAGGCGGGCACTCTCGCGGCCGGCGTTCGAAGGTCTTTGCACATTGCGCATCGCCGGCCCGACTTGTCGTTTCCGCCAGCGTTATTCGGCGGGATCGCGCGCTGCCGAAGTAATCTGGCGCAAAGCTTTTCGAGAGGGGCCATTGGACGGAACGACCATTATCTGGATTGCCGCGCTTATGGCCGTAGCGGCAGCGCTCTATTCGAGTGTCGGCCATGGCGGAGCGTCGGCCTATCTGGCGATCATGGCGTTGTTTTCCGTTGCACCCGAGACGATGCGTCCGACCGCGCTTATGCTGAACCTCGTCGTTGCGACGTTCGGCGCAGCGAGTTTCGCGATGAAGGGGCAGACGAACTGGCGCCTCCTCGGCGCCTTCGCCGTGACAGCAATGCCCGCCGCATACATCGGCGGCGCCGTTGCGCTTCCAGCCGAACTCTATCGCCCGCTCGTCGGCGTCGTGCTGCTGCTCGCCGCAGTGCGCCTGTTCTGGCAGCCGGAGCGGCTCGCGGCACGGCCGGTGCGCGCGCCCCCATTGGCAGTGACGCTGCCGACTGGAGCTGCCCTTGGCCTGCTTGCAGGGCTAACCGGCACCGGCGGTGGGATATTTCTCAGTCCTCTGATCATCCTCTTCGGTTGGGAAGGTGCGAGGAAGACCTCCGGCATCGCCGCGGCCTTTATTGTACTCAATTCGGCGGCGGGCCTGCTCGGCAATCTTGCGAGCGTGCAGCGGCTTCCGGCGGCATTGCCGATCCTTGTGGCGTCGGTTTTCGCCGGCGCCCTTGTCGGAACCTGGCTGGGCGTTTCGCGGCTCCCGCGCCATCGGCTGCTTCAGGGGCTTGCGATCGTCCTGGTGATCGCCGCGATGAAGCTGTTCTTCACGTGAAGCTTGCGGTTGGCATTCTTGCTGGCGGAGAAGGCAAGCGGATCGGCGGCAAGAAACCGCTGCGCATGCTGGGCGGCATGAGCTTGCTCGACAGGGCGATCGATTACGCGAGCGCGCTCTCAAAGCCGTTCGTCGTGGCCGTGCGCGACAAAGGGCAAGTCGGACAAGCCGACATTCCCGTCATCCCAGACGACCCGGCTATTGACGGGCCGATTGCCGGTCTTGTCTCCGCGCTCCGGTTCGCCCACGACGAGGGCGCCGGTGCCGTGCTGACGATACCGACCGATATGCCGTTCTTACCTTCTGATCTTGCCGGTCGTCTTGGGGAGGCACTCTGGCCAAACGGTGCAGCGATCGCTTGCAGTTGCGATCATCTGCACCCCGTGTGCGGCTTGTGGTCAACCGGAGCGCTCCACAGCGTTCCTCAATATCTTGCGTCCGGCCGACGGTCGTTGAAGGGGTTCGCGGAGGCGGTGGGTTATGCGGCCGTCGAATGGCCGACCTATCCCGTGGACCCATTCTTTAACATCAACTCGCAACGAGATCTCGCCCAAGCGGAGCGCCTGCTCAACACCTAGGTATCGAAGTGTGCACTTCGGTACCCGAGTAAATTGTCGTGAGGTCGCGAAGTTCGTTTGACCAATTCTGCGCGCGCATGCGCTCCGGCGCTCCAAAGAACGACAAATTGCCCTCCGTCAGCTTTTCGATTGCGTGTTCGTAGAGCTCAGCCAATTCCGCATGCGCCCTGCGTGCCTCGTCGCAGGAGGCGTTGTCAGCCTTGCTCCGTTCAATCTGCTGCCGATACAGAAGGTAGTTCAGGTCCACTGCCGCCCTCCTTCGCTATGCCTCTGCGCTGCGGTCCCGCCCACGACGGTCGCGGCTTGAATCAAAACGGCCCTGGCCCGGAATTCCGCAGCTCGTTCCATGAGATGGATCCGTCCGTCGGGCCTGCTCATGAACGCGGCCAGTTGTTCGAGCTGTTCCGCATGCTGGCTAAGCTGCAAGGGGCCCTCGCGGCCGAACGTCGATAGAAAAGCCATGCTTGCGGAAGTACGGCGTAGCCGAGGCAGTGCATTGATCTGTGTCACATCGTCGCCCGACTAGAAGCCGAGGACTTTGACCTCGTTGCCCGTCCGAACTTCAGGCGAATTAGCCCGTTGGCGTACGAGCAGATCGGCGTTAGCGAGTACTCTTTGTGCACTCGAATCCTGAAAGGCGAAAACCTCCACCTCATCGCCGCTCCAACGGGCTCGATGGAAAGTCTCGCGCGGGCCGCATTCCTTGAGCGGTCCGGCCAACCTGGCCGATCGCCAGCACAGCGCCTGCATTGCGTCTCTTCCGGACAGCCTCGCAAGGAGCGGGGCGAGGAGGAGCCTGGCTGTGACAAGCGCGGACGTCGGATTGCCTGGCAGTCCCATCACCAGCACACCTTCCGAGCGACCGAGCCAGACTGGCTTGCCAGGTTTGATCGAAACCTTTGAAAAGATGAAGTCGAGCCCTGCAGGCTCGAACATCGCCTTGGCGAAGTCTCTCTCGCCCACGGACGCTCCGCCTGTGACGAGAACGAGGTCCGAAGATGCAATCGCCTGCGTCGCGGCTCGCTCCATTGCTGGCAGATCGTCTCGCAAGCGTTGCCGATCCACGATCGAACCACCCCACTCGTCGACCAGCGCAGCTACGCCCAAGGAGACGCTATCGGGGATCGCATCGGGCCGCTCCACAGCACTCCCAGGCTCCGCGAGCTCATCGCCGGTGCTCAGGATTGAGACTCTGGGTCGCTTGAACACTTCGACTTGGGCAATGTCAGCGGCGGCCGCGGCTACGATCGCTCGCTTGTCCAGCATCCGGCCTGCCCTGACAAGCTCGTTACCTTGCTCGAAGTCGCCGCCGCGCTCGCGGATATGCCGGGCTTTTCCGGAATGCTGCTCGATTATTGCCACGTCTCCGTCTCGGCGGACGTTCTCTTGGATGACCACCCGGTCGGCTCCTTGGGGGATTGGCGCTCCAGTGAAGATGCGGAGGCATTCGCCCTCCGCGATCGACCCGCTCCAACCACTCCCCGCGAATGACTCGCCGATGACCCGCAGTCGCGCGGGCAAGGTAGCCAGATCAGCGTCGCGAACGGCATAACCGTCCATCGCCGACACGTCGCAGCGAGGCGATGCAATTCGCGCGATCACCGGATTCGCCAGCACGCGGCCGGCGGCCGCATCAATCGGGACCGATTCGGTTCCGGGCGGCCGCGCCACTGCGCAGACCCGCTCCAATGCTTCGTCGAAGCTGATCATGATTGGCCGGACCGGCTCCAATCGCCCGACTTGCCGCCGCTCTTGGACGTAACCTCGATACCGCTGATGATCATTGTCCGGTCAATCGCCTTTAGCATGTCGAACAACGTGAGGGAGGCGACGGAGACGGCCGTGAGCGCCTCCATTTCAACGCCCGTAACGCCGCTCGTGCGGACTTCGGCTTCGAGGCGAAATCCAGGTAATTCATCGTCGATTTCGATCCTGACGTCCGCCTTTGTGAGCGGAAGAGGATGGCAGAGTGGGATGAGCTCGGCCGTGCGCTTTGCTGCCATTATCCCGGCCAGTTCCGCAGTCGAGACGACGGAGCCCTTCGGCGTTGTGCCAGCGCGAACCTGATCTACAGTCGTGGACAGGCAGGTCAGCGTGCCAACGGCCGTGGCCATGCGCGCCGTCACCTCCTTGTCCGACACATCCACCATACGTGCGCGGCCTTGTTCGTCCAGGTGGGTGAGCCGGCTCATGCGCAAAGGTGCCTCAGTCGTGGGATCTGACCAGCGAGAGAGCAGGGCCGATAGCGACTGTCGAGCTCCTGCGACAGAACAAGGTCCCAACCGTCGCGGCACGCGCCGGTGGAGCCCGGCAGGCAGAAGACAAAAGTGTCGTCGACCTGGCCCGCGAAGGCCCGCGACTGAAGCGTAGAGAGACCGACGGTGCCGAAGCTCGCCTGGTGGAAGATCGTCGAGAAGCCGTCCATCTCGCGCCGGAACAGGGGCTTCACCGCTTCGGGCGTCACATCGCGCGGCGCAAAGCCGGTGCCCCCCGTCGAAATGATGAGATCGACGTCCTCGGCTTCGACCCACCTCTTCACCTGCGTGCGGATGGCCTCGACGTCGTCTCTTACGATCGCTTTCCCGGCGAGCTCGTGGCCAGCCTCCTGGAGACGCTGCGCAAGCAGCGCTCCCGACTTGTCCGTCTGCTCATCACGTGTGTCGGAAACGGTGAGCACCGCGATCCGCAGCGGATAGAAGGTCAAGCTCTCGTCGATTCCGGCCAAGCGTCACTCCCAACGGTTGCGATCGGCATAATCAGCCTCAGTAGGCTCGATCCAGCTGGAGCCGGATGGGCCTTCCTCGCGCTTCCAGAAAACGGCCTCGGTCTTCAATCGGTCCATAAGGTAGTCGGCGGCTTCGAAGGCGGCTCGCCGGTGCGCCGAGGCTGCGGCGGCAAAAACGATCGGTTCCCGTGGTCCGATGTCACCGCAGCGGTGGACCAGACGCACATGGCTAACGTTGAAGCGGGAGACCGCGTCGGACGCTATTTTCTCGAGCGACGCTACCGTGAGCCGCGGATGATGCTCGAGGATAAGCCTCTCGACCTTCTGGTCACCGTGGCTAAAGTCCCTGACAAGCCCGACAAAGCTGACGACCGCGCCGTCGCCGCTCGTCTTACGCATGAGATTCTCGAGCTCGGCAGCAGGATCCAAGCGGTGTTCTTCCAGGTGCGCGTAGACGGTCATCAGCCGCCGGATACGGGCGCCAGGAACTCGAGCACCGCTCCTTCCGGAATGACAGCATGGTCCTCAGCGAGCTCGTCGCCGATGCAAGCTCTTACCCGCTTGTGTTGCAGCGATTCCGCACCCTCGGGGTACTCCATGGCGAGCCGCTCGCGCAGCTCGGCCACCGTGCATGGAGTGCCGGTGGCTATCTCTCGCTCGCTGCCGAAAAAGCCGGCCAGCTTTCCGTAGAAACGAACCTTCAAATCGATCTGCCTATCGAAGTGCCTGTAGTCGGGCGCGTTTCCGCCGAAGAGGCTGTCAGGTCAACACCGCCGCTGAGACGGCAAGAGCTCCGGACAAGCAAGGGAAGTCGCTCGCCGAAGCTCTTTCCGTCAACCTACCCCGTGGGGCATTGAGTGATCCGGAGGGTGGTGGAGCGGGTATTGGGCTGCCGGATCTCTCGCCACGGTTCATGACTGCGGGGCGGCCAGTCCGCGATGATGCAGATCAATTGAACAATATTATCGGTGATTTGGCTCGCTGCTATCGCTGCGGCGCGGTTCGCTCCACATAGCGGCCGACGAGAATGGCGGCTGGATAGAGAAGCTCCTCTTCCTGCCGAGCATGAGCCGCGAGATTATCGGCAAAACGTACGTAATCCTGACGGCCTCCGTGTTCGGCAGCCAGCCGAAACTTGATCAGCGCATCCCGAATGGCTTCATGCTCGCGGAGCATCTGAGGCAATTCGCGTTCGAGTGCGTGCGTCATCGGCAGGACAGACCGCATCTCCGCCGTTGCATCACCCCGCGCAAGAGCCGGCAGAAGTCCAAGTGGCGGCGTTGCAATCTGCTCTTCACGCTTGAAATGGGGGGCAAGCGCACCTTCTAACTTGCCAGCGGCAGCTGCCATCTCGCCGCCTTCTGCGGCCACGTGAGCGAGGGTTTCATGTAGTTCGGCATGCTCCGTGGCTATCGACTTGGGTGTTTGGGCGACAACAGAGCTCAATTGCTCAGTTTGTTGATGCTGTAAGTCGGGTGCTCTGTCACAAGCGGACAGGAGGGCCACGATTGACGTGGCGGTGAACAATAATTTCAAATGCGGCTTCACAATCACCTCCACTCATTCTGAGACTGGGGCTCTACGCGCCGATCGGTATCATTCGCGCAAATGTACGGTCTCGAAGGATGTATTGGTGGAACAGCGATGCTGCTGCGTGAAGGCCTACGAGCCAATAGCCGATAGTCCCGCCAAGCTCGTGAATTCCCTCAACCTGATCTGCAAGTTGATCGTTCGTCCCAACGAGCGCGGGCAGTTCGAGACCGAAAAACGGGATAGGTTCACCCTCTGCGCTGAGAATCAGCCATCCGGCGACCGGCATGCCAATCATGAAGACGTATAGGGCAAGGTGTGTCGCCGTGGCGACAGCATGGCGCCACGCCGGTTCGCCTAGCGATGAGCGCGGGGAGCGCCACATCAGCCTGGCCGCGATCCGCAGCCAGACAAGGCCCAGCACCGACAGGCCAAGCATGAAATGCCACAACTTTAGTGCCTCACGCGGCTCACTTCCCTTCGGGAAAAATTCTCGAAACTCGATTGCCGCATAAACAGCAACGATTAGCAGCAACATGAGCCAATGAAGCAGGATTGAGACACCGCTGTAGCGGTCGCCGGGGTGAGGTCTCGCCATAAACTCCTCCGAGGAATCCTCTGATCCTCAGATCGCCAGACAGCGTTGATGTAGATCACGTTTGCATTGCGGAGACAGAATGGCCGCATTCCACCCATCGTCTTCATTAGCCTAGTCCCCGCTTCTGCTTCGCCGCCGCAGCTGCCCCGCCTGAATCACTGATTCCGCTTGCATCTCCGATCTTCAAAGCTCGACCGCTCTCAATCTAAGCGAGTTTCCAATCACCGCGACAGAGCTGAATGCCATGGCCGCCCCCGCAATGATCGGGCTCAGCAGGATGCCCGCCCAAGGATAGAGCACGCCGGCCGCGATCGGCACGCCAGCGGCATTGAAGACGAGACTGAAGAACAAGTTTTGACGGATATTGCGCATCGTGACTCTGCTAAGTTTGCGAGCCCGGACGATGCCGGTCAGGTCGCCCTTCACCAGCGTCACGGCCGCGCTTTCCATTGCCACGTCCGTGCCAGTGCCCATCGCAATGCCAACATCGGCAGCGGCGAGCGCAGGAGCATCGTTGATACCATCGCCAGCCATCGCAACGCGGCGGCCAGCTTTCCGGAGAGCCTGAACCTTCGCCTGCTTTTGCTCCGGCAATACCTCGGCAATGACCTCGTCCACTCCGGCCTTGCGGGCCACAGCCTCGGCAGTCCGGCGATTATCGCCGGTCATCATCACAACGTGGACGCCATTGCGTTGAAGCTCGGCGACTGCCTCCGCAGCGGTCTCCTTGATCGGGTCTGCCACTACGACCAGGCCGGCCAACTCCCGGTCTATGGCCACGAACATCACTCCTTCGCCCTGAGCGCGATGCTTGTCCGCAGCCGTCTCCAGTGCGGCTGTGGTGACATTGGCATCCTGCAGCAGCATGGCGTTCCCGAGGGCCACGCCATGGCCATCAACCCGACCGGTCACGCCCTTCCCGGTGTATGACTGAAATTGCTCGGCGGACGGAATGTCCAACTTACGTTCGCCGGCACCCTCCACAACGGCCGCAGCGAGGGGATGCTCGCTTCGGCGCTCCAGTGCGGCCGCAAAACGCAGAACTTGCCGTTCGTCGAACCCGGCCGTCGAATGCACTCCGATCAGCTTCGGCTTGCCTAGCGTGAGAGTGCCGGTCTTATCGACAACCAGCGTATCGATCTTCTCAGTCAGCTCCAGTGCTTCGGCATTCTTCACGAGCACACCCGAGGTCGCGCCCCGGCCAGTCCCCACCATGATGGACATTGGTGTGGCCAGACCAAGTGCACACGGGCAGGCGATGATGAGGACGGCAATGGCGTTTATGAGGGCATGGCTCAGCCGTGGCTCGGGTCCCAGCAACGCCCACACCCCGAATGCGATCACCGCCACGACGACAACGCCGGGCACGAACCAGCCCGAAACCCTGTCTGCCAACGCTTGAATGGGCGCCCTCGAGCGCTGCGCATCGGCAACCATCCGAACGATCTGTGACAGCATCGTGTCACGGCCCACCCGGTCCGCTTGCACCAGTAAACTTCCGGTGCCGTTCACGGTCGCACCTGTGACCTTGGCGCCAGCGGTCTTCTCGACCGGGATAGGTTCGCCGGTAATCATGGACTCATCTATGGAGCTGTGGCCCTCGACGACGATTCCATCGACGGGGACCTTTTCGCCAGGTCTCACGCGCAATGTGTCCCCGACGTGGATGTGTTCCACAGGGACATCCTCTTCCGAGCCATCCGGCAAGACACGGCGCGCCGTCTTCGACGCAAGACCTAGAAGCGCCCGGATCGCTTTTCCCGTGGCAGATCGTGCCCTCAGTTCCAGAACTTGACCTAGAAGTACGAACGTCGTGATGACGGCCGCAGCTTCGTAATAGACGGGTACCACCCCGCCCATGGTCCGGGATGAGGCAGGAAACAGCTGCGGCCACAGAGTGGCTACCAAACTGTACCCGTAAGCCACACCGACGCCGAGTCCGATCAATGTGAACATGTTAAGGTTGCGGGTTTTCAGCGACGCCCAGAAGCGCTCGAAGAACGTCCAGCCGCCCCACAGGACAACCGGAGTGGCGAGGGCCAGCTGAACCCACACGGCTGCCTGCATGGGCAACACTTCCAGCCGGAACAGCTCCGATACCATGACCAGCAGTACCAGCGGGATTGTGAAGCAAGCGCTCACCCAGAAGCGCCTGTTCATATCGAGAAGTTCGGGGTTGGGCCCTTCTTCGAGAGTGGGCTCCAAGGGCTCTAATGCCATGCCGCAGATGGGACACTGTCCCGGTCCATTTCGGCGAATCTGCGGGTGCATGGGGCATGTCCAGATCGTGCCTTTGGTTGCTTCAGGAAAGGCTCCGAGAGCCGGTGCGCTTACTGCAGGATCGGTTGGCGGCGGGTTCAGGTAGCGATGGGCATCGGATTTAAACTTCTTCAGGCAGCCAGCGCTGCAAAAGTGATAGGTCGAGCCGCCAAGCTGCAGCCGATGGGGAGTGGTCGCCGGGTCCACCTTCATCCCACAGACGGGATCTGTGACTTCAGCGACTTGGCGCTGCTTCGAATGAGAGTGATGGTCGTGATGGCACTCCGCCATGACAGTTTCCTTGGTCCGACGACTCGTCGTGTTGTGACTTGTGCACCTCGGTGCATTAGCTGACGCGGACATCTTTGTAGGCATCCCCGATGTCGGCCTTCGACCCATTACAGACGCTAGACCCATGACCCCGCTCGCTCGAGTCATGGAAGTTGTTTTGATCGGCACGTGCTGCGTCGGAGTGGCAGCTTGGCTTTACGGGACGTGGTATTGGTTCCGCGACTGGAAAGGTGACCACGGACGTGAGTTCAAACGGAAGTTCACCGTCAGTTGCGCCATATTCCTCCTCGCACTTGCAACTGGCTTTGCATCAGGGACGATAGCTGAAGTTTGGGGCGGCGGCTGGCACTAGCCGACTGTCCGCTTTCACCCGAAGCAGACACCTTCACCCGTTCATTCTCTTCCTTCGTAGCTTGCTCTCCTAGGTAACAGCGGTTCCAAACAACTCACCAACCCCCGCAGTGACCGTCATGGCGAGGGCACCCCAGAAGGTCACGCGGAGAACCGACGGTGCAAGTGGCGCGCCGCCTGCGCGTGCGCCGAGCGCTCCCAGGGTGGCGAGACAGACGAGGGAAACCACACCTACTGCTGGGACCAACGCAAACATCGGCACGAACGGCACAACCAGAAGCGGGGCCGCTGCGCCAGCGGTAAAGGTGAGTGCAGAAGCCACAGCAGCTTGGAGCGGCCGAGCCGCCGTTGTTTCGGACATTCCGAGCTCATCCCGAGCGTGGGCTGCCAGAGCATCATGCGCCATCATCTGATCGGCAACGGCGACAGCAGTCGCTCGGTCAATTCCCCGGGATTCGTAGATTCGGACTAGCTCTTCGCGCTCGAACTCCGGCTGTTCCTCAAGCTCACGCTTCTCACGACCAAGGTCCGCCTTCTCCGTGTCGGACTGGGAGCTGACCGAGACATATTCTCCTGCCGCCATTGACATCGCGCCGGCGAACAGCGCCGCCACGCCAGCGACCAGCACGCTAGAGCGGCTCGCGTCAGCGGCTGCGACGCCAACGATTAGACTTGCGGTCGAGACTATCCCGTCGTTCGCGCCGAGGACTGCGGCACGCAGCCAACCGATACGGGAACTCGCGTGGCGTTCGTGATGGACGTGGAGGCGGCTCACGGATCAGCCTTGGAACCGCGCGCGAGGACTTCGTGCAACTCGCGGTGATCGGCCGCCAGTGAGGACGGCGTCTGCATGTTGCATGTTTGTTGTTCCCTTGTCAGCGTTACGCTGTGAATGCGGCCTCTGCTCGGTCTGGCGACGTGAGCAGGAGCGACCAACAAGGCCGCAGTACCCCAAGTACTTTGCCGGATCAGATCTGCAAATCAGATGTCTGGTTTCGACCCATCTCGGAAAATAGGTCCGCTGATCCGAGCGTCTCAATACTTCGTTTCCGCCTACGCGAGTTCGCGCTCATTCAAGTGCAGATACGTTGGATTGAAGTCGCCCGTGCTGGCCAGTCTGCGCCAATCGCCAATTTGAATAGACCGAGGCGTCGATCGGCCAATCAGGCCGTCGGCTTCAAGCCCTTTCAGCGAGCGGTTCACGTGCACCGACGTCATGCCCGTTGCATCGGCGAGCTGCTCCTGCGTCATCGGCAGCTCGTAGTGCGTCTCCTCCCCCAATCCGGCCACCTTCAACCGCAGTGCAAACTCGCAGAGTAGGTGGGCAAGTCTGGTCCGCGAATCTCTGCGACCCACATTGGCAACCCACTCGCGAAAGATGGATGCGTCCACGAGCGTATCGAACCACATTGCCTTCCCGACATTGGGACGCTCGAAGGCGAGGCGGTTGACTTCGTCGCGAGGGATGATCGCGACGCGGCCGTCCGTCAGCATTTCAACGCTGTGATCGGCCACTCCCAGCAACGAGTTCTGGAGATCGACCAGCTCTCCTTTCATGTGGATGGCGACGATTTGCCGAGCCCCGCCCGCCACGATCTTGTGTCGTATCGAATAGCCGGAGAGCATCACGCAGGAGGTGCTCGTTCGGTCGCCTTCCCGCACGATGTAGGAGTTACGACTAAGCGCTTTCACGGTGTGCGGCAGCGCTAGCACCGCTTCGCGGTCGTCGGAGTCGAGGCTAGCCCAGTACCCAAGCTTCCGCAGCATCGGCTGAAGTGCTGAACTTGTCTGCTTTTCTAGAGTGTCGGTCATGAGAGGTCCCGCGTCACGTAGGGCGGGAGCAGAATGTCTCTCAGTCGCCGAGGCCCGGGTACTCGCCCGGCAATGAATGCACCTTAACACATATTGGGGATGGCGTCGCGCTCTAGAGTCCGCTTTCCACCGACAGCGGACATTTCGCTCTCCTTGTTGAACTGCGCAAAATCGGCGCGTAGCGCCGGCGCGTGAAGCCCAAGATCCTCACTACCTTGCGCGATTATTCGTGGCGCATGTTTGTCGGCGATTCGCTCGCCGGAACCACGGTCGCCCTCGTCGCGCTTCCGTTGAGCATCGCGATCGCCATCGCGTCGGGTGCGGATCCCAAGGCCGGACTCGTGACCGCCATTGTCGCGGGCTTCGTCATATCACTTCTCGGCGGGAGCCGAGTTCAGATCGGTGGGCCCACGGGCGCGTTCATTGTCGTCGTGTACGGAGTCATCGAGCAGTACGGATTCGACGGCCTGCTTCTTGCAACTCTGATGGGGGGTTTGATTCTCGTCATCGGCGGGGTTGTGCGTGCAGGACGCTTCATCGCTCTTGTGCCGGAGCCGGTAATTGAGGGCTTCACCGTCGGGATCGCACTAATCATCGCCGTGAGTCAGCTCAAGGACCTGTTCGGCCTCTCCGCCGCCAAAGTGTCCGCCGACATGGTCGAAGCACTTCCTGCTCTCTGGGCCGCACGCGGCGCGACCAATCCAGCAGCATTGGCGGTAGGCATTTTCTCAATCGCCGGGATTGCGCTTCTGCGCCGCATGGCGCCTTCGTTCCCCGGGTCGCTGCTGATCATTGGCGCCGCATCTGCGGCCGTTGCGATATTCACCTTGCCGGTGGACACGATCCAGTCCCGCTTCGGTGCGTTGCCCGCGGGATTGCCGACGCCATCGCTGCCGCACATCAGCATCGCCCGGATAAGCGAGCTGCTACCCTCCGCTTTCGTGATCGCTTTTCTGGCGGGCGTGGAGTCGCTTCTCTCCGCCATAGTCGCCGACCGGATGATCGGCGGCAGACACCGTTCCGGTGCCGAGTTGTTGGCGCAAGGTGTGGCGAATATTGCCTCTCCGCTGTTCGGCGGCTTGCGCGCGACGGGCGCGATCGCGCGAACGGCGACCAACGTGCGAGCCGGCGGACGAACACCGGTCGCAGGCATTGTTCATGCCTTCGTGATCCTCGTGATTACGCTGGGCGCCGCATGGCTTGCCGGCTATCTCGCCATGCCCGCACTCGCCGCTCTGTTGATCGTCACCGCGTGGCTCATGAGCGAGCCAGGGCGCTGGCGCGAGCGCATGGGCCTGCGGCCTGGCGATCGAACCTTGCTGTTCCTGACTATGGTCCTGACTGTCGTCAGCGACCTTACAATTGCCATTGCAGTTGGCACCGTGTCGGGTCTCGCGCTGCGTCTTGCGCGCCGGGACGTCGAACCTGCAGAATGGACGCCCTCGGACAGATCCAAGCTGTAGGGCTTAAATGGCCGCTTAGTCTCGCTGTCGAGCGCTAAGCACATCCGGCACCGATGCTCGAAATGAACGCGACCAGTATCGCCAGCGTATCGCAAACAGCTAGATTTGCGCCCCGAAAGAGCAATTCTGCCGTTCGAAACCGACGCAAAACTGGGAAAAGCGCTCTACTCTATGCAATCGCACTGCAGAGGTCAGGGGTTCGATTCCCCTCAGCTCCACCAGCCTTCGCTGAAGCTTCGGCTGGCAAGCCAGCCCCTCGAGTTGAATAGCCGCGAAGGCGGGCCGCCGAAGCTCAGGCGAGGGCGCCCCGCTGGACGACCGCCGCAGCCTCGGGCAAAGGCTGCCCGCGAGGGCCGGATTAGCTCAGCTGGTAGAGCAGCGGTTTTGTAAACCGAAGGTCGCGGGTTCGAATCCTGCATCCGGCACCAGCCGCAGTTCTCGACGGTCTCTTCTGGAACCCAGCCTTTCCGGACGTTCTCCCAAACGACCGATTGACAAAGTGAACGTTCACAATCATCAATTCGTGCAGGAGAGAATCGGGAGGGGGCATGTCAATTTTCCGCGCGCGCGCTTCGTTCGGCTTGTTGCTCGGTGTTTCTGCGCTCGCCTTGGCGATGCCCGGAGCTGCAGCTGCGCAAACTCAGCCGGAGCAGGATGAACCGGCCCCTCAGGACACTCCGGGAAATCCGTCGACCGGCAATGAGGGCGAGGCAATCGTCGTCACCGGCATTCGCGGTTCTCTCAAGCAATCGATGGACATCAAGAAGAACGCCATCGGCGTCGTCGATGCGATCTCCGCTGAAGAGATGGGCAAGTTCCCAGATACGAACCTCGCCGAGTCGCTCCAGCGGATCACCGGCGTGTCGATCGACCGCCAGAACGGCGAAGGCTCGAAGGTCACCGTTCGCGGCTTCGGTCCGGACTTCAACCTCGTCCTCCTCAACGGCCGCCAGATGCCCGCGACCAGCCTCGGCGATTGCTGCAGCGCTCCGGCGTCGCGAAGCTTCGATTTCGCCAATCTCGCGGCGGAAGGGATCGCGGCTGTCGAGGTCTACAAGTCGGGCCGCGCGACTCTTCCGACCGGCGGCATCGGCTCGACGATCAACATCCTTACGCCGCGGCCGCTCGACCGTCCCGGGCTTCGCGGCAGCGTTTCCGTCAAAGGCGTGCTCGACCATACGTTCGAGGATACCAAGATCACGCCGGAAGTTTCCGGTATCATCAGCGATACGTTCGCCGACAACCGCATCGGAATCCTCGTCACGGGCGCATATCAGCGCCGCAAGGCGAGCCTTGCGCAGTTCACGGCAGGATGGCGCGAGGGCTATCTCGGCTCGGAGAACAATTGGGGCTCCCTGGCGATGCCGACCTACCCGGCCGGAACCATTATCAATGGGGTCGATGTCAGCGGCCAGCCCGATCCCCGCTACCCCAACATCACCAATCGGCCGGGTCCCGACGACATCTACCAAGTCACCCAGAACGCCGGCTACGATTTCACGAACATCGATCGCAAGCGCATCAACGGTCAGGCGGTGCTCCAGGTTCGGCCCATCGATTCACTGACC
>Ga0307410_10000443_pt1 | contig 16622 bp, 17 predicted proteins | sample 322Ometagenome_3_FD_203707 | JGI IMG/M metagenome (GOLD analysis project Ga0307410, IMG submission 203707) | Maize rhizosphere microbial communities from greenhouse at UC Davis, California, United States - 322HYB-O-3 | ecosystem: Host-associated > Plants > Roots > Rhizosphere > Soil | place... | reverse complement strand
CCAAGGCTGAGTTCATCCGCCGGCTGGCCGCGGCAGGGCTCCCGATCATCGAGGCGACCAGCTTCGTGCACCCGCGCTGGGTTCCCCAGCTCGCTGACGCGGCCGACCTTCTCGACGCGCTCGGTGAGCTCGCCCGCGACATGCCCGTGCTGGTGCCCAACGAGCGTGGCCTCGACCGCGCGCTGCAGAAGGGCATGCGGCACATCGCGATCTTCGGGAGTGCGACCGAGACCTTCGCGCAGCGCAATCTCAACCGCAGCCTCGACGAGCAGTTCGCGATGTTCGAACCCACCGTCGTCCGGGCCCGCGCGGAGGGCATGGACGTGCGCGCCTACGTGTCGATGTGCTTCGGGGATCCGTGGGAGGGGGCCGTCCCGGTGCGGCAGGTCGTCGACGTCGGGAAACGCCTGTTCGACCTCGGTGCGTCCCAGCTGTCGCTGGGCGACACCATCGGGACCGGTACCGCCGGCCACGTCACCGCCCTGCTCGCGGCGTTCAACGAGGCCGGCCTGCCGAACGAGTCGATCGCCATGCACTTCCACGACACCTACGGCCAGGCACTGGCGAACGCGACCGCGGCGCTGCGCTCCGGCATCACCACGTTCGACGCCTCCGCCGGAGGGCTGGGCGGCTGTCCGTACGCCAAGAGCGCCACGGGCAACCTGGCCACCGAGGACCTGGTCTGGCTGCTGAACGGGCTCGGCATCCAGCACGGCGTCGACCTGGGCAGCCTGGTGGACACTTCGGTGTGGATGGCTGCGCAGCTCGGTCGCCCCAGCCCCTCGGCAGTCGTCAAGGCCCTGGCCGGCGGCTGACCGCGGGTAGGGCACACTTTCCGCATGAGTCGCGTGGTCTACCTGCACGTCGGTGCGCCCAAGACCGGCACGACGTACCTCCAGGACCGGCTGGGACTCAACAAGTCGGAGCTCGCCCGCCACGGCATCGACTACCCGATCGGCCTGCACGCGACGCACTTCCCCGCCGCCCTGGACCTGCTGGGCGCCTCGTGGGGCGGTCAGCGGGAGAACGTCCGCGGCGAGTGGGAAGCGTTGATGAGCCGGGTCCGGCGGCAGAGCGGCACCGTGGTGATCTCGCACGAGATCCTCGCCGGGGCCAAGCCGCACCAGATCGAGCGGGCCCGTGAGGACCTGCAGGACAGCGAGCTGCATGTCGTCTACTCGGCCCGTGACCTCGGTCGGCAGATCCCGGCGGAGTGGCAGGAGGGCGTCAAGCACCGTCGCCGCCGATCGTTCGCCGCGTTCCTGAGACAGGTGCAGAACAGCCCCCGCACCAACCCGTCACTGTGGTTCTGGCAGGCCCAGGGGCTTCCCGACGTGCTCGGCCGCTGGACGCGCGGCCTGCCGCCCTCCCAGGTGCACCTGGTCACCGTTCCCCAGTCCGGCGCGCCCCGCGACCTGCTGTGGCAGCGGTACTGCCGAGTGTTCGGCATCGACCCGGCCTGGGCGCCGGCGGACAGCGCACGTGAGAACGCCTCGATCGGGGCCGCCGAGGCCACCCTCGTGCGGAAGCTCAACAACCGGCTGCGCCAGGCCGGCCTGCCCTCCGACGACTACCGCAAGCTGATCCGCGACGTCGTCGTCCACGAGACTCTGGCCCATCGCCCGAACATGGCGAAGGTCAGCCTGCCTCCGGAGGCGATCCCCTGGGCCTGCGAGGTCGCCGAGGAGTGGGTGGAGTGGGTCGCCGGTGCCGGGATCGACGTGGTCGGCGACGTCGAGGACCTGCGACCGGTGCCGCTGGCCCCCGACCAGACGTGGTCGAACCCCGACCGGCCCCGTCGCCCGGAGATGATCGACGCGGCGCTCGACGTGATGACGGCGCTGGCGCTCGAGGCCGCCCGGCGCCCCGACCCCGACGCCCAGGTCATGGCGAAGGCCAGGCGCGCCGCCCGGCGGCTGCGTCGCCTGTGACGGCGACGTTCGAGCAGGCCGCCCGGTCCTGGACCGAGCACCTGCGGGCGGGCGGTTCGACACCCTGGTCGCAGTGGGTGGTGACCGGCGCGGACGACCAGGTGACCGTGCCTCCGGGCTGGACGGCACCGGGAGCGGCGCAGCTTGAGTTCGTACGCCGGGCGGCGGCGCTCACCGAGCACGGGTTCCCGGCCGGGCTCGCCGACCTGGTGTTCGGTCGCTCCGGACCGGCCCGGGGACTGGCGCACCTGCCGCTCGGCTGGCCCGGGACCATGACACCGAGGCCCTTCGGCCCACCGCGCACCGACCCCGCCGACGTGCCCGGCCACGAGCTGGTCCGCGTGGGAGTGGGTGCGCTGACGGAGCTGCTGCTTCGCTCGCCCGGGCAGGAGCCCGGCGAGTGGCGCGTCCGACGTCGGCTCCTGACCCGTGACCCTTCCTTCGAGCTGGCCGGCGCACCGGTCACCGTCGCGGCCGTCCGGCGAGCACTGGCGGTGGCCGGGCACGTCGAGGGCGGCCACGCCCCTCGGGTCGTGCTGCTCGCGGAACCGTTCGACGCCGGCCTGGCCCAGGTCTGGTCGGCCAGGGCGCAGCGCGGTGCGCCGGCCCGCTGGCGGGGGTTCGTGGCCCGGACGGCGCACCGTCAGGGCCTTCCGCCCTCGATCGACCTGCCCGGCCTGGCCGGCTCGTGGGCACCGCGGGTGGGACGCGAGAACGTGCACGTCCTGGTCGCGCCCGGGAGCGGCGCCACCGCGGCCCGGCTGGCCGCGGAGGTCCTCGGACTCTCGCTGCGGAACCGGCTCCACGGCCGGCGCGCGCCTGATGCCGGGCCCCGCGTGCTCGACCTCACGCCCGCGGCGGTCGACGTCGTACGGCGGGTGAACGCCGTCCTGGCCGTGCGGGCCACCGAGCAGCAGCAGGCCCGGGCCACGCGAACGCTCTCGAGCCTGCTGGTAGGGGTCCACGGCAGCCCGCGGGACCCGCTGACCGTCCCGCGGCCCTTCCAGGACTGGGCGCGTGAACGCGGCGCGTGGATCACCGACGAGCTGCGTCGCGGTGGCTACGCTGTGCACGGCAACCTGGATCGGATCGTGCCCGCCTTCGAGGGAGTGCCTGTTCATCCCGATCGCGACACCGTGCTGAGGCTGGTGCTGACCGCGTGCGTCCGCCTTGCGTCGACGGGCGAGCGGCTGCGGACGAAGGAGCGAGAGCGGTGACCGAGGCGACGGGTACGCGCCGGGTCCTCGTGCACGTCGGGGCGCCCAAGACCGGTACGTCGTTCGTCCAGGACGTGCTGTGGCTGAACCGTGAGTCCCTTGCGGGGCAAGGGATCCTGTATCCCGCGGACCGGTTCGACGAGCACTTCCTGGCCGCGCTCGACCTCATGGAGCTGCACTGGGGTGGGCTGGAGACCCAGGCCGTCGGCGCCTGGGACCGGGTCGCCGAGCGGTTACGCGCCTGGCCGGGCACGGCGATCGTCTCCCACGAGATCCTCGCCACCGCTTCGAAGCACCAGGTCCGCCGGGCCATCGACTCCTTCGGCGACGCCGAGGTCCACGTCGTGCTCTCGGCTCGGGACCTGGTCCGCCAGATACCGGCGGAGTGGCAGGAGAACGTCAAGCACCGGCGCACGCTGACCTACAGGGACTTCCTCCACAAGATCACCGACCCGCGACGTGCCGGGGAGCTCGCGTCCTGGTTCTGGGGCGTGCAGGAGGTGCCCGACGTCCTGGACCGTTGGGGAAGCACGCTGCCGCCGCAGCACGTGCACCTCATCACGGTGCCGAAGCCCGGTGCGCCTCGAGACCTTCTGTGGCAACGGTTCGCCTCGGTGCTGGGGCTCGACGCCGCCGCCCTCGCTCCGGAGACGACGCGTGCCAACCCGTCGATGGGGGTCCCGGAGACGGCGTTGGTGCGCCGGATCAACGAACGGGTCAACGAGGGTGTGCTGGCGAACCAGGACTACCGCGAGTTCGTCCGGGAGCTGCTCGCGCACCGCACGCTCTCCCAGCGCACCGGCTCCCCCCGTCTCGCGCTGCCACCCGACGTGCGCGCCTGGGCGACGGAGCTCTCGGAGACCTGGATCGGACTGCTCTCGGGTCGCGGCTACGACGTAGTCGGCTCACTCGACGAGCTGCGGCCCGACGCTGCGCACGACGACGTCGGTTTCGTCGACCCCGACCACCCGGACGAGGACGCGGTCGCCGACGCGGCGATGACCTCGATCGTGACGCTCCTGAAGGAGGCCACCCGGCTGAGAGGGGCCGAACGCGCCCTGGGCCAGGAGCTCGAAGGCGCGTGGCAGGAGCTCGAACGGTCGCGGAGCCTGTGGTTCCGGGTGAAACGGCGGCTGGTCAAGGAGGCCGACCACAACCGCGCGGCCGCGATCGGCCTGGAGGTCTACCGTCGGCTGCGGGGCAGGAGCTCCCGGTCCGCGTAGCGGCCGATCTGCCAGGTGGCGTACGCGTCCGCGCTGGCGCCGACCACACCGCCCACGATCGGCACGCGTCGGCCGATCGTCGTCGCGACCCGCTTGCCGGCCACCTTGGTCAGCAGCTCGGACGCGACCTCGTTGGCGAGCACGCGGTCCAGGTGCGGGTCGTACGTCGGTGCGGTGGCGATGCCCATCGGGGTGCTCGGCAGGTTCTTCTTCCGGACCAGGGACTTCACCGCGTCCTCACCGAGCATGCATGTGAGGATCGCGTTGCGGACCCGCTGGTCCTCGAGGTCGTACCCGCGCAGGTGGGCGATCCCGGCCACCTCCCGGCACTGCAGCAGCGCCAGTCCGGTGATGTTCGCGGGGATCATGAAGGCGGCGCTGACGAGTCCACCGATGTTCGTGGCGAACCCTTGTGCGCCCGCGAACCGCACGTGGTTCTCGATCACCTCGTGGATCGCGCGCTCCACGTTGCCGTGCTGCTCCGCCAGCTGCTTCTCCGCGGCCTCGGCCGCCGGCGGCAACGGCCCGATCCCGTTGACCGCGCGCCGGAGGGCCTCGTGCACGAACTGCGAGCTCAGCCCGGGAGCCGCCTTCGTCAACGTCGGGACCAGGCCCCTGGTGAGCGAGGTGCCGATGCCCATGTAGTCCTCCGAAATCGTGCGTGTCCTGGCGTGCTGCCCCGACCCTACCGAGGCACCTGAAGTCCGCTGCGCGTGCGGGTTGGTACGGCTGCTTGGATGGCCCCATGCCCACCGAGCCGCCCGCCACCGGGTGGGTGTTTCCGGACCTCGCCGACCTGCCGGCCGACGGCAGGGCTGACGACCTGGTCGGCATGGGCGCCGACCTCGAGCCGGGGACGCTCCTCGCGGCCTACCGCCGGGGGCTGTTCCCCATGCCGGCGGAGGACTTCGCGGACGGCATGCTCTGGTGGTCGCCGATCGAGCGGGGGGTGCTGCCGCTGGACGGGCTGCGGGTCTCCCGCTCCCTGCGGCAGTCGGTACGACGGATGGACGTTCGGGTGGACTCCGCGTTCGCCGACGTCATCGCCGCGTGCGGTGACCCGGGGCGCGAAGGTGGCTGGATCGACGAGCAGATCCGGTCGGCGTACTCGCGGCTGCACGCGCTCGGCTGGGCGCACTCGGTCGAGGCCTGGCAGGGCGGGGAGCTGGTCGGTGGGCTGTACGGCGTCGCGGTCGACGGCCTGTTCGCCGGGGAGTCGATGTTCCACCGGGTGCGCGACGCGTCCAAAGTGGCGCTGGTCGGGCTCGTGGAGATACTCCGCGACGAGTACGCCGACCGACGGGTGCTCGACGTGCAGTGGCCCACCCAGCATCTCGCGTCCTTGGGTGTCGTGACCGTTCCCCGGGCGTCGTACCTCCGGATGCTCGCGGCCGCCGCCGGCGTGCCCCTCCCGCGCCCGTTCCGCTGAGCGCCGCCCCCGGGTGGTCGAGCCTGTCGAGACCACTCCCGCGGCAGCGAGACCGACTCAGACGACGTGCGGCGGCCGGCCGGTCTCGCTGACCATCGGGCGGCCGGCGGCCTGCCACTCGAACATGCCGCCGTCGAGATTCACCACGTCGAGGCCGTGCTGCTGGAGGTACGCGACCGCCTGGGCGGAGCGACCACCGACCTTGCAGACCACCAGGGTCTGACCGTCCGGGACCTCGGCGAGGCGTCCCGGGATCTGGTGCAACGGGATGTGGGTGGCGCCGTCGATGTGGCCGTGCCGCCACTCCACGTCCTCGCGTACGTCGAGCACGTGGACACCCTCCGGCAGCGGATCGGGCACGCCGTCGACGGCCACGGTAGGGATCGGGCCGTAGTTCATGGCTGCACCGTAGTACCTGGGATCACTTCAGCAGCTTGGACATCCGCCGGTCCGCGAGGGGTTTCCCGCCGGTCTGGCAGGTTGGGCAGTACTGCAGCGAGGAGTCCGCGAACGACACCTCACGGACGGTGTCGCCGCACACCGGGCAGGGCAGCCCGGTCCTGCCGTGCACGGCGAGGTTGCTCTTCTTCTCTCCCTTGAGCTCTGCGGCGGCGAGCCCCCGTGACCGCGCCACCGCCTCACCGAGCACCGTCCGGATCGCGTCGTACAGCGTCTGGAGATCGTCGCCCGTGATCGTGTTCGCAGGCTTGAACGGCGACATCTTGGCGGCGTGCAGGAGCTCGTCGGAGTAGGCGTTGCCGATCCCGGCGATCGTGCCCTGGTGGCGCAGCACTCCCTTCACCTGAGCGCGACCGGCGTCCTGGAGGATCGCGTTCAGCGCCTCGATCGTGAACTCGTCGTCGAGCGGGTCCGGACCGAGGCTCGCGATGCCCGGTACGTCGAACGGGTCGCGGACGACGTAGAGCGCCAGCCGCTTCTTGGTCCCGGCCTCGGTGATGTCGAGCCCGGACCCGTCGTCGAGGTGGACACGGGCGGCCATCGGGGACTTGTTGCTGGGCTTCGGTGGGAGCGTGGGCACCTCCTGGCGCCACCGGACCCAGCCGCCGCGCGCCAGGTGCATCACCAGGTGCAGGCCACCCGCACTGATGTCGATGAACTTGCCGTGCCGCGTGACGTCCTCGACGAAGCTGCCGTTGAGGGTCGACAGCGGGGGATCGAACGTCTTGAGTGCGCTGAAGGCGGCGATGTCGACGCGGGCGATGGCACGGTCGGTCAGCCGGCCCCGCAGGTCGAGCGCGAGACCTTCTACTTCAGGAAGCTCGGGCACCAGGACAGTCTAGGCAGCGTCTCGCTACGACTCGCTAGGGAAATCTACGGTCTGCCCTAGACACCACGATACGGTCGTATCGTGGACCCGGTCAGAAACCCGTACGCGCCCGGCGCGGGCCAGCGACCTCCCGAGCTCGCCGGTCGCGACCGGGAGCTGCGACAGTTCGAGGTCACCCTCGAGCGGGTGGCCGCCGGACGTCCCGAACGGTCGATGGTGCTCTCCGGGCTCCGCGGGGTCGGCAAGACCGTGCTGCTGAACGCGTTGCGCGGCCTCGCCGTGCAGCGGGCCTGGGGCACCGGGAAGCTGGAGGCCCGGCCTGACCAGTCGCTGCGGCTGCCGCTGGCGCAGGCGATGCACGCCGCGGTCCGCGAGGTGGCGCACCGGCACCGGGACCCGGACCGGGTCGACGCCGTGGCGGGCGTGCTGAAGGCCTTCGCGATGCGCACCCGGGTGGAGGACCGCAAGGGCATCCGGTGGCAGCCCGCGCTGTCGATCGGCACCGACGTCCCGGCCACCGCGGGCCGGGCCGACTCGGGCGACCTCGAGCTGGACCTCGTCGAGCTGTTCACCGACGTCGCGGAGCTCGCTCGCGACCTCGGGGTCGGTGTCGCGATCTTCATCGACGAGATGCAGGACATCTCGACCGCCCAGCTCGCGGCCCTCTGCGGCGCCTGCCACGAGATCAGCCAGCAGGGCGCACCGCTGGTGGTGGTCGGAGCCGGGCTGCCGCACCTCCCGGTGGCCCTGGCGGCCAGCAAGTCCTACGCGGAGCGGCTGTTCCGCTACGTGGTGGTGGACCGGTTGCCGAGGCCGATGGCGGACCGGGCGCTGCTGGTCCCGGCGGGCACGGAGGATGTCGACTACGACCCCGCTGCGCTCGACGAGCTGTACGCGCTGACCGACGGCTATCCGTACTTCGTGCAGGCCTACGGCAAGGTCACCTGGGACACCGCGGTGACCAGCCCGATCCGGCTGTCCGACGTGCGCGAGGCGGCTCCGGAGGCGGAGGGCGAGCTTGCAATCGGGTTCTTCGGGGCCCGGTACGACCGCGCGACGCCGGCCGAGCGCGACTACATGCGGGCGATGGCGGACCTCGGGGTGCACACCGGGGATGGGGCGGTGACCACCGCCGACATCGCCCGCACGCTGGGCAGGAAACCGCAGAGCCTGTCACCGGCCCGGGACGGTTTGATCAAGAAAGGGCTGGTGTACTCCAGCGAGCGGGGCACGGTCGCGTTCACGGTGCCGCACTTCGGAAAGTTCCTTCGCTCACAAGGCGGGTGAGCCGCTGCCAGAGCTCCGGGATGGTGCCACGATGAAGGTATGCAGCGCGTGGACGGCCGCCCGCAGGTGGTGGCGCACCGGGGGTCCAGCTACGACAACCCCGAGCACACGCTGGCCGCCTACGTCGCGGCGCTCGACCGGGGGGCCGAAGCCCTCGAGTGCGACGTCCGGCTGACCGCCGACGGTCACCTGGTGTGCGTGCACGACCGGCGGGTGGACCGCACCGCCAACGGACGAGGCGTGGTCAGCACGATGGAGCTGGCGCAGCTCGACCAGCTCGACTTCGCCTCCTGGCGGAACCCCTGGCTGGAGCTGGACGACGAGGCACCGGAGATCGACGAGGAGACCCGGCGCGTGCTCACCCTGCGGCGCCTGCTCGAGGCCGCACGGGACTACGACCGCCCGGTCGACCTGGCCATCGAGACCAAGCACCCGACCCGGTACGCCGGACTCGTGGAGCGTCGACTGGTCGGGCTGCTCGACGCCTTCGGGCTGGTCCGGCCCGACTCGCCCGCGCGGGTGATGAGCTTCTCGCCGGTCGCGCTCACCCGGGTCAAGAAGCTGGTTCCGGACATGGAGGTCGTGCTGCTCATCGACCGGCTGTACTCCTGGCAGATGGCGACCAGCGTCCTGGGTCCGGGGTGGGTGGCCGGGCCGAGCATCGACCTGCTCCGGGACAACCCGCGCATCGGCCGGCGGCTGCGCCGACGTGGTCGCCGGATGCACGTGTGGACGGTCAACTCGACCGCGGATCTCGACCTCTGCGTGCGGATGGGCGTCGAGGCCGTGATCACCGACAACCCCGGTATGGCTTTGGACCATCTCGACGGGCCGTCGACCTTCCATCCGCGGCGCTGAGACCTACGCCACGGCAGCAGGTGTTTGGTCCCTGACGTAACGGGCACGATCGGGGGGAGGCAAGGGATGTCGAGGCGACTGTGAGGTCTCCGGTGGTGAGCAGCTCGGTGCGTGCGCCGGTCAGCCTGCGCCTGCCGTTCGCAGCGTCCTCGGTCGCCGTCGCCCGTCAGCGGCTGAAGGACTGGATGACCGAGCACGAGGGTCCGCATGACGCCGTCGAGGACGCGCGGGTGGTCATCTCCGAGCTGGTCGCCAACGCCGTACGCCATGCCCGGCCGCTGTCCGACGGGCACATCCTGGTCACCTGGACGATGGCGGACTCGGGGGTCGAGCTGGCCGTCACCGACGGTGGCAGTCCGACGCGTCCGCACCACGTCCAAGCGCCACCCACGGCGACCGCCGGCCGCGGCATGGCGATCGTCGAGACGCTCGCGCACGAGTGGTGGACCGAGCGCACGCCGTCACGCACGACCGTGCACGCCCGGATCCGGGGCTGACCTACCGGTCGTCACCGGCGGCTCCCCGCTCAGTAGGCTCACCGCCCATGGGTAAGAAGTCGCGCCTCAAGGCTCGGTCGGTCCAGCACTCCTCGACCGAGGAGGGCGCCGCCGGAGAGATCGGCCCCCGCCAGCCGTGTCCGTGCGGCTCGGGCCGGCGGTACAAGGCCTGCCACGGCAGCGCCTCGGGTCCCGTCGCCACCTTCGTCGCGCGGCCGTTCGAAGGCCTCCCCGGTGAGTGTGACCTGATCGCGATGCGCGAGATCGTCCCCGCCGCCACGGCACCCTTGACACTCCGGGACGGCGTCGCGGACGGCCGGTCGGTGCTGCTCTGCTCGCTGCTGCCGATGGCGGCTCCGGCGCTGTCGCGCGCGGACGGCAGCGTCTGGCTGGGTCTGCAGGTGCAGCACAACTTCGGTGACCCCAGCCGGGACCTCGCCGCCGTGCTCCTCAAGGCGCTGGGAGAGGAGCCCGGCTCGGGTGTGGTCGGGCTCACCGACGCACCGGGCGACGGACCGCGACTGCAGGACCTGGTGACCGACGTGCCGCTCGAGGTCACCGTGCACGAGGGCTTCGACTACTGGATCGCCGACGTGGACGACCCGACCGGTGCCGCCGCGGCGTCGCTGGAGTCCGCGAACTCCGCCGCCAACCCGAGTGTCCGGCTGACATCGGTGGAGGCGGCGTACTGGACCGACGTGGGCAGCCGGGAGCACCTGCGCTGGGTGATGCCGTACGACGAGGAGCCGCTGCTGGACGCGCTGGCCCGGCTGCACGTCGCGGGCAAGGACGTGGTCGCCGACGGCTCCCGGTTCGTGGGGATGTTCCGGGCCCACGGCCGGCTGGTACCGGTGTGGGACCTGCCCTCCGGGACCGGTGCCGAGGCACTGGAACGGCCGGCTCGGCAGTTCCACGATGATCTGCAGACGGCACTCGCGGCGCCGGCGCCGCTCACCGGGGACGAACGCGCCGCCCGCAGCGGACTGGCCAATCGGCAGCTGACGATCCGCTGACCGGACGGCCTAGACCACGCCAGCGCGCCCCGTCCTATTCGGCAGGTCGAGTTGATCAAAGCGTCAACGAGCCCGTACATTTGCTGAAGCCCGGTCGTTGTTGCATCCCCCGTCAACAACGGCCGGGTTTTTCATTCAAGCGGGTCTCAGGACTGCGGGAGCGGGTCGCGGACCACCGGGCAGGACATGCACCGGGGACCGCCACGGCCGGAGCCCAGCTCGGATCCGGCGATCGCAACGACCTCGATCCCCGCCTCCTCCAGCCGGGTGTTCGTCTCGATGTTCCGCTCGTAGGCGACCGCCACCCGCGGCGAGATCGCCAGCGTGTTGTTGCCGTCGTCCCACTGCTCGCGCTCGGCGGTGACCGGGTCCAGGCCGGTGTCGATCTGGTGCAGCGTGTCGATGCTCATCGCCTTGGCGGCGGCAACCAGGAACGGCTCCGCCTCCGCCACCTCCAGCACCAGGTCGGCGTCGTCGCCGCTGTCGCCGGGACGGTCCGAGACCGAGACGGCGTAGGCCGTCAGCTCGTGGGCGACGTTGGGGTACATCACGATCTTGTCGACGTCGACCATCGTGCACACGGTGTCGAGGTGCATGGTGGCGCGCTGCTGGGCGATCGGTACCGCGAGCACGGTGTGCGCGAGGTCCGCGCCGAGCACCTGGCGGGCGAGCCGCTCGGCGCCGGCCGGCGTCGTACGTTCGCCGACGCCGATCGCGATGACACCGGGCGCGAGCAGGAGTACGTCGCCGCCCTCCACGTGCTCACGCTGCCACCCGTGGATCGTGGGCGTTCCGCGGAACCGCGGGTGCTCGCCGTAGATCAGCTCGGTCAGCTGGGTCTCCCGCTCCCGGGCCGGCATGGCCAGCGACGTGATCGCCACCCGGTCGCGCACCCAGACGCTGGAGTCGCGGGTGAACAGCAGGTTCGGCAGCGGGTCGATCACGAAGTCGTCGTGGGTCAGCAGGCTGGTGACCAGGCCGTGCCCGCCCCGCACCTCGTCGTTGCGGACGCCGGCGGTGAGGAACAGCGACAGCTCCTCGGGCGTCTGGTCGCGCAGCGCCGAGGTGAGGTAGGCGCGCAGCGTGTCCCCGAGATGCAGGTTCGCCATCGCCCCGGCGATCGCGTGCTCGCGCGCCTCCTCGCTGTTCAGCGTCTCGGTGAGCAGGTCGGTGAGGTAGAGCACCTCGACGTCCCGGTCCCGCAGCGCCTGCGCGAACGCGTCGTGCTCGTCCTGCGCCCGGCTGACCCACGGGATGCCGTCGAACAGCAGCTTGTCGTTGTTGCGGGGGGTGAGCCTCTTCAGCTCGGGGCCGGGCCGGTGCAGCATCACCGTACGCAGCCGGCCCACCTCGCTGTCGGCGCCGTGCTCAGTGACCGGGTTCGTCATAGGGGGAGCGTAGTGCCACCGGGTCAGGCCGTGAGCACCTCGACGAGGGTCACGAGCGCGAGGACCACACAGACGGCCGCGCCGATGTAGTGCAGCACCGACAGCTTCAGGTAGCGCAGCAGCACCCGACCGGCGAGCACCGCCAGGCCCGAGACCGTGAGCAGAGCCGCCCAGGCGCCCAGGAAGACCGAGAGGTGCTCGTGGTACTTCGCGACCAGGCTGATCGTGAGCAGCTGGGACAGGTCGCCCCACTCGGCGGCGAACAGCACGAGGAACGACGCCACGGCCGCCCGCAGGAACGTCTTCGGCTCCGTCGCCTTGCTCGCGTACTCCTCCTCCTGCTCCTTCTCCTCGGCGTCGGCTCCGGGAGCGGTGCGGAACAGCACGAAGGCACCGATCAGGAAGATCGCGATCGCCACGCTCTTGATGAGCACGTCCGGGAGCAGCGTCGCGAGTGCACCGGCGGTGACGGCGACGCCGGTCTGCACGGCGAAGGCCGCGCCGACCCCCAGCCAGACCGCGAGAGGCCGGTACCGGGTCGAGAGCACCAGCGCCGCGATGAAGGTCTTGTCGGGCAGCTCGACGACGAAGATCGCGCCGAACGCGATCGCCATGACAACGAAGTCCATACCGTCCTAGTGCTGTGGGGGGTTCTGTGCGCGGAACCGTCGGCTGCCCGCGACGGCGTCGGCGAGCACGTCCTTGACGGGACGGCCGGTGTCGGCCGCGACCCGGGCCACGTCGTCGTACTCCGGTTGGACGTTGACGACCTGACCGTTGTGCAGGGCAAGTTTCACACGGACGTCGTGACCGTCGACCTGCACCGTCCGCATGCTGCGATCCAACGCGGTCTTGCCGATCGGGATCTCGCGCAGGCCGATCGTCGAGGTGTGCCGGAAAATCACGGTGCGTACGGCGTCCGCGCGGTCGTCCGCGACCAGGACCGCGAGCGTGTGCGCGGGCCGTCCCTTCTTCATCAGGATGGGGGTGAGCCACGCGTCGGAGGCGCCGGCCTCCAGCAGGGCGGCGATGACGTTCGGCCACAGCCGCGGGTCGAGGTCGTCGACGTTGGCCTCCAGGAGCAGCGGCGCCTTCGTGCCGTGCGCGCGCTCGGCGGGGTCGGCGGGATCGCCGACGAACAGCCGCAGCACGTTCGCGTGCGTGCGGGGGTCGCGTCCTCCGGCGCCGACGCCGATCTCCCGGACCGACATCGCGGGCTGGGCGCCGTACGACGTGGCGTTGGCGGTCAGCAGTGCGGCACCGGTCGGCGTGCACAGCTCCGCCTGACCAGGTCCGGCGAGGGACGGCACACCGCGCAGCAGCTCGGCGACCGCCGGCGGTGGTACCGGCATCTCGCCGTGCGCGCCGGTGACCCGGCCGGACCCGACGGCGATGGGGGAGACGACGAGCTGCTCCAGGCCCAGGTGCTCGAGCGCGGCGCACACGCCGACGACGTCCGCGATCGCGTCCAGGGCGCCCACCTCGTGGAAGTGCACGTCGGCGGGGTCGGTGCCGTGCACGGTCGCCTCGGCGACGGCGAGGCGCTCGAAGGAGGCCAGCGCTCGGCTGCGTACCGCGGCGTCCAGCGCGGCTCCGGCGAGCAGCGTGGCGATGTCCCGCCAGGTCCGGTGCGTGCTGCTGTCCGGGACGTCGACATGGCACCGGGTGGCGGCGAACCCGTTGCGGGACACGGTCTCCGCGGTCAGGGCGACGGGCTCGGGGGCGACGGCGGTGACGGCCTTCTCGACCACGGTGAGGGGGACACCGACCCCGACCAGGGCGCCGAGCAGCATGTCCCCGCTGGCTCCCGACGACGCGTCGACCCAGCCGATCACGCTCCGGTCCCGTCCGTCCCGGCCCTCCGGGAGTTGCGGGCCACCCGGGCGGCGAAGACCCCGGCGCCGAAGCCGTTGTCGATGTTGACGACCGTGACCCCGGGGGCGCACGAGTTCAGCATCCCCAGCAGTGCGGCGAGGCCACCGAAGGACGCGCCGTACCCGACGCTGGTGGGGACCGCGACGAGCGGGACCCCGACCAGCCCGCCGACCACGCTGGGCAGCGCCCCCTCCATGCCCGCAACGACGATCAGGCAGTCGGCGTCGGCCAGGTCGTGCCGCGCCGCCAGGATCCGGTGCAGTCCCGCGACGCCGACGTCGGTGACCATGCGGACACCGGCGCCGAACACCCGGGCGGTGAGCGCGGCCTCGGCGGCGACGGGTGCGTCCGACGTACCGGCGGTCACGACGCTGACGGTGCCGCGGGGGGTGCGCAGGGGGCCGAGGGTCGCGGCCCGCGCCACCTCGTCGACGACGGCGGCGGGATGGGCGGCCACGACGGCGTCGATGGTCGCCCGGTCGAGCCGGGTGGCGAGCACCGCCCGGTCGGGGTGCGCCTCGTGCAGGGTGTGCAGGATCTCGACGACCTGCCTGGGCGTCTTGCCGGCGCCGTACACCACTTCGGGGTCCCCGGTGCGGGCCGCGCGGTCGGTGTCGATGCGGGCGTACCCGAGGTCGGCGATCCCCCTCGTCCGCTCGTCGTCGTCCACGGCGGAAATCTATCCGCCGCCCGCCGCCCTCCGACACCGGAGTCATAGGGTGACCCAATGCCTGGAGTGCCTCCCGCCCGTTACGCCTACCTCGGACCCGAGGGCACCTTCACCGAGCAGGCGCTGCGGTCCTTGCCCGCCGCGGCGAAGGCGGAGCTGCAGCCCTGCTCGACGGTGACGCTGGCGCTCGACGCCGTACGCTTCGGCGAGGCCGACGGCGCGGTGGTGCCGATCGAGAACTCCGTGGAGGGCTCGGTGCCGGTGACGCTCGACGAGCTGGCCACCGGCGAGAGGCTGATGATCACCCGCGAGATGACCGTGCCGATCGCGTTCAGCCTGCTCGCCCGGCCCGGGGTCCGGCCCGAGGACGTACGGCGGGTGGCGACCCACCCGCACGCCGCCGCGCAGACGCGTCGCTGGACCGCGGTGCACCTGCCGCAGGCCGAGGTGGTGCACACCTCCTCGACCGCGCACGCCGCGTTCATGCTGACCCAGGGCGACCCCGGCTGGGACGCCGCGATCTCCGCGCCGGTGGCCGCCGAGCACTACCGGCTGGTGACCCTGGCCGAGGGCATCGGTGACACCGCCGACGCGCTGACCCGGTTCGTGCTGGTGTCCCGCCCCGGCCCACCGCCGCCGCCGACCGGCCGCGACAAGACCTCGATCGTGGCGTTCATGCGTGACGACCACCCCGGCGCGCTGATGGAGATCCTCGACCAGCTCACGATGCGCGGCGTGAACCTGACCCGGATCGAGTCCCGGCCGACCGGTGCCGCGCTCGGCAACTACTGCTTCTCGATCGACTGCGAGGGGCACGTCGACGACGCCCGGGTCGGCGAGGCGCTGATGGGGCTGCGCCGGGTCTGCGCGGACGTCCGGTTCCTCGGCTCCTACGAACGGCACGACGGCGTCGCCCCGGACATCCGGGTGGGTACCTCCGACCGGGAGTTCCACGACGCGGCGGCGTGGCTCGCGCGCCTCCGCAACGGAGCCTGACGGTTTCTCTAGGCTCGGCGGCGATGAACGACACACTGCTGCTGGTCCTGCTCGTGCTGCTCCTGCTGGTCAGCGTCGCCGCGCTCGCGGTCGGCCTGGTCGCGCTGCGTCGTACGACGCGGCACGCCCGCCGGATCTCGCGGCGGAACCCGGCCAACGTGCCGGCGGACCTCGAGGGCCTGCGGGGCGAGGTGCAGGCGCTCCGGGCCGAGGCCGCCGACGCCCTGCGGCACCTCGCCGTCGTGCGGTACGACGCGTTCGGCGACATGGGCGGGCACCTGTCCTGGTCGCTGGCGCTGCTCGACGACAGCGGCAACGGCGTGGTCCTCACCTCGATCCACGGCCGCAGCGAGGCCCGCACCTACGCCAAGAACATCGCCTCGTGGTCGTGCGACCAGGCGATGTCCCCGGAGGAGGAAGAGGCGGTCGGCTTCGCGAAGGCGGCCTGACCGGACGGCGCTGCTCGGTCCTAGGCGGACTGCTCCACCGGCATCATCCGGTGGCCGCAGGGACCGTCCGGGTGCACGTCCAGCGTCCGGTCGGCCACGTCGATCGAGACCGTGGCCAGCGTACGGTGCCACAGCACCGGGTCCGTGTCGGTGAGGGGATGCCGGCAGACGCCCCCGTCGGCGAGGTGGTGCCGCATCGCGGCCAGCACGTCGTCGGTGGTGGCGGGAGGCGACTCGGAGAACGCGCGTACCAGGTGGTCGCGGCGTAGCTCCGTGCTCACCCCGATCGTGCTCGCGAGGCAGCCGTCCCGCCCGGCGTCGGAGACGAAGTGGTTCGTGCGGACCAGCACGCCGTCGACCGGCTCGAGCAGCCCCGGGCCGCCGGGGAACAGCTCGATCGACACCGCGTCCCCGGACTGGTCGACGACGGTCAGCGAGGTGGACGCCGACGTCCGCACGGACGACGCCAGCCGCACCGCCTCCGCGGTGGAGGTGGCGTCG
>Ga0307410_10000442_pt1 | contig 16635 bp, 13 predicted proteins | sample 322Ometagenome_3_FD_203707 | JGI IMG/M metagenome (GOLD analysis project Ga0307410, IMG submission 203707) | Maize rhizosphere microbial communities from greenhouse at UC Davis, California, United States - 322HYB-O-3 | ecosystem: Host-associated > Plants > Roots > Rhizosphere > Soil | place... | reverse complement strand
TCCTCCCCTGCCCCTAGAGGGCACTGAAGGGCCGTGGGAGACCACCACGTCGATAGGCCGCCCGTGGAACGCGAGCAATCGCCTCCGAGCGCAGCGGTCCTAATCGCCCGTGCGGCTTGACTACTCCAGAAGTGGTTCGAGCTGCCGTGAAAACAACATTGCAGCACTCGAACCTCACGCAGAGCACTGCACGACCTACAACTGCGTTGATTCGCGACCACGATCACTACCTTCCTCCGTTCTCAATTGCTTCCACTACCGTGGATGCACCGCGAACGTCCGCATATCGCTGGCGACCAGAGCGTAGGGGCCACACTCGTTCCCATCCCGAACACGATCGTTAAGCCCTACAGCGCCGATGGTACTCCGCCCGAGAGGGCGCGGGAGAGTAGGCCGTCGCCGGCACCTCAGCGCTACCCGATTCCGGGTAGCACCTGATTCCAGAGCCCCCGTCACGTCGTGACGGGGGCTCTGTGCGTTTCTCCCCATACTCCGGCCGTTTCGTTGTCAGACGCCGGGGGCGCATGTAGCTTGACCCCATGACACGTGCCGGCATCGTGACCGTCGTCGGACGGCCCAACGCGGGGAAGTCCACGCTCCTCAACCGCGTCGTCGGTCAGAAGCTGAGCATCACCAGCGACAAGCCGCAGTCCACCCGCGACCGCGTCGTCGGCATCCGCAGCGAGGGCGGCGTGCAGATGATTCTCCTCGACACCCCGGGCCTGCTCAGTCCGCGCTACGCGCTCCAGCGCGCCATGCGGGGCACCGCACTCGAGGCGCTGCGCGACGCCGACGTCATCGTCTATCTCGCCGACGCCCGCGACGGAATCCCCGCCCCGCTGCACGAGGCCGCGGAGCTGCCTTCGCCTCCGGCCGCGCCAATCCTCCTTGCCCTCAACAAGATCGACGCCCTCTCCCGCGCCGAGCGCGACCGGCTTGCCGCCGAGCGGCCCGACGCTCACCTGCTCTCCGCGCTCACCGGCGAGGGAGTCGCCGAGCTGCTCGCGGCGGCGGCCGAGCGTCTCCCGGAGAGCCCGTTCCTCTACCCGGACGACGACGTCAGCACGCAGTCGCTCCGCTTCTTCGCGAGCGAGCTGGTCCGCGAGACGGCGCTCGAGCAGCTGGACGACGAGGTACCCTACAGCGTCGCGTGCGAGATCGAGGAGTTTCGCGAGGATCGCACGCCGATCTACATCCGGGCCGTCATCTACGTCGAGCGCGACAGCCAGAAGCGCATCCTGATCGGCGCCGGCGGCACCAAGATCAAGGAGATCGGGCGCGCCGCCCGCGCCAAGGTGGAGACCCTCGTCGGCGCCCAGGTGTACCTCGACCTCTGGGTCAAGGTCCTGCCGAACTGGCGACGCAACGCCCATTCGCTGCAACGCTTCGGCTACCGCCTGAGCGAGGAGAACCGCCCGTGAGTCTTCCTCCGCAGTTGCTCGCCATCCTCGTCTGCCCCCGCTGCAAGGGGGAACTCGAATACCGCGAGCACGAGAGCAGCCTCGTATGCCCCGCGTGCGCGCTCCGCTACCCGGTGCGCGATGACATCCCGATCATGCTCATCGATGAGGCGACGCCGGTTTAGACACGGCGTGCGCGCCGCGGCCGCACTCTGGGGGATGCTGCTGCTCGCGCTCCGGGGCGAGGCGGCGCTCGCCCAGGGCGCCGCTGCGCAGGACGGGGCCCTCTTCCTCCTCCTCCCGGTCGGGGCGCGCGCCCTCGGGCTCGGCCAGGCGGTCGTCGCCGACCAGCTCGGCGGCAGCGAGGCCGTGTGGTGGAACCCGGCCGGCCTCGCGCGGGCCGAGAAGCGCGAGGCGGCGATCCACCACTCGCAGAGCGTCATCGGCACCGGTGATGCCGTCACGGTGCTCGTCCCGTCCTCGCTGCTCGGCGTCCTCGCGGCCTCGGTGAACATCCTGAACTACGGGAGTCAGGAGGTCACGGCGAGCGACATCGGGACCATCGGCAACATCCTCCCCCGCAGCTTCGTGTACGCCGCCACGTACGCCACGACGATCGGCGAGCACGTGAACGCCGGGGTCACGTACAAGCTGATCCAGTTCCGCGTGGACTGCACGGGCACCTGCCCGCCCGCGGCGAGCTTCGCGGCGACGACGAGCGCCCTCGACTTCGGCGCCCAGTTCGACCTCCGCGGAATCGCTCCGGCGTCACTCGGCGTGGCGCTGCGCAACGTCGGCCCCCGGCTCCAGGTGAACGACAGCCCGCAGTCGGATGCCCTGCCGACCCGCCTCCAGATCGGCGCCCTCTATCGCGTGGCCGCGCTCGCGCGCTACACGAAGACGACCGAGCTCCGGATAACGGGGGACGTGCTGGACGAGGTCAAACTGAACGATCCGTCGGCCCGCGTCGGCGCCGACGTCGTCTGGCAGAAGCGGCTGCACGCGAGGGTCGGCTACGTCTTCGACGACACCGAGTCGGGCGGGCCGTCGGTCGGGCTCGGCCTCACGGCGGGGAGCCTCGTCGTGGATATCGCGCGCCTCTTCGAGGGCCTCTCGGCGGCGGCTGGACAGGCCCCGACCCATCTCTCCCTGCGGTACCTCTTTTGAGGCCTCGCTGGGCGGCCCTCGGGCTCGCCTGGGTGGCTGCGCTCTCCGCTGCCCCGACTGTCGCGCTCGGGCAGCGCACCGCGGCCGGCGTCGCATCGTGCTGCATGGCCGCGGCCGTGGATTCGGCCGGCGGCGGCCGGCCAACCGGGTCCGTCGCCGGCGGCATCGCGCCGCGCGCCGTGCTCCGCCCCATCGACCCCGAGGCGATCGCCCGCGAGCGGCGGCGCGCGAAGTGGGCCCCGCTCGCCTCCGCCGCGCTGCCCGGAACCGGCCAGGCCCTGCTTCGCCAGAACCGATTCCTGCCCTACCTCGCGCTCGAAGGGTTCGCGTGGCTGCGCATGCTGAGCGACGCCCGGGAGGGACGGCGCCAGCGGTCCGCCTATCAGGGGCTCGCTCGCACGGTCGCCCGCGCGCCGGTCTCCGCCGCGACGCCGACCGGCGACTGGGAGTACTACGAGCGCATGGAGCACTTCGTCGAGAGTGGGGCCTTCGACCTCGACCCCGGCGACGGGCTGCAGCCGGAGCCCGACACCACGACGTACAACGGGTCGGTCTGGCTGCTCGCCCGACAGACGTACTGGGAGGATCCGGCGGCGCCGCCGCCGCTGAACAGCGCCGGATACCAGAGCGCCGTGACCTTTTATCGCCAGCGCGCGGTCACGCCCGAGTACCGGTGGTCGTGGCGCAACGCCGAGCTGCAGCAGGACGTCTTTCGGCGCACGATCGCGCGCAGCAACGACGCGTACCGCCGCGCGGCGCAGGATCTCGCGGTGATCATCGGCAACCACGTGCTCAGTACTGTGGACGCCTACGTCACCGTGCGTCTCCGCGGGCGCCGCCCGGTGACCGGCGCGGGGGACCTTCGAATCGGAGACGGCGGCGAGGGGTACGGTCTGACGGTGGCGGTCCCCTTGCCGCGCCACGCGCGGCGCGACCGCTGAGGGACGCTCCGGGCCCGCGCCTGCGGGCGCCGGCGTGGCGTTCGCCCTCGGTCAGTCGTCATCGGACAGACGCACACACCCACGTCCCGCACGCCGGCCTAGTTTGACTTCGATTTTGGGGCCCCGTATGTTGGCGAGCCACCGTCCACGCCCCACGTAAAGTGGCGCACACGCCCGCAATTGTCTTCGCGCCCGACGGCGCGCCCCTCTCCGAGCCACTGCGCGCCTGGCTCGAGAAGCTTGGCGTTCCCGTCGTGGAGGAGCAGTCGGTGGAGGCGCTCGTCGGGCGGGCGATGCGCGGCCGCCCGCGCTTGGTCGTCTTTGACGCGCGCGGGCAGTTCGACGTGATCCTCGACGCTTGCCGGCGCCTCAAGGCCGACTCCTTCACCGCCGTCGTGCCGTGCGTGACCGTCGTGCCTGACGGCGACGTCCCGTTCGCCGACGCGTTCGCGGCAGGGTCGGACGAGGTGGTGCGGGCCGACCTCGCGGCCGCGGAGCTGTGGCCGCGCCTCGACGCCCTGCTGCGGCGCTCGGATCGCGACACGCTGGTGCATCCCTCCACGCGTCTGCCGGGGACGGTGGAGATCGAGCGTGAGCTGAGCCGGCGACTCGAGTCGGGCGAGCTGTTCGCGGCGTGCTACGCCGACCTCGACCACTTCAAGGAATTCAACGACCGCTACAGCTACTACGACGGCGACCGCGTTATCCGCATCCTTGCCAAGGTGCTCCACGACGTCGTGAAGGGGACGTGCGGCTCGGCCGGCTTCGTCGGGCACATCGGGGGCGACGACTTCATCTTCATCATGCCGGTAGCGGCGGTTCCCGAGGTCTGCAGTGAGATCATCGCTATCTTCGATGCCTTGGCGCCGTGCCAATATTCGGAGCAGGATCGGCGCGCGGGCTACTTCTTCGGCAAGGACCGCCGCGGCCAGCTGCACCGCGTGCCGCTCATGACGGTCTCGATCGGCGTGGTGACGAACGAGCGCCGCCGCTTCACGCACGCCGCGCAGGTGAGCGAGCTGGCGACGGAAATGAAGAGCTACGCGAAGACGCTCGAGGGGTCGGTCTACGCCGTCGATCGTCGGCACGACGGACCGGCGGACGGGACGCCCGGGCCCGCGGAGCTCGCAAACGTGTCGGGGGTCGGGGAGCGTAGATGAACGTCAGCTGTCCGGAGTGCCGCTCGGTCTTCCGCGTCGACCCGGCGCGGGTCCCGGCGGGCGGTGTGCGGGCCCGCTGCTCGGTATGTGGGGGAGTGATCACGGTGGGTGGTGCCTCGGCCGCCGCGGCACCGGCACCGCGTCAGCCGGCCGCTACCTTCGCGGGCATGGCCGAGCAGAGCATGATGGGCGCGGCGCCCGCCCGGGGCGCACGGCGCGACGAGCCGGCTCCCGCCGCCGAGCGGTTCGGTGCGCCGGCCCCGGCGCGCGAAGAGCCCGCGCGGCGCGAGCCAGAGACATTCGTCGCGCCGGCGCCCGTGGAGGAGACCGCGCCCGCTCCGGCTCCTGCACCGGCGCCCGCTCCGGTCAGTTCGCGGCCCGCCGCGCACACCGCCTCTCCCGCCGCACCAATATCGCCGCGGCCGTCGTCTCCCCCGCCGGCCACTGCAGCGCCGACTCGTCCGGCGCCGCCATCCGCTGCGCCATCGGCTTCGCCATCCGCCGCGCCTTCTGCTCGCCCGCCGCTCATGGCGCCGGCACGCGGGCTGCCGCGTCCGCCCGGAGGAGCTCCGCCACTGCGCCCGCCGGCCGCCGGCGTGCCGGGCCGGTCTGCCACGCCACACGCCGCGGGGCCGACCGTCGGGCGCGCGGCACCAGGCGCCGCGAAGCCCTTCGCGTTCCCCCCGCGCCCAACGCCCGGGAGGGGTGGCGCCGCGCAGCCGCCGGCCCCTGGCGCGTCCCGCCCGCCGTCCACGAGCGCCGCTACGCCGCGCGTCGGCCCCCCGCCGACGGGAATGTCGGGCGGGCCGGGCTCGGTCGCTCCACCCCTGGCGGCCGCCGAGGGTCGGCGGGCGATCAATCCCTTCCTCGCCAACGACCCGAATCAGAAGGCGCGCCGGCTCGCCCGGGCCCTCGTCTCGGACATGGTCGCCTACCAGCCGCAGAAGCGCGACGAGGGGCTGCGCGACGGCACGCTCAAGCAGCTCTTCCGCGAGGAGATCAAGAAGAGCTACGAGGAGTACGTGGACCAGGTGGGGAAGGAGTTCGCCGAGAGCACGGCGCACTTCCAGGACGCGCTCAACGACGTCCTCGCGGGTGGAAAGCGCGTGTTCTGACGCGCCCCCCGCGTCGGCGGGCGCGGGCTAGGACCGGCTTCCCGCGGGCGCTATAATTCGGTGCACGATTCCACGGCGAGCCGTTCTCCCGCGCGGAGGGCGGCTCGCGTCTTACACGGAGATCAGGTACGATGGACGCCACCGAACGAACGCGCCTGCTGGAGAAGCACGACGAGCGCCTCGGCGAACTGCGGAGGTATCTTTGACCTGGACACCAAGCGCCAGGATCTAGAGCAGCTCGAGGGGCAGATGGGCGAGGCCGGCTTCTGGGAGCGCCAGGAGCGCGCCCAGCAGGTCGTCCAGCAGCTGAAGGCACTCAAGGGGTGGGTGGAGCCCTACGACCGCCTTCGCGGCCGCCTCGCCGAGGCGCGCGACCTGCACGACTTACTCGCCGCCGAGCCCGATGCCGGAATGATCGAGGAGCTCGATCGCGAGCTTGCCAGCCTGGGCGACGACGTCGAGGCGTTCGAGCTGCGCTCGCTCCTCCGCGGCCCGGACGACTTTCGCGACGCGCAGGTCGAGATCAGCGCCGGGGCGGGCGGGACCGAGGCGCAGGACTGGGCGTCGATGCTGATGCGGATGTACACGCGGTGGGCGGAGCGCCACGGCTTCGAGTACGAGGTGCTCGACCTGAGCGAGGGGGAGGAGGCGGGGATCAAGGGCGCCGTACTCGAGATCCGCGGGCAGTACGCCTACGGCTTCCTTCGCCCCGAGACCGGCGTGCACCGTCTCGTGCGCATCTCGCCCTTCGACGCGCAGTCGCGCCGCCACACCAGCTTCGCCTCGATCTTCGTCTACCCGGTCGTGAACGAGGAGATCAACATCGAGATCCGCGACGAGGACATCCGCGTGGACGTCTTCCGCGCCTCAGGAGCCGGCGGCCAGCACGTCAACAAGACCAGCTCCGCGGTACGCATCACGCACCTCCCCACCGGCCTGGTCGCCGCCTCGCAGCAGGAGCGCTCGCAGTTCAAGAACAAGGCGACCGCGATGAAGATGCTGAAGAACCGCCTCTACCAGCTGGAGGCCGACAAGCAGGCGGCGGCGCGCGCGGTGCTCGATGCGACGAAGTCCGACGTGAGCTTCGGCAGTCAGATTCGCAGCTACGTCTTCCAGCCGTATACGATGGTCAACGACCACCGCACGGAGCTCAAGATTCCCGACGTACAGAAGGTCATGGACGGCGGCATCGACCCGTTCATCGAGGCCTTCCTCAAGCAGTTCGGCGCGGCGGGGGCCGCCGCGTGAACGCCGACGGCTCTCCCGAGCGCGGCGCGGCGCCGCCGACGCCGGGCGCGTCGGCGGCGGGCGAGGAGCTCAATTTCGTCCTCCGCGCGCGCCGCGAGAAGCTCGACGCGCTCGTCGCGCGCGGCGTCGAGCCGTTCGCCTACTCCTTCGAGCGCTCGCACTCGACCGCCGCCGCGCTGCAGGCGTATGCCGCCGCCGGCGTCGAGGGGGACGCGGATGGGCCACGCGTCCGGGTCGCCGGCCGCCTCGTCGCCTGGCGCGCGCAGGGGAAGACGGCGTTCGCGCACCTCGCCGACGCCTCCGGACGCATCCAGCTCTACTTTCGCCGTGACCAGCTGGGGGAGGACGCCTTCGCACTCCTCGACTACTTCGACCTCGGAGACGTCGTCGGAGTGGAGGGCCCGCTCTTCCGCACCCGCACGGGCGAGGTGACGGTGCGCGTCGCGCGCGTCGAGCTCCTCGCCAAGTCGCTCCGCCCGCTGCCGTTCGGCAAGGAGGCGGTGGTGGACGGGCAGACCGTCCGCTACTCGGGGTTCGCCGACCCCGAGCAGCGCTACCGGCAACGCTACGCCGACCTCGCCGTGCACCCCGAGGTGCGCACGCTGTTCGTCGCCCGGTCTCGGATGATCACCGCGATCCGCGCCTTCCTCGACGCCATGGACTACCTGGAGGTGGAGACGCCGGTCCTCCAGCCGCTCTACGGGGGCGCCGCGGCGCGGCCGTTCACGACGCACCACAACGCGCTCGACCTGCCGCTCTACCTCCGGATCGCCGACGAGCTCTATCTCAAGCGGCTGGTGGTCGGCGGCTTTGAGCGCGTCTACGAGGTGGGACACGATTTCCGCAACGAGGGGATCGACCGCACGCACAACCCCGAGTTCACGATGCTCGAGTTCTACCACGCCTACGCCGACTACACGACGATGATGGGCATCGTCGAGGACCTCCTCGGCCGCGCGGCGGCGGCGGTACGCGCCGTCCCGGGGCTGGCCGAGCGCGTGCCGACGCTGTCGCCGCCCTTCCCGCGCGTCTCCTGGGTCGGGGCGCTGGACGCCGCGCTCGGCGAGTCGGCGATGGCGCTCGACGACGAGGCGCTGCGGAACAGGGCCCGGCGGCAGGGGGTTTCTCACGTGGAGACACTCAGCCGGCCGAAGCTGCTCGACGAGCTGTTTCAGGCACTCGTGGAATCGAAGATCGACACCCCCACCTTCGTGGTGGATTATCCCGTGGAGCTATCGCCGCTCGCCAAGCCCAAGCGGGGGAACCCCGTGCTCACGGAGCGCTTCGAACTCTTCGCGCGTGGGCGCGAGTTGGCCAACGCGTTCAGCGAGCTGAACGACCCCGTCGACCAGCGCCGTCGCTTCGAGGCGCAGGCGCGGCTGCGGGCAGCGGGCGACGAGGAGGCGAGCGGCGTGGACGAGGACTACCTGCGGGCGATGGAGTACGGAATGCCCCCAATGGGCGGGGTGGGGATCGGGATCGACCGCCTCTTCATGTACCTGTCCGACACCGCCAACATCCGCGACGTGATCCTCTTTCCGACGATGCGCCCCGAGTGACGATGCCTCGCTCGCGCATCACCCAACGTGTGACCGCCCCGTGACGCGGCTCGAGCTCTCCATCGCCTGGCGCTACTTGCGCAGCCGGCGCGGCTCGAAGCTGCTGTCGCTGATCAGTGTCATCGCGATGGGCGGGGTACTGGTTGGCGTCAGCGCGCTCATCGTCATTATCGGCGTGATGAACGGGCTGCAGCGCGACCTTCGCGAAAAGATCCTCATTGGCAGCCCCGACATCCGCGTCCTCACCTACGGCGAGGACATGAAGATCGACGGCTGGCGGGAGGTGCTGCAGCGCGTGCGGAGGCTGCCCGGGGTCGTGGCGGCCGCGCCCTTCGTCCTCACCCAGGCCGGCGTGACGACGGGGAGCGACTACGCCGAGGGCGCCTACATCTACGGCATCGAGCCGGAGGGCCCGGGCGTGCCCGACGTCACCTCCATCCGGCGCCACGCCGTGAAGGGGGCGGGGGACTTCCGCTTCGCCAGCTCCGATGGCCGCGGGCGGGGGGTCGTGCTCGGCAAGCTGCTCGCGGCCCGCCTCAACGTCTTTCCGGGCGAAAAGCTGCGCCTCGTCTCGTTCGCCGGAGCGCGCAACATGAGCGCCTCCGTTGGCTTCGTGCCGCGCTTCGAGGAGCTGGAGGTGACCGGGCTCTTCGAGACCGGCATGTACGAGTACGACAACTCGTACATCTACATGTCGCTCGACCTCGCCCGCGAGTTCGCCGGCCTGGGCGACGCCGTCACCGGCATCGAGGTCAAAACGGCCGACCGCTGGCGCGCGAACGACGTCGCGGCGACGATCGACCGGACGCTCGGCGTCCCCTTCCGGACGGTGGACTGGCAGGCGCAGAACCAGTCCCTCTTCCAGGCCCTCAAGCTCGAGAAGCTGGGGATGGGCGTCATCCTCGGCCTCATCGTGATCGTCGCGGCGTTCAACATCGTCAGCACGCTGACGATGGTCGTCAGCGACAAGACGCGCGAGATCGGGATCCTCAAGGCGATGGGGATGCCGGCGCGCTCCATCCGCCGCATTTTCTTCGCCCAGGGGCTCGTGATCGGCCTCGTGGGCACGGGGCTCGGGGTCATCTTGGGCTTCGGGGCCGCAATGGCGCTCGAGCGCTATAAGCTGATCAAGCTCGCCCCCGAGGTCTACTTTATCGACCATCTCCCGGTGTCCACGGAGCCGCTCGACGTGCTCTGGATCATCGTCGCCAGCCTCTCGATCGCCGCCCTCGCCACGCTCTACCCGGCGCGGCAGGCGGCCCGGCTGTACCCGATCGACGCGATCCGCCATGACTGAGGTCCTGCACGCCGACCCGCTCGCGGCCGCGGCGAGGCCGGTCCTCGAGGCGCGCGACCTCGTCAAGGCGTACCGCGGCGGGGACGGGGGGCTGATCACGGTCCTCGACGGCGTCAACCTGACCGTCGCGCGAGGCGAGATGGTGGCGATCGTCGGCGAGAGCGGGGCCGGGAAGAGCACGCTCCTCCACGTTCTCGGAGCGTTGGACCGCCCGTCGGTGGGATCGGTGGTGCTCGACGGCGAGCCGGTGCAGGGGCGGACGGACGACGACCTCGCCGCCGTGCGGAACCGGAAGGTCGGTTTCGTGTTCCAGTTTCACCACCTGTTGCGCGAGTTCACGGCGCTCGAGAACGTCATGATGCCACTGCGCATCGGCGGCACCGAGGAAGCCGAGGCACGCCGACGGTCTGGCGCCCTGCTCGAGCGGGTAGGCCTGGGCCGACGCATGCACCACCGCCCGTCCGAGCTGTCGGGCGGGGAGCAGCAGCGGACGGCGGTCGCGCGGGCGCTCGCCGTCGGCCCGGCCATCCTCCTCGCCGACGAGCCGTCCGGGAACCTGGACCACATGAACAGTGAGCGCCTCCACGACCTCTTCGCCGAGCTGGCGCGCGACGTGGACGTCGGGATGGTCGTCGTTACCCACAACCGGTCGCTCGCCGCCCGCGCCGACCGTGCCCTCCTGCTCGAGGACGGCCGGCTGGTCGAGCACCTCGTCGGCGAGGAGATCGCGTGAGCGGCGGGGCGCCGGCGGCGGTCGGCGCCTGGCGCCAAACCTCGAGTCCGAAGGGCGAGTATGCTGTGCGATAACTGCAAGGAGCGCGACGCCGTGGTCCACCTGACGCAGATCGTCGAGAGCGCCGTGACGCAGCTGCACCTGTGCGAGAAGTGCGCGGCGGAGCGCGGGGTGGAGACGACCGTGGCTCCGACGAAGCACCCGCTGGGGGACTTTCTCCAGGCCGTGCAGAACCAGCTCGTCGTCGCCCAGGGCGACGCGACGCGCTGCACGTTCTGCTCGATGACCTACCGCGACTTCAAGAGCACGGGCCGCCTGGGGTGCGCGCACTGCTACGGGGCGTTCGAGCGCAGCCTGCGCGAACTGCTGCGCCGCGTCCACGGCAACTCTCGCCACGCCGGGCGTCGCTACGACGCCCCGCGCCCCGAGACGCTCGAGAAGTCGAGCACCCTCGGCGAGCTGCGGGACCGCCTTCGCCGAGCGATCGAGGCCGAGCAGTTCGAGTTGGCCGCGGACCTCCGCGACCGCATCCGCGTGCTGGAGTAGAAGGACTATGACCCTCGACCTGTCCCTGCTGCCCGACGGCGGTGCCAGTTGGCTCGACGCCTCCGGCGACCACGCCGACATCGTCCTCTCGACGCGCATTCGCCTGGCGCGAAACGTGGACGGCTACGCCTTCACCGGGCGGGCTCGGGACGGCGAGCGGCTCCGCGTCCTCGCCCAGCTGCGCGACGCCGTACCCCACGTCCCGGCGCTCGCCCACAGCGTCCTGCTGCGCGTGGACGAGATGCCCCAGACCGACCGCCTACTGCTGCACGAGCGCCATCTGGTGAGCAAGGAGCTGGCGGGTCTGGACGCCCAGCACCCGGTCCGGAGCGGGGCCGCGGTGTTTCTCGCGGACGACGTAGGCGTCATGGTAAATGAGGAGGACCACCTCCGCCTCCAGGCCCTGCGGTCCGGCTTCGCGCCGGCCGAGGCCTACGCGGCGGTGGAGCGGCTGGATCGCGAGCTCGGATCACGGGTGCCGTTCGCGTTCCACCCGGAGTTCGGCTTCCTCACCGCGTGCCCGACGAACACGGGGACGGGGATGCGGGCCTCGGTGCTGATCCACCTGCCCGGCCTCGTGCTGACGAAGGAGATCGCGAAGGTGCTGGCCGGGCTCCAGCAGATGGGGCTCACGTACCGGGGGCTGTACGGGGAGGGGAGCGAGGTCGTCGGAAACTTCTTCCAGATCTCGAACCAGACGACCCTGGGGCGCTCGGAGGACGAATTGCTGGACCACTTGATGCGAGTGGTCAAGCACGTGATCGAGCGCGAGGAGGAGGCGCGGCGGGTATTGCTTCGCGACGCCGGGTATATTATCGAGGACAAACTCTGGCGCGCGTACGGCACCCTTCGTTATGCACGCAGCCTCACGTTCGACGAGGCGATGAACTACCTGAGTGGGGTACGGCTGGCCGTGGGGCTGAAACTGATCTCCGGCCTGAGTGTATATACCCTCAACAAGCTCCTGATTTTTAGCCAGTCGGCGCACCTGGCCTACGACGAGGGCCGGACGTTGACAGACGGCGAAGCCAGCGTGGCGCGCGCGCGGTACGTGCGGCAAGCGCTCGCGACTGAAGGCGGATCGCAAGGATAACCGGGACGGGGTCCCGGACTGAGGGAAACGATGAACGGCTACAATTTCACGGAGCGAGTCCGAAAGGTTCTCGCGATGGCACGCGAGGAGGCGGCGCGGCTGCACCACGAGTACGTGGGCACCGAGCACATCCTCCTCGGGCTCATTCGCGAGGGCGAAGGGGTCGCGGCCGCCGTGCTCCAGAACCTCTCGGTCGACCTGGACGAGATCCAGCAGAAGATCGAGGAAACCGTCAAGAAGGGAAAGGCGGCGCAGACCACCGGCCCCGACCTGCCGTACACGTCGCGCGCCAAGAAGGTGCTCGAGCTGGCGATGAGCGAGGCGCGCGAGCTCAATCACAGCTACGTCGGCACGGAGCACCTCCTGCTCGGCCTCCTCCGCGAGGAGAAGGGGATCGCGGCGCAGGTGCTCACCGACGCCGGGGTCAACCTGGAGGCCGCGCGCACCGAGACGCTGCGTCTGCTCGGCACCGAGATGCCGCAGGGCGGGGCCACCGCGCAGCAGGGGGGCAGTGGCTCGACGCAGACCCCGCAGACGCCGAAGGGGGAGAAGAAGTCGAAGACGCCCGCGCTCGACCACTTCTGCCGTGACCTCACGCAGCTCGCTGCCGAGGGGCAGCTCGATCCGACGATCGGCCGCTTCAAGGAGATCGAGCGCGTGATGGAAGTGCTCACCCGGCGGAAGAAGAACAACCCCGTGCTGATCGGCGAGCCCGGCGTCGGCAAGACGGCGATCGTCGAGGGCCTCGCCCAGCTGATCGCGAACGGCGAGTGCCCGGATTCGCTGCGCGACAACCGCGTCCTGTCGCTCGACATGGCGGCGGTCATCGCCGGTACGAAGTACCGCGGCCAGTTCGAGGAGCGGCTCAAGGCGGTCATGAACGAGATCGCCCAGAACAAGAACATCATCCTCTTCATCGACGAGCTGCACACGCTCGTCGGCGCCGGCGCGGCCGAGGGCGCCATCGACGCGAGCAACATGCTGAAGCCCGCGCTCGCCCGCGGCGAGCTGCAGTGCGTCGGCGCGTCGACGCTCAACGAGTACCGCAAGTACATCGAGAAGGACGGGGCCCTCGAGCGCCGCTTCCAGACCGTGATCGTGGACCCGCCCTCGGTGGACGAGACGGTCGAAATCCTCAAGGGACTGCGCAAGAAGTACGAGGACCACCACCGCGTCACGATCCCCGACACGACGCTCCTCTCGGCGGCGAAGCTCTCGGAGCGCTACATCACCGACCGCTTCCTGCCCGACAAGGCGATTGACGTGATCGACGAGGCCGGCGCCCGCGCCCGCCTCGCCGCCCAGGTCCCGCCCCCGGCGGTCGCCGAGCTCAAGACGCAGCTCGAGCAGGTCAACACCGAGAAGGAAGCGGCCGTCCGCGACCAGAACTTCGAGAAGGCCGCGTCGCTGCGTGACCGCGAGCGTGAGCTGCAGGGCGAGATCCGCAAGCAGCAGGAGGAGTGGGAGAAGCGCCGCCAGTCGCACCGCCCGGTGCTCGGCGAGGAGGAGATCTCCTTCATCGTCAGCCGCTGGACGGGCATTCCGGTCACGCGCCTGCAGGAGGCCGAGACGGCGCGCCTGCTGCGCATGGAGGAGGAGCTGCACGGGTCGGTGATCGCGCAGGACGAGGCGATTCGGGCGCTCGCCCGCTCGATCCGCCGCAGCCGCGCCGGCCTCAAGGACCCCAACCGGCCGATCGGCTCGTTCATCTTCTCGGGCCCCACGGGGGTCGGGAAGACGGAGGTCGCGCGCCAGCTGGCGAAGTTCCTCTTCGCCGACGCCTCGGCGCTCATCCGGGTGGACATGAGCGAGTACATGGAGAAGTTCTCCGTGTCGCGGCTCATCGGCGCGCCCCCGGGCTACGTCGGTTACGAGGACTCCGGCACGCTCACGAAGGCCGTGCGGCGGAAGCCGTACAGCGTCATCCTGCTCGACGAGATCGAGAAGGCGCACCCCGACGTCTTCAACATCCTGCTCCAGGTGCTCGACGAGGGTCACCTGACCGACAACTACGGGCGGGTGATCGACTTCAAGAACACCGTCGTGATCATGACGTCGAACGTCGGCGCCAAGGACATCACGAAGGGGAAGGGGCTCGGATTCACGGCGCAGGATAGCCGCGGCAACTTCGAGCGCATCGCCGAGAAGGTGAAGGAGGAGATGTCGCACGTCTTCAACCCGGAGTTCCTCAACCGGCTCGACGACGTAATCGTCTTCCACCCGCTCGCCAAGGAGCACATCGCGCAGATCGTCGGCGTGATGCTCAAGGAAGTGCAGCGCCGGCTCGGCGAGGAGGAGCTCTCGCTCCGCCTGACGGACGGCGCGTCGGACTTCCTCGTCTCGAACGGCTACGACGAGAGCTTCGGGGCCCGCCCGCTGAAGCGCGCCATCCAGCGCTTCATCGAGGACCCGCTCTCGGAGAAGATTCTGCTCGCCGAGTTCTCGAAGGGGGACGAGATCGAGGTCGACGTCGCCCCGGACGGCAAGAAGCTCGAATTCCGGGTGATGAGCACGACGACCAAGGCCTGACCGCGGGGCGTGGAGCCCCCGGACACGGACGGCGGCCGGGCGGGTCCTCAGTGGACCTGCCCGGCCGCTCCGTGTGTATATTATCGCCATGCCACGACCGCCCCTCGCGCTCCTCCTCCTCGGCCTTTTCGCCGCGGCGGCCCCATCCGCACGCGCGCAGCAGCCGTCCGCCGACGCCGGCCCCGGTGCCCGGTGCGTCTCCCCCGACACGATCCTCGTCGCCGGCAACAGCCGGGTCAGCGAGGGCTCGATCCGCACCGACGCCGCGCTCCCGACGGGCACTCCGCTCAACTACCGGGTGCTCCAGCGCGCCATCAAGGACCTCTTTGCGACGGGGCAGTTCGACGACGTGCGGCTCTCGTGCGCCGACGGCGGGGCCGGCGGACGGTCCGCGCTCCTTATCACGGTGCGCGAGCGGCCCCTGCTCGCTGACGTCACCGTCGAGGGCACGGACCGCGTCTCGGGGCGCAGCGTCCGCGACCGCGTGGACCTGATCATCGGCCGGCCGGTGGACCCGGCACAGGTCGTCCGCGCCAAGACGAGGATAGACTCGCTGTACCAGGCCGCCGGCTACTACCTCGCCCGCGTCCGGCCCGAGACGACCCTCGTCGACGACAAGATCAAGCTGACGTTCCGCATCGACGAGGGCCGCCGCCTTGCGGTGTCCGGCGTCCGCATCAACGGCAACCAGGTGCTCTCCGACAAGCAGGTTGTGCGCGCGATGCAGACGCGACCCGAGGGCTTCTTCTGGTTCCGGAAGGGCGAGTTCGACGAGGACAAGTACGCCGGCGACATCGCCGAGCGCCTGCCGAACCTGTTCGCCAGTCACGGCTTCATCGACTTCCAGGTGCTCCGAGACACACTGATCGTGGACCGCGAGCGCGGCAAGGCGCTCGTGGACATCACCCTGGAGGAGGGGCCGCGCTACCGCGTCGGGTCGTTCGAGGTCACCGGAAACCGCCGCTTCAACAGCGAGGAGATCGCGCGCTTCTACCCGTTCACGGAGCAGGGGCGCACGCTCACCGAGCGGGTGACGAGCCTCGTCCGGCGGCGGAACGCTCCGCCCGCTGGCAGCTTCGACCGCGCCCGGTGGGAGTCGGCGACGGGCAACGTGAAGACGGCGTACGCCAACGAGGGCTACATCTACGCCCGCGTGAACCCGGTCGTCGAGCGCGAGGTCGTCGGGCCCGACTCGCAGCACGTCGTCAACCTGCGCTGGGAGATCAGCGAGGACACGCCAGCGATCATCAACCGCGTGGACGTCGCCGGCAACGACTACACGTCCGAGGCGTGCATCCGCGACCAGCTCGTGATTCTACCGGGCGACGTGTTCAACCAGGACCGGCTGATCCGCAGCTACCAGAACATCGGCAACCTGAACTTCTTCGAGACGCCGCTCCCCGAGCCGGACGTCAAGCCGACCGAGAACGGGAAGGACGTGGACGTGATCTTCCACGTGAAGGAGAAGCGTACCGGAAACATCAACTTCGGCGCCTCGGCGGGGCAGGGCACGGGGCTCGGCGGCTTCTTCGGCGTGGACCAGCCGAACGTCTTCGGTCAGTGTAAGCGCGTCTCCGCGCAGTGGCAGTTCGGGGCGAACATCAACAATTTCAACGTCTCGTACACCGATCCCGCGGTGCGCCAGTCGCGCATCTCGGCGACGACGACCGCCTACCGCTCGCAGGCCCGCTACCGCATCGGCGAGCTCGGGCAGCAGACCGTTACCGGCGGCTCGGTGCAGTTCGGCTTCCCCGTGCCGCAGTCGCCGTTCACCCGCGTCTTCGTCTCGTACGGCGCGGAGGCGATCCGCTTCGGCCGCAGCGGCCTGCTCGGCGAGGTCCGCTCGC
>Ga0307410_10000441_pt1 | contig 16660 bp, 16 predicted proteins | sample 322Ometagenome_3_FD_203707 | JGI IMG/M metagenome (GOLD analysis project Ga0307410, IMG submission 203707) | Maize rhizosphere microbial communities from greenhouse at UC Davis, California, United States - 322HYB-O-3 | ecosystem: Host-associated > Plants > Roots > Rhizosphere > Soil | place... | reverse complement strand
TCGTGCAGCACGAAGTGCGAGAGCCCGTGCACGGCGACGGCGTCGGTGGGGGAGCGCTCCACCCACGACCGCAGCGCCGTCTGCTGGGCCATCACCCCGCTGGGCATGAACGCGGCGGCCGGCATGCCGAGCAGCTCGGCCACCTCGCGCTCGAGCGCCTCGACCTCGCCGCCCTCGCCGTAGCGGTCGAGGTCCTGCTCGGTGGCGGCGTCGGCCACCTCCTGGAGCCAGGCCTGCGGCGTGGTGTCGCCATGGCCCATGAGCCACCGTGTGCAGCCGCGCCGGGCCACCGCCCGGCGGTCCGCCGTCTCGAGGAGCTGGGGTTCGGGCGTCGGTGCGGTCATGGTGCCCACCGTAGGGGCGGTCGCCGCGCAGCCGCCCGGAGGCGCTGGGAGAATGCCGTATGCGACTTCGCGGCCACACCCCTGACGAGGAGCGGATCGGCGGGCGCGACCTGGCGCAGTGGCGCTCCGAGCCCGGCCGGCGCCTGGTGCGGATGGCCCTCGCCCTCGCCCAGTGGACGGCGGCCCGGGGGGTGCTGGTGACCACAGCGCTCGTCGGCGGGGTGCTCGCCGTGCTCCTGACCTCCGCCTCCGCCGAGGTCTACGACGCCGTCACCGAGAACGACGGCGTGGCGGGCCTGGACCAGCCGGTCCTCGACCAGGCGGTGCAGTGGCGCAGCCCGGGGCTCGACACGGCAGTCACCGCCTTCACCGACGTGGGGGGCACGGCCGGCATGCCGGTGCTCGTGCTGGTGGTGGTGCTGGTCATGGTGGTCGCGTGGCGCTCGTGGACCCCGGTGGTGCTCACGCTCATCGCCGCGGCCGGGTCGCTGGCCATGACCACCACCGGCAAGGACCTGATCGGCCGGGCCCGCCCGCCGTTGAACCTGGCGGTCCCGCCGTACGAGAGCTCGCCGTCGTTCCCCAGCGGCCACACGCTGAACTCGACGGTGCTCATCGGGGTGCTGGTCTACCTCGCGCTGCTGCACCTCGACAGCGTCCGCACCCGCGCCGTGGTCGTCGTGGTGGGCGCGGTCTTCGTCGTGGCCATGGGCCTGAGCCGGGTCTTCCTCGGCCACCACTGGCTCACCGACGTGATGGTCGGCTGGACCCTCGGTCTGGCCTGGCTGAGCGTGGTCGTCACGGCCCACCGGCTCTTCCTCACGGTGCGCCGGGCGCGACGTGAGGAAGCGCGTGAGGAAGCGGCTGCCGGGGCAGGTCAGACCAGCTCGGCGGTCCAGGACTCGCCCTCGCGGGTGAAGCCGAGCCGTTCGTAGTAGGGGTTGACCATCCCCGGCGGGGTCACGATCCGCCGGAAGCCGCGCTGGGTGAACAGGCCGCTGCGCCGGTAGACGAACTCGCCCGGGGAGAAGTCGCGGAAGCGGGGCGTCACGTAGTCGAGCTCGACCTGGGCCACGCCCGCGCCCCCGTCGCGGACCACGACCACGCCGACGGTCTCGTCGCCGCGCTGCACGAGGTATGCCGTGCGGGCACCGCCCGGCGCCGCCTCACCGAAGCGGGGGAAGAAGCGGGCGATGTCGGTCGCGTGGACGCGCAGGAAGTGCTGCAGGTAGGTGTCGTCCGCCGCGACCTCGAGCACCTCGTAGGCCTTCTCGTCGGTGCGGTCGGCCACCAGCCTGCGGATGAACCACAGGTTGATGACCGCCAGCACGACGTTCATGGCCACCATGGGCCAGATCTGCAGCACGGCGTTGAAGACGACGAGGATCAGGCAGGCGAGCAGGTTGAGCACCCGGAAGCGCAGCACCCGCGCCTGCAGGATCGAGAAGATGAGCAGCGCGGAGCCGGCCCAGCCGAGCGCCTGGACCCAGCTCACCGGCGGGTCACGCGTTCGGGGTGCTCTCGCCGCCCTGGTCGGCGGCGATCTCGGCCCTGATGGCGTCCATGTCGAGGCCACGCACTCCCTCGATGACCTGCTGCAGCGCCGGCGCGGGGAGCGCCCCCGGCTGCGCGAAGACGAGGATGCCGTCGCGGAAGGCCATGAGGGTCGGGATCGAGGTGATGTTGGCGGCCGCGGCCAGGGCCTGCTCGGCCTCGGTGTCGACCTTGCCGAACACGATGTCGTCGTGCTGCTCGGAGGCCGCCTCGAACACCGGCGCGAACTGGCGGCACGGACCGCACCACTCCGCCCAGAAGTCCACGAGGACGATGTCCTCGCTGAGGACGGTCTTCTCGAAGTTCTCAGCGGTCAGCGTCGTGCTGCCCATGTCATCACGTCCAATCCCATCGGACCACGACCGTCGCGGTCACCGTGTTCTCTCCCGGCTCCACCGGCAGGGCGCCGGCGGAGCCCGCCCTCGCCGCCATGAGCTCGTAGCGCGGCTGGGCACCACCCTGCACAACGTCGGTCAGCGCTGTCACCTTCCCGAGCGTGCGGCCGGCGAGGGCGGCGTACTGCTGTGCCTTGGCGAGCGCATCCTCGAAGGCCGCCTGCCGGGCCTGCGCACGCAGGGGCGCGGGGTCCGACACCTCCAGGGCGATCCGCTCGACCGACAGCGCGTTGCCCGCGACACCGGTGAAGGCCTCGACCAGCGCGCCCAGGCGTCCTGGGTCCCGCACCGCCAGGCGCAGGCCCTGGTGCGCCGTGTAGCCCACGACGTCGACGCCCTCCCGGTCGTGCCGGGGCCGCACCCCGCCGCCGCTCGTCTGCACGTCCCCGGGCTCGATGCCGTGGTCGCGCGCGGCGTCACCCAGCGCGGCTGCGCGGGCCCCGGCGTCGGCCAGGGCTGCGGCCACGTCGGCGGCGTCGCAGCGCACCGCGACGTCCAGGCGCACCACGTCGGGCACGGCGCTCGCGAGCCCCACGCCGCTGACCTCGACGCCTACGGGGGCGCCGACCGCCTCGTCGCTGCTCACCGGCTCCTCACCGGCCCAGCGTAGGGGCGGGGGAGGCGGTGCGTCTCGCGTCCGCGGGGGCGGCCGTGATGGGATGGAGCGCTGCGCGACCGCTGACGATCGCGCGGAGGTCTCGACGAGGAGGGGCATGAAGCCCGAGCAGATCGCGCAGTACTGGGACGAGTACGCCGCCGAGTACGACCAGGAGCCCGACCACGGGCTGCTGGACTCCGACACCCGGGCCGCGTGGAAGGACCTGCTGCGGATGTGGCTGCCGCCGCACCCCAGCGACGTCGTCGACCTCGCCTGCGGCACGGGCACGCTGACCGCCCTCGCGGCCGAGCTCGGCCACCGGGTCCGGGCCTACGACCTGTCGGGTGAGATGGTGCGACGGGCCAGGGCCAAGACGGCGCACTTCGGTGCGGCGGTGGAGGTGCACCAGTCCGACGTGAGCTCCCCGCCGCTGGAGCCCCGCAGTGCCGACGCCGTGCTGGCTCGTCACATCCTGTGGACCCTGCCGGACCCGCACTCCGCGCTGGCGGCCTGGGCGCAGGCGCTCCGGCCGGGCGGTCGGCTCGTCCTCGTCGAGGGCCGCTGGAGCTCCGTGGGCGACGACAGCTTCGACGACCCCGACCGTATGCCGTGGGCCGGGGGCGTGCGGGCAGCCGACCTGCGAGCCGCGGTCGAAGAGGTCGCCGGCGACGTGCACGTCGTCCAGCTGACCGACCCCGTCCTGTGGGGACGCGACATCGACGACGAGCGCTACCTGCTCGCTGCGCGGGTGCCGTCGACATGAGTCCGGGCGAGGACCCGGCCGCGGTCCCGGCCAAGCTCCCGCCGCCCCCTGCGGCGGGGCGCATGGTGGCGGTGGGCCGGGTCTTCGCGGTGCTGGCTGCCCTGATGGTGCCGTGGACGGCATACCTGTTCGTCTCCCTGCCGCCCGCCCAGCAGGCGGCGAACTACGACCTGGCCTGGGGCGGTTTCGACGTCGGCCTGGTCGCCGTGCTGGCCCTCACCGCGGTGGCCGCGGTGCGGCGCAGCCGGTGGCTGCCGGTCAGCTCTGCCGCGCTGGCGACCCTGCTGGTCGTCGACGCCTGGTTCGACGTCGTCACGGCGCCGACCCGCGGTGGGCTGGTGACCGCGGTGGCCATGGCCCTGCTGGTGGAGCTGCCGCTGGCGGGGGTCAGCGGCTGGCTTGCCGTGCGGGGCCAGGACCTGCTCGAGCACCGCATCTCGCTGCGGGCGCGACGACGTGCCGGTTTGCACCATCCGTCCTGATTCGGCCACCCTGCTGGGATGAGCAGAACCGAGACCAACGACACCAGCCGCGTCGAGACCGGCGCTCCGGAGGCTGAGACCCAGGGCCTCGACGCGGGGCTCAAGCCTCGGCACATCACGATGATCTCCATCGCCGGGGTCATCGGCGCGGGCCTGTTCGTCGGGTCCGCGAAGGCCATCGCGACGGCCGGCCCGGCGGTGCTGCTGTCCTACGCCATGGCGGGCGCCCTGGTCGTGCTCGTCATGCGCATGCTCGGCGAGATGGCGACCGCCCAACCCGACACCGGCTCGTTCTCCACGTACGCCGACCGGTCACTGGGCCGGTGGGCCGGGTTCTCGATCGGCTGGCTCTACTGGTGGTTCTGGGTCATCGTCATCCCGGTCGAGGCCACCGCGGGCGCGCTGATCCTGGGCGACTGGTTCCCGGCGGTGCCGCAGTGGGCGTTCGCCCTGGTGATCACGGCGCTGCTGGTGGGCACCAACCTGCTCAGCGTCGGCAACTACGGCGAGTTCGAGTTCTGGTTCGCCCTGGTCAAGGTCGTCGCCATCGTCGCGTTCATCGGCCTGGGCGTCGCCGCCATCCTCGGCCTGCTGCCCGGCTCGCAGACCTCCGGTGTGGGTCACCTCTGGCAGGACGGCGGGTTCATGCCCAACGGACTCGGTTCGGTGTTCGCCGCCATGCTCATCACGATGTTCACCTTCATGGGCACCGAGATCGTCACGATCGCGGCGGCCGAGTCGCCCCACCCCGAGAGCGGCATCCGCAAGGCCGTGAACTCGGTGATCTGGCGCATCAGCCTCTTCTACCTCGGCTCGATCTTCGTGGTCGTCTCCCTCGTGGCCTGGAACTCCAAGGGCCTGGCCGCGGGCGACTCCGGCTCCTACCAGTTCACCCTCGAGCAGATGGGCCTCGGCCGGCTCACCACGGTGCTGGAGTTCGTCATCCTGACCGCGGTCGCGTCGTGCCTGAACTCGGCGCTGTACACCGCCTCGCGGATGGCGTTCTCGCTGTCCACCCGCGGTGACGCCCCCTCGTCGTGGTCGCGAACCACCGCCCGCGGCGTCCCCGCCAACGCGATCATCGCGAGCTCGGTCGTGGGCTTCCTCGGCGTGCTCGGCAACTACCTGCTGCCGGAGGCGATCTTCGGCTACCTGCTGGCCACCTCTGGTGCCATCGCGCTCTTCGTCTACCTCGTGATCGCCCTCTCGCAGCTGCGCATGCGCCGTCAGCTCGACCGCGTGGGCCACACCCCGCAGGTCCGCATGTGGCTGTACCCGTGGCTGACCTACCTCACGATCGGCTTCATCGGCTTCGTGCTCGTGCTGATGCTGGTGCAGGAGGGGCACCGCCTCGAGCTCGGCCTGAGCCTGGCGCTCGCGGCGGTCATCGTGGCGCTCGGGATCGCGCGGCACCGCGGCGCCCGCGCAGCCGTACCAGACGGTGCCGGTGCCCACGCGGCGGACCCGGTTCGGTCTACCCAGCGGTAGTCAGGAGAATGGCCGCCATGGCCGCGATCCCCTCCGTCTCGAACTCCATCACCGTCCGCCTCGTCCTGCCGGCCCGTGCCACGGCCGTCAGCGAGCTCACCAGCGTCATCGAGAAGAGTGGCGGCCTCGTCACCGGTCTCGACGTGACGGCCTCGGGGCCCGACCGGCTCCGGGTCGACGTCACCGCTGCCGCTCGCGACACCGCGCACGCCGACGAGATCGTCGACGCGATGCGCACGGTGCACGGCATCGAGATCGGGAAGGTCTCGGACCGCACGTTCCTCGTGCACCTCGGTGGCAAGCTGAAGATCGAGTCGAAGGTGCCGATCCGCAACCGGGACGACCTCTCGCTGATCTACACCCCCGGCGTGGCCCGCGTCTGCACCGCCATCGCGGAGAACCCCGCGGACGCACGCCGGCTCACCATCAAGCGCAACACCGTGGCGGTCGTCACCGACGGCTCGGCGGTCCTCGGCCTCGGCAACATCGGCCCGCTGGCCGCGCTGCCGGTGATGGAGGGCAAGGCGGCGCTCTTCAAGCGCTTCGCCGACATCGACGCGTTCCCGATCTGCCTCGACACCCAGGACACCGAGGAGATCATCCGCACCGTCAAGGCGATCTCCCCGGTCTTCGCCGGCATCAACCTCGAGGACATCTCGGCGCCGCGCTGCTTCGAGATCGAGGCACGCCTGCGCGAGGAGCTCGACATCCCGGTGTTCCACGACGACCAGCACGGCACGGCGATCGTGGCCCTGGCCGCGCTGAAGAACGCGCTGCGCGTGGTGAAGAAGGACCTCGGCACCGTCCGCATCGTCATGAGCGGAGCGGGTGCCGCGGGCACGGCGATCCTCAAGCTGTTCCTCAAGGCCGGCGCGAAGAACGTGATCGTGGCCGACCAGTTCGGGATCCTGCACCCCGAGCGCGAGGACATCGCCTCGGGCGAGCACCCGTCGCTGATGTGGTCGGCCACCCACACCAACGCCGACGGCATGCAGGGCACGCTGCGCGAGGCCCTGGTCGGCGCCGACGTCTTCCTCGGTGTCTCCGCCCCGCACATCCTCAACGGCGACGACATCGCCACCATGAACGACGACGCGATCGTCTTCGCGATGGCCAACCCCGAGCCGGAGGTCGACCCCGTGGAGGCGGCGCAGCACGCGACGGTCGTCGCGACCGGCCGCTCCGACTTCGCCAACCAGATCAACAACGTGCTGGTCTTCCCCGGCGTCTTCCGCGGGCTGCTCGACGCCCACTCGACGATGATCACCGACGACGTGCTGCTCGCGGCGGCCGACGCCCTGGCCGAGGTCGTGCATCCCGACGAGCTGAACCCGGCCTACATCGTCCCGAGCGTGTTCAACCCGCACGTGACCGAGGTGGTGTCGGCGGCCGTCGAGGCCGCGGTGAAGCGCAGCGAGACGGTCGCCACGGTCTGACCGGTCTGGTCCCCGTGTGGCTGCGACTGCCGTTGCCACACGGGATGGCCCGGTGCGCGGCGTCTGCGACATCGGTGAGCTGACCGACGCGCTGCGTGAGCCCGACCGTCAGCTGCCGAGCTCGAGCGGGAGGCTGCGGTCGGCGCACCATTCGAGCAGCCCGCCGTCGTACACCGAGACGTCGTCGTGCCCGAGGCGGACGAGGACGTGGGCGATGCTGCAGGCGGCCGCCCCAGCGCCGCAGTAGGTGATGATGTGCGGTGCGTCGAGCACGCCGGCGGCCTTGCGGCGCAGCTCGGGCAGTGGTCGGTAACACCGGGTCTCGCGGTCGAGGACCTCCCAGGCGGTGAGGTTGCGTGAGCCCGGAATGTGGCCCCGTCGCCCGTACTCGTTGACCTCACCGCGGTGCTGGCGCCGACCGAGCGCGTTGACGAGGCAGACGGTCGGGTCACCGACGGCGTCGAGAACTTCGCGCTTGCCCACGACGAGGCCCGGCCGAGGCGTCGTCACGAACGCCGCTGGGGGGTAGGCGCATGGTCTCGTGCAGGTCGGGAAACCACCGCTGACCCATGCATTCCATCCGCCGTCGAGCACTGCTGCGTTGTCGAACCCGAACGCGCGGAGCATCCACCACAGCCGGGCGGCCCACATGTTTTCGCGTCGGTCGTAGAGAACGACGTCGTTGTCGTTGGAGACACCGAGTCGTCCGATGGTGGCCCCGAAACGCTCTGCCGACGGGAATGTCATCGACCGGCGTGGCTGTGCCGGATCCGACATCGCCAACAGGTCAGCGAAGGCGCTGCCGGGAATGTGCTCGCGCCGCCACTCACGCTCGCCGGTTCGGACCGCCGGGGTCCAGAGCCGGCGCTGCCGCACCTGGACGGTTGCGTCGAAGACGCGCAACCCCGGGTCGCGCAGGTGATCCTCGAGCCACTGAGCTGACACCAAGACGTCCATCGACCCACCTCGACGACAGGAGCGTGGCGCTGCCTCCGTCGAGACACCAAGGGTCGAAGGACCCGCTACCAAACGCGCTGCCAGCACGGTGTCGTGCACAGGCCGGCCGCACCCAGCTGTCGGGCCGGGGGCGGCGGGGAGGTGCTGACACGGGCCCACCCTGCCGGGATCATGGCGCCATGACCGGCACCTGGTCTGACGGCGGCGCCTACGAGCGGTTCATGGGGCGCTGGAGCACCCTGCTCGCGCGGCGTCTCGTCGAGTGGCTCGACCCGGTCACCGGCGCCACGTGGGTCGACGTCGGCAGCGGCACCGGGGCGCTCACCGACGCGGTGCTGGCCGCGGCCGCCCCGGCGCACGTGGTGGCGGTCGACCCCTCACCGGCGTTCACGGCATACGCCACGTCGCGGTTCGACGACGACCGGGTCTCCGTGCGCACTGGCGACGCCCAGGACCTGCCGCTCGGGCCCGCCGGGGCCGACTACGTGGTCGCCGGCCTGGTGCTCAACTTCGTCGCCGACCCGCAGCGGGCGGTGGCGGAGATGGCCCGGGTGGCCCGGGCCGGGGGCACGGTCGCGTGCACCGTGTGGGACTACGCCGAGGGCATGCAGATGCTGCGCCTGTTCTGGGACGCCGCCGTGGCGCTCGACCCGGCCGCGGCCGCGCTCGACGAGGCGCGCTTCCCGGTGTGCCGGCCGGACGCCCTGGCACAGGTGTTCACGGCAGCGGGGCTGCGCGGCGTGCAGGTGGGCGAGCTCACCGTGCCCACGGTGTTCGCGGGCGTGGATGACTTCTGGCAGCCGTTCCTCGGTGGCCAGGGGGCGGTGGCGGGCTACGTCGCCGGGCTCGGTGACGAGGCACGCGACGCCCTCGCGGACGAGGTGAGGCGGCGGCTGACGGTGGCCGACGACGGCCGAGTGCACCTCACGGCGAAGGCGTGGGCCGCTCGGGGCCTCAGCGCGGGCTGAGCCCGAACTCCTCCGCGAGCAGCTCGAGGCTGCGCAGCTTGGCGTCGTGGTCGGGGGTGGGGCAGACGACCGTCAGCTCGTCGGCTCCGGCCTCCTTCGCCAGGGCTGTCAGCCCCTCCCTGACCTCGGCAGGGCTGCCGGCGAAGACCCGGCCCTCGAGGGTGGGGGCCAGCCGCGCCCAGTCGTCGGTGCGGCGGAAGTCGCGCACCTCCGCCAGCGTGGGGCGTGTGGTGTCGCCGCTGCGGATCCGGCGCATGCCGAGCGCCCAGCCAGCCCGGAACTCCTCGGCCACCTCGGGGTCGTCGGTGGCGAGGGCCAGCGCGGAGACGATCACGCGGGGCTCGCTGCCGAGGTCGGAGGGCACGAAGCTCTCGCGGTAGGCGCGCAGCGCGGCGACGGCGAGCTCGGGGCTCATGTGGTGTGCGAAGACGGTGGTCATGCCGTTGGCCGCGGCGAAGCTGGAGCCCCAGCCGCTGGAGCCGAGCATCAGCAGCTCCGGCTGGGTGTCGACCACCGGGGTGGCGAGCACCTTCTCGAACGGGTGCCCCTCGGGCCAGCTGTCGGTGAGGAAGGCGATGAGCTCCGCCGCCTGCTGCGGGAAGTCGTCGGCGGTGAGGGCCTCGCGCGAGCGGCGCAGCGCGAAGGCGGTGAGCTGGTCGGTGCCGGGCGCGCGGCCCAGGCCGAGGTCGATGCGGCCGGGGTGCAGCATCTCCAGCGTCTTGAACCACTCCGCGACCTTCAGCGGTGAGTGGTTGGGCAGCATGATGCCTGCGGCGCCGACCCTGATGCCGCTCGTGGCGCCGGCGATGTGGGCGATGAGGATCTCGGGAGAGCTGCTGCCGAGTCCGGCGAAGCTGTGGTGCTCGGAGATCCAGAAGCGGCTGAAGCCGAGCCGGTCGGCTGCCTGGGCGGTGCGCACGGTGCGCTCCACCGCCCTCGGCGCGGGCAGGCCCGCGGGCACATCGACGAAGTCCAGCAGCGACAGGGGGAGGGGAGCGCTCACGTCTCGTGCCAACACCACCGGCCCCGCGGGGATTCCTGCCACGTCGACGGGGCTGTCCCGGCACCACGTAGGGTCGGGTGCCATGGGTGCGCAGGACCTGGGGGAGACCACGACACAGCGGCGCGGTGCTGCACGCAACGCGTGGCTGTGGGTCTTCGCCCTGCTCGCCCTCGCCCACCTCGCCGCCCTCTACTGGCCGCGGGTCACGGTCGAGGGGCCGGTGGCCTGGACCGACAAGGTCGTCCACGTCCTCCTCTTCGCGCTCCCGGCGGCCGCCGGGCTGCTGGCCGGCCTCCGACCGGCATACCTGCTCGTGCCCCTCGCGCTGCACGCCCCGCTCTCGGAGGCGCTGCAGCACTTCGTCCTGCCGAACCGTTCCGGTGACCCGTGGGACGCCCTCGCCGACCTGTCCGGGGTCGTGGTCGGGGTCACGCTCGCCGTGGTCGGGGGAGCCCGGCTGCGCTGGTAGACTGGTCGGGCCCAGATCGGCGGCGCTGGCAGCGCCACGTGGCAAGGTCGCCACCGCAGTCGTCGGACATGACTGCCCCCGAGGCCGACTGGGACCGCCGGATGACAACAGTCGATCCGGTCCGCCGGGCGCGAAGCGCCTGAGGCTCGTCTACACAGGTCGCCCTCGCCAGGTGGCTCGAGACGTGTCTACCTCGAGTCATCTGAAGTGAGTTGAACATCTGTGCCCAAGAACACCTCCTCCGGCGCGCCCAAGAAGGCCCGCTGGTCTGCCTCCAAGAAGGCTGACGCCCAGCGCGGTCCGAAGAAGCCGCACCGCGGCCAGTCCGCGTCCTCGGCCTCCTCGTCCGGCAGGACCGGGTATGCCGGCAAGGCGCCCCGCTCCGAGCGCTCGCCGCGGTGGTCCGACCGTGACGACCGTGCACCCCGCCGCGAGTTCTCGCGCGACGACCGCCCTGCGCGCTCCTTCGACCGCGACGACCGCGGCCCCCGTCGTGAGTTCTCGCGCGACGACCGCCCGCAGCGGTTCGACCGTGACGACCGTCCGCGTCGCGTGGACCGTGACGGCCAGGAGAGCCGTCCGGCGCGCACCTGGAACCGTGACGACCGTGGCCCCCGTCGTGAGCTCAACCGCGACGAGCGCCCGGCTCGCTCCTTCGACCGGAGTGACCGTCCGGCGCGTTCGTTCGACCGTGACGACCGCGCACCGCGTCGTGAGTTCAACCGTGACGAGCGCCCGGCTCGCTCCTTCGACCGGAGCGACCGTCCGGCGCGTTCGTTCGACCGTGACGACCGCGCACCGCGTCGTGAGTTCAACCGTGACGAGCGCCCGCAGCGCCGCGAGTTCGACAGCCGCGGCCCGCGCCGCGACACCGGCGACCGCGGCCCCCGTCGCTTCGAGCGCACGGACCGCTTCGACCGCGCTCCCCGCGAGGAGTTCGTCGACCCCGAGTCCGAGCGCCTGGAGGCCGACACGTGGGTGAAGGCCACCCGCAAGCAGGTCGACGGCCCCGTCTCGGTGACCGAGGACAACGGCTTCGCAGCCATGGGTCTGCCCGAGGCCCTCGTCACCCGCCTGGCCCGTGACGGGATCACCACGCCGTTCCCGATCCAGACCGCGACCATCCCGGACGCGCTGGCCGGCAAGGACGTTCTCGGCCGCGGCCAGACCGGCTCCGGCAAGACGCTCGCGTTCGGCCTGCCGACGCTGGCCCGCCTCGCCGACGGCCGGAAGGCGGCCCCGCGCCGTCCCCGCGCCCTCGTCATGGTGCCGACCCGTGAGCTGGCCATGCAGGTCTCCGACGCGCTCGAGCCGCTCGTGCACGTGCTGGGCCTGCGCCACAAGCTCGTCGCCGGTGGCCTGTCCTACACGACGCAGATCAACGCCCTGAACCGCGGCCTCGACCTGCTCATCGCCACCCCCGGCCGCCTCAAGGACCTCATCGAGCGCGGCGCCGTCGAGCTCGGCGACATCGAGGTGTGCATCCTCGACGAGGCCGACCACATGGCCGACATGGGCTTCATGCCCGAGGTCACCGCGATCCTCGACCAGATGCCCGCGGGCGGCCAGCGGCTGCTCTTCTCGGCCACCCTGGACAACGGGATCGACCAGCTCGTCGCGCGCTACCTCACCGACCCGGTGACGCACTCCACCGACGACGCCAAGGCCTCGGTCACCACGATGGAGCACCACGTGCTGCTCATCGACCCGATGCACAAGAAGACGATCACGGCCGAGGTCGCCAACCGCGAGGGCCGCACCGTGGTCTTCGTGCGCACCAAGCTCGGTGCCGACCGCGTGGCCCTCCAGCTGCGCGAGCAGGGCGTCTTCGCCGCCGCGCTGCACGGCGGGCTCAACCAGGGCGCCCGCAACCGGGTCCTGGGCGCCTTCCGCGACGGCACCCTGCCGGTGCTCGTGGCCACCGACGTCGCCGCCCGCGGCATCCACGTCGACGACGTCTCGGTGGTGCTGCAGGTCGACCCGCCGGCCGACCACAAGGACTACCTGCACCGCTCGGGCCGCACGGCCCGCGCCGGTGACAAGGGCACCGTCGTGACCCTGGCCCTGCCACACCAGCGCAAGGGCATGGAGCGGATGGCCCGCGAGGCCGGCATCGACGCGATGCCGACCAGGGCGGTCCCCGGCGACGAGCGCCTCGCGGCGACCGGCGCGACGAGCCCGAGCGGCATCCCGGTGCCGGAGGACCAGGTGCGCCGGGTCCTCGAGGGCGAGAAGCGCGGCCGTCGACCCGGAAGCGGCCCGCGTGGCGGCGGCTACCGCGGTCAGGGCGGTCGTCCCAGCCCCCGCGGCGAGCGCAGCGGCGGCTACCGCGGCGTCCGGAGCTGACCCCACGGCACACCCTGCGCACCGCAGGCCGAACGGCCCTTTGTCGGGTGACCCGACGAAGGGCCGTTCGGCTGTCCGCAAGAATGGGCGCGTGGAGAGCGAGTACCTGGCCGGGCAGCTGCTGGTGGCCACCCCGCAGATCGGGGAGGGCGTCTTCCACCGCAGCGTCGTCCTGCTGCTCCACCACGACGCAGACGGAGCCCAGGGCGTGGTGCTGAACCGGCCGATGGAGGCCACCGTCGACGCCGTGCTACCCATGTGGCAGGAGCACGTCACCCCTCCCGCCGTGCTGTTCGAGGGGGGACCCGTCGGGCTCGACACCGCCCTGGGCCTGGTCACCGTGCCGGGCGACGGTGAGGAGCCCATGGGCGTCAAGCGGCTCTTCGGCAGCGTGGGCCTGGTCGACCTCGACACCCCTCCCGTGCTCGTCGTCCCCGAGATCGCGGGCCTGCGGATCTTCGCCGGGTATGCCGGGTGGTCACCCGGTCAGCTCGAGGAGGAGGTGGAGACGGGCAGCTGGTACGTCGTCGACGCCGAGGCGCGCGACGCGTTCAGCGACCACCCGCTCGACATGTGGAAACGCGTCCTGCGCCGCCAGCGCGACCACCTCGCCCTGGTGTCGACGTTCCCGCCGGACCCGGAGATGAACTGAGCGTCCGTGGCACCGCCTAGACTCGGGGCCATGAGCGAGCCGCAGATCCCGCTGGACGACCCGCACGCCCCCCAGCCCCAGCCGTCGACCTCGACGGCCGTGCTCGAGCGCGAGCAGGTCGAGGAGCGGCTGCAGGAGCCCGGCGACCACGAGCGGTTCTCCCACTACGTGCGCAAGGAGAAGATCCTCGAGAGCGCGCTCTCCGGGGAGCCCGTGACCGCCCTCTGCGGGAAGGTCTGGGTGCCGGGCCGCGACCCGAAGAAGTTCCCCGTCTGCCCGGTCTGCAAGGAGATCTACGACGGGCTGAGGGCGCCCCAGGACGGCGGCGAGTAGTCCCGCAGTTGGCGGAGTCTTTACCGAATCCGGGACTCCGCAAGGCCGACTTGTCGGCAGGGGCGACCTAGCGTCCCTCGGGTCAGCACCGTCGCGTCACACCCACGGCGCGGCGGCGACCCGTGAAAGGACGCCCATGACCGCACGCACCCGTCTCGCCCTGTCCGCCCTGCTGCTCGCCGCAGCGGGGCTTGCTGCACCGGCAGGCGCCCAGGCCGTCACCATGGCCGGCACCGACCGCGTGGCACCCGACTGCGTGACGCACACCGACAGCGTCAACGCCGGGCGCTCTGCCGCCGGTGACAACCGCAAGGACCCGCACGAGCTCACCGCGGCCCAGACGAAGGCCATGGAGGCCGACCTGTCCCGGGCCCTGGCGGCCAAGGGCTACACCAAGGGCGCGAACGGCGAGGCGAAGAAGCCCGGTGGCGGCGCTGCCTTCGCCGCGGCGACGGTCAACGTCTACTGGCACGTCATCACCGACGGCACGAACGGCAAGCTGACCTCCAGCGACATCAGCGGCCAGATGAACGTGCTCAACAGCGCCTACTCCGGCAGCGGCTTCAGCTTCACGCTGGCCGGCACCGACACCACCACCGACAGCCGGTGGTACAACCTGCGCAACGGCTCCAAGCAGGAGCGCGACATGAAGCGGACGCTGCGCAAGGGCACCATGGCCGACCTCAACATCTACAGCGCCAACCTGCAGGGCGGCCTGCTCGGCTGGGCCACCTTCCCGAAGTCCAGCTACGACGCCATGGACGGCGTCGTCATCCTCGACGAGAGCATCCCCGGCGGCTCGGCGGCCCCGTACAACGAGGGCGACACCGCCACCCACGAGGTCGGCCACTGGCTCGGGCTCTACCACACGTTCCAGGGCGGCTGCACCGGCAGCGGCGACTACGTCGACGACACCCCGGCGGAGGCCTCGGCGGCATACGGCTGCCCGACCGGCCGCGACACCTGCTCGGCCACCGGTCTCGACCCGATCAAGAACTTCATGGACTACACCGACGACGGCTGCATGAACACCTTCACCTCGGGTCAGCAGGTGCGCATGCAGAACTCCTGGGCCGCCTACCGAGGGTGACGAACAACCCTCGAATCCCTCTCGGATAGCACACCTCCGGGGCCCCGCCGGTGATGGCGGGGCCCCGGCATGTCGTCTCCCGGATCCGGTTATCGTTGCCCGCCTATGAGTACTGCGGCTGCCTCGAACCTGTCACCAGCGTTCCCGGAGCGGGCCGCCTGGGGGACGGCGTCGAAGCTGCGTGCCTGGCAGGCGGACGCGCTCTCGACCTACCTCGACCAGGGGCCGCAGGACTTCCTCGCGGTCGCCACCCCCGGCGCCGGCAAGACGACCTACGCGCTGCGGGTCGCCACCGAGCTGCTCGGCCGCGGCCTCATCAGCGCGGTGACGATCGTGGCGCCGACCGAGCACCTGAAGACGCAGTGGGCCGACGCCGCGGCCCGGGTGGGCATCCACATCGACCCGCGGTTCTCCAACTCGTCGGCTCGCCACAGCCATGAGTACGACGGGGTGGCCCTGACCTACGCCCAGGTCGCCAGCCGCCCCTCCCTGCACCGCACCCGCACCCAGCACGAGCCCACGCTGGTGATCCTCGACGAGATCCACCACGGCGGCGACAACCTCTCCTGGGGTGACGCGATCCGTGAGGCGTTCGAGCCGGCGGTGCGCCGCCTGGCCCTCACCGGCACGCCGTTCCGCTCGGACACCTCACCGATCCCCTTCGTCACCTACGAGCCGGACCGTGACGGCATCCGCCGCTCGGCCGCGGACTACACCTACGGGTATGCCGAGGCCTTGCGTGACGGGGTCGTGCGCCCCGTGCTCTTCATGGCCTACGGCGGCGCCATGCGCTGGCGGACCAAGGCCGGCGACGAGATCGCCGCGCGGCTCGGCGAGCCGCTCACCAAGGACGCCACGGCCCACGCCTGGCGCACAGCCCTCGACCCCAAGGGCGAGTGGATCCCCGCCGTGCTGGCCGCGGCCGACAAGCGTCTGACCGAGGTGCGGCGTGGCGTGCCCGACGCCGGCGCCCTCGTCATCGCCTCCAACCAGACCGCCGCGCGGGCCTACGCGAAGATCCTCGAGGGCATCACGGGCCGCAAGCCCACGGTGGTGCTCTCCGACGACGCCGGCGCCTCCGCCCGGATCGAGGAGTTCTCCGCCAGCAACGACCGCTGGATGGTGGCCGTGCGCATGGTCTCCGAGGGCGTCGACGTGCCCCGCCTGTGTGTGGGCGTCTACGCCACGTCGACGTCCACCCCGCTCTTCTTCGCCCAGGCGGTCGGGCGCTTCGTGCGCGCCCGCAAGCGTGGTGAGACGGCCTCGGTCTTCCTGCCGAGCGTGCCGGTGATCCTCGAGCACGCCGCCCGGCTCGAGGACGAGCGCGACCACGCCCTCGACCGGCCGAAGACCGCCGACGACGAGGCGTCGATGTGGTCGGAGGAGGACGCCCTCGTCGCGGCCGCCAACCGCACGGCGAAGACCGCCGACCTCGACGCCCCCGGCTTCGAGGCGCTGGAGTCCGACGCGCACTTCGACCACGTCCTCTTCGACGCCAAGCAGTTCGGCCTGAACGCCGAGGTGGGCTCGGAGGACGAGCAGGAGTACCTCGGGCTGCCGGGGCTGCTCGAGCCCGACCAGGTCGCGATGCTGCTCCACGAACGGCAGGCCGCGCAGAACACCCGGCGCCCCAAGAAGGCCGAGGAGCCGGTCGCGGCCCACCGGGCGCTGGCGGCCCAGCGCAAGGAGCTCAACAAGCTGGTCGCCGCCTACGCCCGCAAGACCGGGGCACCGCACGCGGTCGTGCACACCGACCTGCGCCGCGCCTGTGGCGGCCCTGCG